>Ga0210059_1004691_pt1 | contig 22091 bp, 12 predicted proteins | sample Ectturendosymbi2_FD_188042 | JGI IMG/M metagenome (GOLD analysis project Ga0210059, IMG submission 188042) | Ecteinascidia turbinata endosymbiont from Florida, USA - Sample 2 (SPAdes) (version 2) | ecosystem: Host-associated > Tunicates > Ascidians > Unclassified | place: Key West, Florida...
TACGCATTTGAACACTTTCCTTCTTTTCTTCCAGACGATGCAACTCATTCCGCGTTCGATATGTGAAGAACTGCTACAGATACTGTTGAGCGTCAGCTGTGCTTCAATCTTACACCGGACAATCCAACATTCTCTCTTATCTGTATTTCAATGGTGTGCCATCGCTTTTGGCAAAAGTAAAAGAATGACACGTTAAACATTTGTGTTGCCGTTGTTCCAAACAGATTCTGTGAGATTTGTGTCAATATGAGATGGATGAAAATGATGAGATTTTGACTATTTTTTTGTTTGAGAGAAAATACATCGCCATACCCCTTTTCTTGTGATGAAAATAATTTGAAATAAAGTAGAAATAAGGAGCGAAATCACTTAAACTGTTTTGAAATTCTTTCATAATCTAAACGAACATCATTTTGTAACTGAAATTACTTTCATAAGATTTTCAATAAGCGAAGAATACAAGTACAAATGCGATGTTGTTCTCATAATAATTGAATTTATTTTTGCGCGTGGTATGAATATGTCATGGTTCAAAGAAAAGATTGTGGAGATTGGGGAAATGACCTCGAGGTCAACTAGTCCGCCTAACCTTATAAACAACACGGATAAAATCAGCCAAAGAATACGATTAACGTGAAGTTAGTAAACAAAACGAAAAAACAAGCAAAGAAAGTACAAGAATTACAACAGACAAAGCCGCATTGTGGTCATCCCGAATCCAACTACAAGAAACAGTGGCGCAACTGTCTATCTAATTATGGACAAAATCGGCAACTGCCTGGTTGTGACATCAAAGAATGTGACACAAATATACAAAATCAAGAAACAATGAAAACTGTATTGGAAAGAGCAGCTGCTTGTACAATTCCATAAAAGTACGATATGGTCTATGGGTATATGTTCATTGATACGAATTTTCCATAGTTTGCATATGGCTTGGTTGTTTGATTTAATTAGACAATCTAACAAAGTTGTATTTGCAGTGTCCCAAATGAGTAATGCATAGTTCAGGTGATAATAAACAATAGAGAAATAGACTAAGGCTGCAACTTATGCAGTGCCGCGCTACCACATGCAACTTTTTTACCCACATGAGCAATATGTAGTACTCAATTAAAACCGCGAAGCTATCACAACACCTAAGCATTTAATACTTCCATCGTACCTTGTTCTATTGTGAGGTCACCTCAAGAGAGGCTAAACGGGGAAGCTTTTTAGAAAATAATACTAATTTGATTTTGTGAAATTAACGGTTAATTTATTTGCATTCATCCAATTTTGAATTTTATCTAGTTCTAAGTTTACTTTTAATTCCAGGTGTATTGCATTATTATGTGAGTGCAATAGAATGGTGTCGTTAGCGAAGTGGAAAGACGTACATTTCGTTCCTGATGGCAAATAATGGATCAGTTGGAATAGTGAAACAATCAAAACGTTTTCTAAACGTAAGCAGTTCCATGGATTGTATCTAGAAACGTCTGGCTTCGCTGGAATCGGGATTATAGAATAACCAGTCGTTTTCTGCACATGCCAACCACGATCGGATCCGTGTACACGCCTACCGGACCCAGGACGTTCAAGCAAAACCACTCTTTCGAATGTTATGCGTCACTGTGTTGAATTTCCTACAAGTGATTGGCGCTCAGGGCCCGCAACCAGGAGGGGCAACTGGGCAATTGCCCTCTCCAGAAATTTCCAAAAACATGTTTAGTTGTTAGGTATAACAGTAAGTTACAATCATTTCACTCCAAACAGTACAACGACAAGTTACAATCATTTTGCACCCCCGAAAATATCAGCTGGTTGCGACTCTGACGGGCTGATTCACGAGTAGTGGTTTCCATGGGCAGAGATGTTTGTAACTTCGAAATGAGCTCTCGATTCTAAAATGAATGATTTTGCCGATTATTGCAACGCAACAATTTTTACTTTTGTGACGCAACAATTACTTTTGTGACGCAACAATTTTTACTTATGTGACGCAACAATTTTTACATTATTTTAGTGACGCCATTTGGGAAAGAAAAGCTGAAAACACAAATGCATTTATTACGAAATCTAACATTTTGTTTGTCAATAACTTGATGGCGGAAGATGCTGAAAGAATTGGAATGACTGTTCATACCTCGGTATAATTGTTTGTGTTGCATAAAGCTTTTTAACTCGCTGAAAATAATTAGCTTTTTCTGCACTTTTTATTTCGAATCGCTTGCTTTCTCTTTGAAGATATCATCCCTCTGCATGGGCTGATAGACAAACTCAAGAATAAAAATAGTCATGGAATGACTGGAAACATATTTTTGCACCTCCATATTCTGAAAATTTTTGCTTCTGAAAATCTTTTCGGTTGTAAAGTGATTTTCGTTAAGATTATGAAATAATTTTAAAAGAGATTAACTGATTTCGATACCAATTTTGAAATCTCATCTTTCTATGATATATTTCAATATTCTCTCAGGTTAGCCTAAGAAAAGATTAATAAATCAGGACCATTCCAGGACGGTGGGTGCCGATGTCGGGATGAAAGTGCGGAATCGCGAAGTGTTCTCCAATCACTCATCATTCTATGCGTGATCAGCCCAGAACGCCGCTTTTCTGTTGTCGTCTCATGAACTGGTGAGTTGTTGTGCGGCGGGTAAAAATGCGTGTCTGGGTTTGAGATGCTTTGCATTCCCACCCGGATGACAGGCGGGCGCTGAGTGGAGAAGATGTCCAAGCTCCATAGCATGACATGCTAGAAACAGTGTCACTCCTTTGCGACGAAGCTCAACAGGTTGGATCCCGCGAGGATAGGAAGATTGTCCGCTGGTATACGACACAGGCGTCGATTCACAGTTCGCAAGGCGTCGTTGGCGACAAGTCGAATGAGGATGACAAGTTGAAACGGGCCCCACCACCCCAGCCCTAGCCAGCAAGGCGCCTCAAGGGTGTGACGCTTGATGTCAGATTTTTGCGAAGTGACTCGAGGTGTGCGCAATACGTGAGCGTCCTGTCCAGCGTTACTCCAAGGTATTTCGGCTCGGAGCAACAGGACATGGTTTCGTCGTTGAAATGGACTTTCAGCTCACGTTTACCTTCCTTGTTGTTGAGATGGAAGACTGCCGACACCGTTTGTGTAGTGCTGAGCTTTAATTTCCAAGTCTGGAAGTATTTATCTACAGTCGCCACGTCTTTGTTTACCACTTCTTGCCAATCTACATTAGCATGCATGATTGCTTGATCGTCGGATTATGCATACTTTCTGGAGACGGTGGTTAGCAAGTCAGAGGTGTAGATGTTGAAGAGAAGGGGCGCCAGCGCCGATCCCTGTGGGGCGCCATTTTTGGGGCGTCGTAACCTGCTCCGTTGTTTGTCACCGGTGTTAAGGGTGAAGCTGCGATTGCCAACCAACTCCGTGATCAAGCGGACCATGTGCCTGTCAGATAGCAATCGCAGTAACTTGCATTTGAGGCCGCGAAGCCATAGAGTGTCGTAGGCTGCTGTGAGATCGGCCTTCTTAGCTGAGATCTATCCTCGATGTCTTGCGTCAGCAAGGTGACCTGATCTACGGTCGACCTCCGTATGGAAAGCCCGCCTGTTCCTGCGGGAGTAATGGATCGATAATAGAATTGGTTCGACAAGAGCGCAGATGCATCTCTCGAGGATTTTGAAGGGGACACACAGTAGGGCGGTAGTTCTGGCTTATCCGGCTTGGGGATAGCAACTACGAGTGTTCTTCTCCAGATCCTGGGAATTTTGAGTTGGCGCATGCAGAAAGTGAAGAAATCCCACAACCAAGACTTGAGAGCTGATCTGGCGTAGAAAGTAAACTTCGGGAAAATACAATCCATTCCCGGAGATTTTCCTGGCTCCAGGTGGTTTAGGGCGGTGGCAAGCTCTCCTGGCGTGAAGAGACAGAGATGCTATCTCCCTCAGGCATTGGGACCTTCCATAGGTTGTGTGACAACTCCTAGTTGACGAACCTCGTGGACTCGTGGTCTCCTATTTTGTGTGCTCCTTTCTTTCACGAGTTGTGAAGCGAGTTTGCTGAGACGGGGCACAGACGAGAGTAGTGTCAGGACTTGCCAGTAAGTTTGTTGATGGTGCTCCACTTCTTGCGGCTGGAGTGCGAGAAGTCGATGGAATTGACAGCTTCTTCTCATTGCTCCTGCTTCCTCTGGACAACATTGAAACCACAAACACTCGACAAGGTTGAACATAAGTAACACGCGCTTGCTACATGAATCAAGAGAAGCAACCAATAGCACGTCTTGGCAACCACTAGAGCATGTTCAGGAGCTCAACCCGCTCTCCAGAGGGAATCCATGAAACTTTTTAAGTCACAGCATAACACCGACGCTCTGCCAAGAGACCGGGATAATGATGTTGTGGCAAGACTATAGAATTAAAGCCACTCCGATTGTGCACTTGAGTCACTGAAAACTGAAGTGATAAAATTTATTATGTTTGCATTGGATAGTTTCTTTAGCAATCCAAGAAAAGGGAGTGACTTAGCGAATTGCAAGGTGTTTGTGGTCGACATGTAGGTAAAACGCAACATACAAAACGTCTCTCACTGTTTAAATTAAGAAACTAAATACATTCTGAAAAAATCATTTTTTGTCCGATAATCTTTCTAGCTAGTTTGGGCTATCTGGGGGCGTGGGCGTCTGTCAGGTGCAACCAGCCACTTAAAACATTTTTCATCATTACTCAGATACCAGGGAGTGCAACCAGTTAAAGCAGTGGTTCCCAACCGGGGTGCCGCGGCACCCTGGGGTGCCATTTACAGTGCCCAGGGGTGCCGCGAGCTAATGCGTTTTTTTACCATATCATTAAAAATACATTTTCAAACTGTCATCAAACCTCAAAGCAAATGGCTATGGGTGCCGTAAATTATTATTCTTTTCTGTAGGGTGCCGCAAGCCTAAAAAGGTTGGGAAACACTGAGTTAAAGTGACACAGCCTAGCATGGATTAAAACAGTGGTTCTTAACCGAGGGGGCGCGACCCCCAGGGGGGCATCTATAAATTTCCTGGGGGGCTGGAGCCCTTACCCACCTTACAACATGGATTGTTTGATCATTAAGTTTACCAATAAAAACATTTGTTTTTACAGCTTATTTAAAGTCAGGGGGGCTTGAAACAAAGGACAATTATTAAGGGAAGCGTGGTAGAAAAAAGGTTAAAAACCACTGGGTTAAAACTTGTACAGCTCAATGATAAATGTTTTGTGTTTTTAACAAACAGTCGTGTGTCCATCGCCACTGACCAAAACTGGGGGGCGCTGTAGTTTTCTTGGTATTTGCAAGATTGCAGTTACGGAATGGTGCATGTTATAGGCAGGGGTGTAGTGCTAAAAAAAGAGGTGCGAGAACACCGTTTCCATTCTGCAGCAGAGTTACAATAAATGCAAACAATCAGACGAAGCGTGGAGTACGCAAATACCGTTGTTGATGTCACAAAGAAGAATTACACAACCATGCTACGGTGCCATACACGAGATAACTTGTCATTTATTCATTAATGCTGTTCCAGGCGCTACACGGAGAAATTGAAATGAAAAATATAAATCTTCAAGTAACGTTACTGGTGCAAAACGGTGTGGGAATGCCGTTCCCGTCCCATTACACCCCTGGTTGTAGGCGTACCTTTAATTGGAGTTTACGCAATAGTCGACAGTCACTCTACGCATATCGTGATTAGTTTTCAATTTGAATTATTCATTTTACCCCTTTTGAAGCATAGCGCAAATTATTTACCAGCTCTCTTATCCTTCAATTTTGAAAGGATTGCACTTTGTTCTATTGGTTAAGAGCCACAAGAGTTTACGAGAACTCAAGGTCGCGTAGGACGCTTTGTTTGTTTTGGCGTTACGTAACTATTTACAGCAGAGAACGTTTGTGAAAGCTTATTTCGCAGCACTCCTACATTTGAAGTTGTAAGGAAACAAGCTGGAAGGTCGCTTTCGAAAGAAGTGTTGACAGCGTTCTTCTTGCAATGTACCTCTAGGCCTGCAATACTTGAGAGCAGCAGTGCTTTTGCAGGTGTGTTAATGTATCTGTGCATCTAATTCCTTTTGCAAAAAGACGAGAGGCACTTACTGAAATGCAATTCGCTCTCTGGATGCACAGATTATTGGACTAAAACACCAAAGCGATATCCGAGTGATCTCTTACTTTTTACGAAATCGGTTTTCACTAATGATAATTTTCTCTACTTCCCTATTAGCTTTTACGTACTTGGTACGAAAAACTCTGAAAAGATTTCCAGAATAGTTCGGAATTCCTTTCATAGAGCGATGCTACAATTGCTTCGATTAATAAAAGTATACAAATGAAAGTAATGAAAGTATTTTTCTCTATCTGGTTTGATGCGTCTTGTGTCAGAGTAACTGCAAGCAAACTAGTAATTCAAACTTGCAGTAATTTTTCTCAATTAAAAGCGTTGTTTGAAAATTAACAGTTGTTTTCTTTTACATTTCGCAGAAGTTTGTAGCACATTTGTAGCACCCAGGTTGTTGCAAGTGTGTAGCACTAGCTTCGTGCAAAATGAGTTGTCCGACGGATTATTTTAAACTGATGCTGAAAGTTGTGAGGATTTGGTACAAACTACTCAAAAGGTAAGGACTGCTCAAATGTTGTTGTAAACTTTTTATCTCTAAACTCAAACTGTAAATTAGGTGAAATCGAGATCGAAAATGCTTTGCCAGTATTTCGGCGTACCTCAAAAATATTTGTAAAAATTTTTGTGGTCTACTTTCTTTATCGCAATGTTCTTGGTGCGTGTTTAATTTGTCGTAGTCCTGTCATTTTATTATTTGAACTAGTGGCAAAAGCTTAACAAAAGCACTGATATCCGGAACCTTTGTCTACAATCTAAAGAAGTGGGATCATATGCGTATGGGAGCGGGACAGCAGACTCCCAAAATTTTGGTTTTGAGCAAAAATCATATCACACATGAAGGCATTGCATCAGATGTGTCTTTTGTTACTTAAAGAAGTTAAATCGTGAAAACGTTTTTAACAAACCTACCTTTTGCGCATGAGCACATAACATACTTTTTCGAGCGGATCGCTGAAGCACTCGCGGATTTTTTTATCCTCCTGCCCATATTAATCTGATACAACCAACTCAAACAAACGCATGCATAGTTTTTTGTAACCGTTTACTCATCCAATATCCTTTTGCCTGTGCTACTGGTAGAAAAATGTTTTTCAAAATTAGCTCACATAGGTTTTGTTGCAAAGCCGTTGAACTGGGTTGCAGTGTGTTACTTTGCGTGAATTTCATTGTTGTGTAAATCAATGCAAAGCACTATTTGCATTTTGCAGCACCGTTTGTGCAGTCCCAGCTCATACTGCCTTTTTTCAAAACCTAACGTCTAAGCTTATCAAATCTTCCGCAGAGGTTTGCCCACACACGCTTGAGTTCTGTCACTTTATAGTATTTCAATATGATTACTGCATTTTTTTATTTTAGACTTCTGTTTCTACACAAATTCGTTTTCATGCACTTGAAAGCTAATGCCCAGTTAATGCCTAAAACAACCTTTATCTCTTCTGCACCAACAGAAATGTTGAATTTTGCGCTGTGATTGGAATGCGTTTAAAAAATATATCATTTCTTTGTTTATCAACTGTCGCAATTTCCTATGCAAATTTTTGAAACACTGGCAGTCAAGAGTGATTGCTGCACAATTTGTAAATAAAAGCATTGATTAGACGAAGACAGCTTTGGTTTCAAAAATATTTATAATCGCACACGCATTCTTGCTGGTTCTTTCAACTGATATCCGTAAGAACGGAATGTTCATATGATCGCATTATGTACATCTGTGCAGACGGGCTTTGCTGATGAAAAGACAGTCAACTGAAGGAGAGGTTTGTCTCATAACCGAGGCTGGAACAGGTTTCGGCCGACTTTTGGCTTTGCAACTAGCACAAAAACGAGCAAAATTGATCCTTTGGAGTCGAAATCCTGAACGTAAGTAAATCTTAATGCATAATAAGCTCATTGCTCCGTTGCCCACTAAATCCGACACAGTGCCACTCTTTTTTTACATTTATCAGCTATTAGGCCATTATATTTTCATTTATTCTAATGTTCACTGACAATTGGTTTCCTTATTGCGCCATGGCTCTTTGTATTGCTTCTGTTTATTAGCTGAGTAAAATGAAACAATAAATCATCCAATCAAGCAATCAATAACAGGCTAACAGCACTGTCTCTTTTACATCATGCAGTTGTCGTAGAGACCGGAGGAATGGTTCGCAAACTGGGTGGTTCGGTATTCGTTGATGTCTGCGATATTTCCAGCAAAAACGAAATTCGAAAAGCAGCATCCAGGGTACGAGAACATGTTGGAAACGTCACCATCCTCGTCAACAGCGCAGGTAACGTTATCGACACCTAAAAGCTACCAGAAAACTGCTGAAACACGGTAAAATTTGAAAGTTGCTGCATTGCTTGCTATAGCAGCAATAAAGCTCACTCGAACTTAATTTGGCCGTAAAGTACTGGCGCGCGCTCAATGGTCACGAAGGGAGAACTTTCAGTTGATGCAACGCAGAAAAAAACTTACTTTTTTTCATACCCGTTGGTTTGGATGCAACCCGCAGACTCTTGGTTCCATCATAGTTTCAGGCGCTGTACGACGAACAGCCCATCCAAGTTAACTCTTTGACGGGTGCCATGGAGTGTGCAAAAATGTCTACCGCACCACTCCACTCGCTTCAAAAAAGCACGTGTGTGGAGCTTCACTGACAACTTTGGGGTCCGACATCGCTGCAGTTTTCAATGCGCCGGCTCAAGTAGCATTTTTATTAAATAAAAAGCGTACTAAGAGAATCGTTTTCAATTTCGTTTTTAGATGTTACGTATCAAAAGAAACAACACATTCTTGCAAACTCGAAACGTCGAACTAAGCTCCGAACTGACGCTTTTTATCCGGTTTGGACGGTGGAAGAGTTCCTTCCCGACATGCTCAAAGTTAACCACGGTCATATCGTGACAGTTGGTAACCCATCAGGTGAGTGGGTGAAGCACAGAGGCAGTCAAAAGTGTGGCGCGAGTTGCATTTCATCTGAAATATCACGCCAGGCAGAAAAAATAGCAGGAAATTTTTGGGGATCTCTTCGCAAATGAATATTTAAACAAAAAAGTATTTTTGTATGTTTTCGCATGACATCGCCTATAGTTTGAGACAAAATGTTATAGTAATATCAGAACTCCGTACTAAATGTGGTTGTACAGGCAAGTCCTTCAGTATTAGATATATTTCCACAGACAAGGCTGCACTTTGAAACCAGCAAAGACATTGTCCTGGCAGTGGATCTCAACTTTTTCCTCGCATCCCTGCTGACGTGGTTGACAAGCAACATACAATTTCTTAACTATTTCAATTCATTCAGCATTTATGTGCCCACAACTCACATACTGTAAATTCTATGCAACATGACCAGTTCCCTCGTATGTTCAATTCAACCAAGCGATCGCCCCATAAAGCTTGTATAAATACTTTTCAAGTTTTAATAAAACGCTTGCCATGTGTAGACAAATGTTATGACATGAGAACAGTAACCTGGTTTTACAGAGGGTTTCATTTCTAGTTGAAGTTGCGTTAGGGTTGTCCCATTCTGACCTGAAGAAATTCAATACAAATTTTGAAAAAAATGAAGCTATATTGGAAAGCCAACTTTGAAAGGACACTTGTAAACTGACAACAATTCCTTTATTTCTTATTTGAAGACATCCATTTGCGTGACGGCAAGCTGGATTTCTCCACGAGCAAAACGGAGACCGTTGCATTTCATCAAGCGCTTTATCTCGATCTCCAGCGTAAAATCGGAAACAACATCAGGACTACGTTTGCTTCCCAAACCAACGTAATATCTGGAATGCTAACGTAAGCTTCACATTACTGCTTATCTCAAGTTGTGTAAAAGTAAAATAAATTCGAAAACCCGTCTGCAAATCTGAAAATAAAAGCAAGGGGAGAAGTTTTGGGAGGTTTCTTCGATAAATTTACCTGCAAACCTAATTGTAACCTGCCACTGTGGAGCCAATTTTGATTTACAATTTGAAACACGTCTTTTATGCTTAAAGCGCGCGCATATGGGGCGAAACACAAAACTTTGATTTAACCTTTCAGTAATTTACTATCATTGTAAGAGCTACAAACTAGAAGACAAGAAACAACAAGGCATTGAGGCACTCGGTCATATTGAACAATTTGCCTTGACTTTTGTTTGTTTAGTATCCACCAGAGCGACCTTCATACGTACGCCGGTGTTTACGCATGTTTTCATATGTTTGATGTGGTAAAGGTCATCCTTAATTCCTGTAAAACCTTGTCCAATGTCCGCTGCCTTATACGTAAGAAAGCGATTGGACTTTTATTGAAAGTTATCAAGATAAGGCTTAATTTACCAGCACGTTTGGATTGTTTAATTTTAAAATGTGTGGACAACGCTTTTTCTCTGGTTGTAACAAATACAAGGAATATGAAACTCCATTTTACAGAAAAATGCTATAAACGTCCAGTGTGTTGGGCAATCCATACAAGTTCAAAGCAACACTGCAGCTTTTGATTAAAGACGAGAAACCGAAATCAGGTTTAGCAGAGAGCAGGATGCAAATTGACAAAAATCTCGTTATAAAAATCAGGATTTTCACAAGTAGAGCATTAATGGTTTTTATTTACTAAGATTCTTTTGGTTTAACGTTGGGTATAGACAAGACATTGACATTTTTGGTCCTGGAAAAATATCCACCCCGTAGTGAAATCAAAACAGATTCATTTACTTGAAATATTACCCATGAATTTATTTTGTGATCACCGACAACTTAATTCTGTGAGCATAGATTTCAATATTAAAGACGCGGATAATGTAATGTCCCTGCGTGCATTTTTGTCCCGAGTAAAAAAGTGTGTGATCACCAAATTCCGAACTATTCATATTATTGTTGACGTCGCTTTTCGAGAATATCTCCTTTCTGCTTGAGAGTCCGCAGAATGTACGCCCAGTGTTTACCGCTGTGATATCCTTGCCCCATGTTAAACGTACTTTGACTATTGCGTGGCAGAGGTGTCGAAGTGGAACGTCTGTGGTCCAATCCAGCTCCGGAACTGGAAGCTTGCATCAAAGCGACGGCAGACGCTATTTTGCTGGAGAGGCCCTTGATCGTTATTCCACGTGCGTTCTTCTCGGTGCGCAACTTCATCAGTCGGATCGCTGCTGAGACTCAAATCGCCCGCGATGAGTTGTTTGGGGCTCACCTGACTTTGTGAGTGTTTCTAGCCACACGGACCTAGCACTGGGAGAAAAGACGAAGTTGGTTTGAGCTGACTTGTTGCGGACTCACACAGATTACAACAGCTGGGAAAAGGCTGCTTCAGTTGTTCGGCTCTGGAAGATTTCACAAGTTTTCTGCTTGAACAGAAGAATTGCCGCTTTCTGGTGACAATCATAGCCCACTCCCAAACTAAAACCAACGCAAGACAGTCAAACAATTGCAATCTTTATGAAACGACGAAGAGTAGAAACAAGTGCCGTGTTACGAAGTTGCTTTGGAGAAAACAATTGCTTGTTTGTTTTTTGCCTGTCTCTCTTTGCTGTGAAGCTTTACGTGGCGTTAAGATATTTTATTTTTTTGTGCACTGCCATGGGCGTCGGAAGGATTATTTCCAAGGCCAATAGTTAATTTTTGCAAGGGGGGCAACAGTGGCGAAATTTCATTTTACCAACTTGACCGTAAGAGAACAACCGTTTCCTACTACTAACTTCAACAGGAAAATACCAAATTTCAAAATCCAAATAGGTTTTTGCCCCCTCTGCCACCCCCTTCCGACACCCACGTGCACTGCTATTCTTACTTATATTTGCGACGAACCTTGCCACATTTGTCTGTACGTTTAAACCTACTTCGTTTCGAGATCATGGCGTCAAATTCAGAACGCATAGACGTAGCATGCGAGGGCTGGTTTCGTTGATATTTACGGCATCTTCCGTTTCATCACAATCGGCAGAGAATATTTTTGCCTACTATTCCTTTATTAGTGAGGCACACGCTGATAGATCACAGAAAAATTTCCATTTTTTGTTACTTTTCCTTCTTTCATGGGCAAAAATCATTTTGACCACGATTTTCTTTCTTTTACGTACGACCGATCACTATGCGTTATTGTATTATGGGGATACTTTTATGTAGCCTCTTACACTCAAATAGCGCTCAAACATCATGTGAAAGAAATGGAAGGTGAATTCTAAGCTTGTGCAGAATAATGACCAAACACTGCTTCAGCCTCAGCCTAATATGCGTGTAACCAATGGTAACTAGAAGAGTTAGTTGATTTTGACACTAAGTGTAAGTCTGATGTAGATTACCGTGCCTCGTAAATTCAGTAGATGCGAAAGTGTTGTTGGAGAAATTTTTCTACACTTTTTAAGTGTTGTATCTGCAGGCTATGTGCGAGTGGTGCTTTCCCAAGTAAAAAATTGCCAATTTGTGTAATCACAAATCGTTGTATTGGAAATGCTGTAGTTGATGCAAATGATCGTTGTTTCCTTCCAGCTATCAAATTTGCTGCAAGTGTATAGGCTACGGATCTTTGACTGTAGTAGGTTGTAAAAAGCACATAAGTCACTAAAAGCTTGTCTTTGAATTTGGTGCGACTTTAAAACGCTGTTTGAAGCTGCCTTGCTACAAGCCTGTGCCAGTTTTGTCAAACAGTTTGACTCGGATGCTCGACGCACCCAGCGTGACCAAAAGCTTACTAACTTCATACTGATTGCGAAAATATTTATAGTATTTTCACAGTCATTCGCAATATCAGTTTTTTCGCTTTAAAAGTCACGCGGCCACCGTGACATGCCCCTCAAAATTGTCTTAGGGTTTTACAAGATTAGCAAGAAAAACAGCAATTTTGCTAGCGCGCGTTTCTTATTAAAGTGCTAAACCGTTTCAACAATATTTAATGCCTGCGTTAAACGATTTTCTTGTATTGCTTTAACCATTGATGGCATCATTGACATGTCCACTCTCTGATATTCAGTTGTATTTCAGAATAGTGCGTGCTTGGTCAGAAAAAAATATAAAGCAATCGAAAGGCAATGACTGTGAAATAAGCAAAAATCTTGTAACAACCGAGAACGAAGCCTCAATTTATGAACTTACGGTAGTTAGCCTGACACTTTTAAGGCTGCAGCAAGCTAGATGGGCATTTGATAGTTTGCCGCCATTGATGGCTCAAGCTGGAAAAAAATACCTCTTAAAGATATTATATGTAGGTTCGTCAAGTTTTGGAAATACGCAACTTTTGTTTCTAGAAATTTAGAGATGGAGAAGGAGAAAAAAAAATTTTCAACACGCACTTTGGAAAAAGAAAGCCAGAAGCTTCACTTTGTAAACTATGGAAGTGATAAGTGTGTGACCGATCGAATTGCAATTCAGTAACAGAGGGCGTTCAGCTGGTCATGGAAATACACGAATTGTGACTACCTTGCTCACCAAGTTTTTGCGATTGAGTTGTCATTTTAACTTTTCATTTTTTTACCAAAATCACTTCACCTGTACAAAACAATTTTATCGAAAGACTTTCGACGTAGCAAGAAAAATTACAAACCGAAATGTGGGAAACTACTTGTTCAATCGCTTTATTTTTGAACGGATTTCGCTCAAGCGCGTCGTTGTTATGACAATTACAGATGTCATTTTATACTAGCTTGAACTACAAATCTCAATCTGCCAATGTCTTGTTTTCAGAACGATCTATTGTAACAGCAGCTCAACCAAGGTTTCGAAATTTGAAAAAACATTCCGCTCAGCTCCGACGAAAACATGTCAAAATATTCTCGGTTGACAGTTTTGATTTCAGAACCTGAGGGCATAGAATTTACAAAGAAAAAAAATATAAGTTGTATTTCAGTCTAACAACGTTTAGATAGATTTCCAACCCGAGAGTCAAACATTGCCCTCAAGCCATTGTCACAGAACATACATGACCTATGCGTAGAACCAGAAACAGTCCACACCCGAATCACTTAAAATCAAACAGCACAAACTTGAAAACTTAATTTGAGATATTTTCATCGTCGAAGCGGAGCATTGAAAGCACTTTTTCATCGCTTCCGGCGGAATGATTCACAAACTGGAATCATGCGCGTAAAGTTTGACAGGCTGGCACGCCAGCTTAGTGTGACAGCTAGTTAGGTCTTTATTAACCTTTCTGTCTACTTCCAAGAGCCATTGTCATTGGTTTGCTTCTTGAAGCTATAAAACGAAGTCTTAAGTAAATATGGGACAGTGTTTTCTTTGTACACAAAAACTATACCTCTCCACGAACTTCATGTTGTTTGAGTCCAAAGAACACGTTCCGTCCCGTAGAAACGCTACCTAGTTATAGAAGAAAACCTTCTTTCAATGACTCAAACAAGGTAACGTTTTTTTCTTAAACTTTTCGATTTTAACTTTTTCATATTTTTGACTAACCAACAACCACTTTAATTTATTGGCTTCCTTTTCTTTGTTTTACGCTTGACGTTCGTAAAGACCACAAGCCTAGAGCAATTAAGAAGGAAGCATTTTACTGCAGTGCTAATAAAATCCGATGCAAATGATGCTGCATGAATGCAGTTTGCATTGTGTGTGCAAAATGTTTCAAATTATCGATATTCTAGGTCTTTCGAACCAAAATTGAGTTTGTTTTTCAACAAAAAAGCTTTCTCGTTGACAGCGCGCGGCCGTTTGAAGCTGAAAAACATTGCTGGGCTTTTTCCTATATTTTTGTTACATTGGAGAAAACAACCCTTATCACCTGGTTTTCGTTAGCATGCCTGTTTGAACCAGGTCAAGAACATTTGTGTGTGCAACCGTGGATATTTTTGCGTAGCGAAGAACTCACAAATCTAGCTTGGGGTGAATGTGAAATGTCTATTCTGAAACGACAACATTGGCAGAATCAGAACTTGAATAGCAGAGTTTCAAGTTTGTCGCTTTGTCGTAGCAGCAGAAACGGAGTGATTGAAAAAACGTAATTTAAGATTTTGCTTATATTTACAGTGTACGTGGGTGGGTTGCTAAACTCTTTTTATAAAATCGATTTAGCAAAAGGAGGGCGCTGGAAATCTTGCCTATTTTATCAGAAAAAGCGTAGAAACGGGCGTACGTACTTTTTAATTTTGTATGAAATGCGTTTTGACGGAAAATCGAGTGGCGCATAAAAAAACTCATTTTCGACAAAAATAAAACCCCCGAAAAATCAAGTGCACAGCTCAATAAAGGCTGGTCAGGCTTATGATCAAAGCTTATTGTACCTTAGTCACGAAAAACTGTTCCTTGTTGCTCTGAATTGATTCTATCATCCTGACTTCGTACGTCCACTGCTCCTAAATTATTCCCATCAAAGTTAATCGTTTTCGACTTACTTTTGAACCTACATGTGCTGAAGGTTAATCCTCTGTCTTCTTTCAAACTTCCGCGTAGTCCAAGCTTGTACAGTAACTTCACGATCACCCCTAACAGATGTTTAGTAATAAGTATTTCCACTGATCAGTGACAGGTTGTAGCGACCACGTTGGCAAAAGACACAGGTCTTATCGAGGTTTATTTTTACGTAGCACTAATTCAAAAAGCGAAACTTTAACGGCTCTTACAAGAAGTATTCGTATTTGTCGATAAAACATCGTTTGCCATCACAAAGTGACAACCAATTACGTTTTTTGCATTGCGACCTCACAGAAAACAACAAATTAAAGGAAAAACTCTTTCCGTGATGTTTTACGGCATGCCACTCCCAGCTAGCACTCCCTTACACTGCATGTCATTATTTTCAAATAATTTTGAGCTGAACCTTGGTACGGGTGTTTCAACAAAAGCAAATGAGTCTCTCTAGCGATCTTTCCGCTTCCTCTATGCTGGTTAATTAAAAAAATAATTAGAATTTTCTGTTTAGTGTATGGAGATAAGTTTCATTAAAGTACTGTTGATCTTGTCACAGAGGTACACTATCGCATATGAATCAATTAATTGTTTCCATAGCTCGGCGAATTCCTTGAAATTAACGATTCAAATAAGTTGCACTTTTCACGGTAGTTTGCTAAAATTTAAGCTCATCTATCAGACAAGCAAAATCAACCAGGATTAACTTGAGCTTTGTCTCTTCGTCAAAACACAATAAAAACAAGTCACGGAGAATTTAGCGGTCAGAAAAACGAAAACGATCCATATTGATGGTTGATGATATTTCTTTGCTTCAAAACCGGGCGGATCTTCATGTACTTCTCTAGAATGTCGACTGCCTACAATAGTGAAAACAAATGTATTTACACGTTTACGCGAGGCAAAAGAAGTTAATACTCTACCAGACCCGAAACGGAAAACACGAGTAATTTGTTTTTACCTGCTATGAAAAAAACTTCCAAAGGCCCAGCAGAGACCATTTTCTCCAGGTCGAAGCTGAAACGGGAGAAACTGGTTGAAAGATTAACAGCTGCGTTTCCATCAGGCAGAGGAGGTACGGCCGCCTCTATAGTTCTGTATGGTCTTCCTTTGTGGTTCATTAATCCCAAGCCGTTGCGAACTGGATCGTCCTGCCTCATAACAGAACACTGTGGCAGTTTGAGCGTATGTTGGTGATAGGCAAGTGCAGAGTTTTTAAGGCTTGACCTTGGTGACCGGTTAGACCAGGGGTGTCAAACATACGGCCCGCGGGCTAAATCCGGCCCGTTGCGTGGTTGGATCCGGCCCGCGGGATGATTTCGTGACATAAAAACTTCTTTGTTTGCTTGAGAAGTCTATCCAGTTATACGTCAATAACTGGTGACTGTTTGATTTCAATTACTTGCAACCTTAACGTAATTGCTTATATTTCATTGTTTTTCTCTGTTTTTTTCACGTGAAAATTTCCCGTTTGCTGCATATTTCCTTTTGCATGTTCACACCGGTTTGATCTTTCAAACAGGTATGAACATAACATGCAAAAGTTCAACTACTGTTGATAAAGTTTAACACTAGAACTCCGGGAAAAAACATACCTTGAGCTCCAGCGATGTCGATTTCAAAACCTTCGGAGTTCTAGGTACAACTCTAATTGAAATTTGCTACGTAAACTTTAAGATGGCTAAGCCGAGGTGCCGTGCTAAAGTGTTTTTTTTTTATTTACGGGAGGAAATCGAAAACTTCATGAAAAAAAATGCAAGCCAGTGTTAGAATTTCATTTCACAATAGATGCAAAACCTTGCCTTTATGGTGGATATTTCGCAGCACTTGAATAATCGGAACAAAATGTTGCAAGGCTGCAAAAGACTTGTCACTCAGTATTAGGCTACGACACCACAGGTTGCATTTAAGTTGAAGTTGTCCTTGTGGAAGACACAACTTTCCGGTGATGACACTGTTCATTTCCTTTGTCTAAAAAGTATGCGTATCACGGGACTAATCATTGAGTTGAATCAATACAAAGATAAGATAACAGAGTTGTTGCGGGTGTTCAAGCAGCGGTTTCAGATTTTTGACCAACTTGAGACGGACTTCCAAGTCTTTTTCTCGCCATTCACATTAAACGCCTCTGATCTGCCCGTGGACTTGCAACTTGGAAATAATTGTCTTGCAGTGTGATTCAAATTTGAAGACCAAGTTTGTCTTGGCGAGCTTGGACACATTCTATCAGTATCTTTTTCCAGGCTACCAATGGCGTAGCCAGCCCAAAAATTGGGAGCGTGGCAAAATGTTCGATTTTAGGCGAATAACACTATTTTGTTTGGAAAAACGCCTCTCTAAGCACAAAATGACTGCGTTCTAAAAGTTTGGGGGGCATGGTCCCTTTGCCCCCTGGCTATACCTATGCAGGCTACCCCAAAGTGACATCCCTTTGCTACAAAAGTTTTGTGCATGTTTCGGACGACATACCTTTCTGAACAAGTGTTTTCTGTTATGAACATCGATAAAACAAAGTTGCGCTCAAAGCTCACTTATGACATTCTGAAAGTGGCTTCTACACAGGATTTGACACCTGATATCGATACACTAGTGAAAGCTTAAAGGTACCAAGTTTCAGGCGTAGGCCTAAATCGCTAACATATTTAATGTGAACTGCTTCTTTGCGCCCTGAAATATAGTTCTGCAGCAGTGGGTGTTTACTAAGGAAATATTTCAAGACAATGAACGCTTGATCGGTGAGTGAATGCAATGTTAGTCAGCAGTTTCATTACAAACGTTTGATGGAACCAGGGATATCTAGGAGTTTCTAGATATCCCTGGACGGAAACATACTGTTTGTACATTGTCACAAGCTGTATGTTTTGCCTAAAAACATGCATTTCCAGAGTAGAAGAAAAATTCAAGTTTCCACTAGATTGCACGTGGTGCTAGTTCCGGATGGTCAGGATTACTGCACTTAGCTGCAGACGAGCAGAGGGGTTCGAAACGGAAATTTGACAGAAACTGGTTCGGTTTTTCCGAAATATTTTGCTTCGGTTGATTTTTTAGTCATTGTATTTTCGTTTCGGTTGGTTTCAAAGTCATTAATGATAAATCTTGTTAATATATCGTAAAATTGACTTTTTTCAATAAACGTCATGTTGTTGCAGAGTTTGGAAAGGTTGCTCCTTAAATGTGCTAATAATCATTTTCAGATAAGCTTGAAGTATTTGCATTAAAGTTATAAAAACAGTTGGAAGTTGGCATTACTTATAACAGGATGTTATGCAATGATTTCACTGGTCCGGTTCGCTTCAGATTAAATATGCCTGAAGTGGCCCTGGAACTGAAACGAGTTTGACACGCCTGGGTTAGACATTGGACTGCAACTACAGTATTTCAACTGAATACCAAGATGGTCATAAAGCGAGGTCTTAGTGCATTTTGATGGTGGACTGGTTATGCAGCGAGGTTCACTGTACCTTGAGAGACCGAAACGGTCTTCCAACACACCTTAACAACACTGGTGCAAGTACTTGGAAATACATCTATCTGGACTTCACTTCAAACAGTGAACGAAAAAATGTGGAGTACAGAATGGATACTGTTCGCCTCTGAATGCGCTCTCGCTTTCAGAGCAAAATTTGCAGCATTTGAAGCAGGGCTGCGGAGCTCTTGTAAAAATAATGAAATGGCTCCGGCTCCGGAGCTCTCTGTTTTCGTAAGCATGGCTCCGGCTCCAGCTCCGGAGCTGTGTTTTTTCATAACATGGCTCTGGCTTCGGCTGTGCTTTGTTAATACATTTTAACAATTTCGGTATGCCTAGTGTCCTTCTTGTAGCAAGTGAGCGTATTATTCCAACATATTTTTAACTAATCTTAAACACTGCTACCACTGCCAGGCCTGCATAGTCGGAAGGAGTTTGGTCCAAAGTAGTCGGAGTGGGTAAAAATATTTTTAAAACATCCGACTTCGGGCTGATCCTCTGCTTGCCGATTGTAACTGTTTGTGCCACAAAAAAAGTACGTAAGCGTCACACTTTGTGTTTTGCACAAGGACTTTGTCTCACAAAATGCGCAAACATGCGCTGCGCTGGTGTCGACTGACTTGTCCACACCACACTCGGCAGTAATTCCACAGTCTGATGTGACTAGAACAAGTCACAACTTGAAATAAAAACGCATTGTGACCTCCAAACCCTGGTAGAACAGACCCTCGGATTTCGCTTCGATCAAATTAATTAGTTGCGGAGCATAAGCGAATCATAGCAACTGTCAGCAGTGGTGTGCGCAGAAAGTTTTCATGCGGAAATTTCATTCAGTGGCATATGGTGGTCATTTGTATTTGGCGTGCGCTGTTTGTGACGTCATAGTCATATTTCCAAACCAACGTTTTGGCGAAGTTTGTTGACATAATGTGCATATTTTTCTACATCCACTCTCATTTGATGTGTCATTGCACTGAATAGTGAATATAAACTATTAGCGCTCCAAGTTAGGCTATCAGAGTGAAATACGCCCAACGCTACGATACAGCCGTTCATAACTGCAAAAATATCAGGCTGCACGTTAAAACAGGGGAGTAAAACACACTCATCAATTCGCCAGAGCAATTTATAACTGCAAAATGAGGCTGCGCTAATGTCTTGTCGAATGCGAGCAGTTGAGCATAGAAAAAGTGCGGCTGGACTGGCTGTGCGCACACCACAGTTTGAAAAATCGAATCTTGCCAAGCTACACATGAATTGCGCATAAAGTACGCAAGAAATCTTTCGATTTTTTGTTATTTAAAGAAGTCCAACAAACTTTTAGTTTTCCTTTTTTCCTGCTGAAGCTTGTCAAATGCCTGAATGCTTCTATGTTGACAAGCGCTATTTTTGAGCTCGTGCAACAGTTCTATCATGCTACAGAAATTGGTAATGCAGCCAATGCGTTCAGCACTTGCGCTGATTAACCTTAGCAGACAAAATAAATGCAGTTCTTTTTGCTACACATGTTATATATCGTATTGTTTTTGCTAAACATGTTATAAAATAAATACAATTGTTTCGGATAAAGTGAACTATCGCGGAACACAATCTTAAACATGCGTAGTGGACGAATAGGCTGCAGAAAGTGGTGATATGGTTTCTGGATGCAGACGATAACTCATATTCCTACCGAAACCCAATTATTATTTTTTGGCCCATTTACAACGTGCCTTGAAATTTGCATACAAATTCATTCCATGGTATTTGCATTAAGTCGACAAATTAACTAGCAAAAAGCATGTGAAACCAATTAATCTCCTTTGCGCAGGTAATAAAGTTTTTGTAATATATCAATCTCAAGGGGGGTTAACCCCAACACCGCCTTGCGAACGCCCTTGAGTGTCACTGCGCGAATGATAATCTGATTTTTGGTCCTCGGTCATGTTCCTGAGCGTTGCACATTTTGATCGAATAAGTTAATGGTAACACAGTTAGCCTACTTCTCTTCGTCCACTACACAATAGCAGCGCGGCAGAAATTAGTGAATAAGAGTTAAGTTTGGAGTTGTTTAGTAGGCTCAATTGCTTGAGCTTTTTGTTACGGTGGTTACAGAATACTGAAATAACTTCAATTGAAAAGCCATTTGAGACGGTATCATCATGAAAGCCTAGAGTGCATTTTGCGACAGTGTTGCGTAGCCGATGTGTGGACTGAGGAGACTGCAGACCGGGAGAATGCACTTTTCCATTTTTCTTGTTTTTCAAAATCCTGGACACACACCGATATCAATAATATCGGTTGCAAAACTCACAGGGAATCTGCGTTAACCAATTGTTGTCGGCGTTCGGCAATGACTTTAATTGTGGCTCTTTTAGACGAAAGCTTTCTTTCCTGTGAAAACGAATAAGATATTTTTGCAAAAGTGAGAGATATATTTTGCAAAAGTGAGAGATGAACGGCATGTACATCGTTTCAAACCAAGTTTCAGTGTTCTTGGAAAGCGCAAGTAGGGTCCATGACATCATGTGAAAAGAATTGTCACTTCAAGTAACTCAATCGCAATGTCGCAGCCAGAGCCGGATTGAAGGTTAGGGGGGCCCGGGGCAATTTTTACTGGAGGGCCCCTATGACGTAATTCATGATGTCATCGTTTGTAGAAGTTGTATTTTCGCTGATTAGCAAAGTTTCCGTTTGTTTTTTCCGGTAGTCGAGAATGTCCTTACTCAAATTCACGAACAGTTAGCTGCGAGAAGAGAATTTATGATATGAATACTAGAGTGTATTTTTACTAATATTCTACAGACTGGAGAGTGACTCGCCAAGAAACAATATTCAACCAAACCATAAGCAGAAACCAGAGAATACAAACAAAAACACCACAAAAAGAACATGTCAATATGGCCAGCCAGGCTGAGTGTGAACTTGTTTCCAAGCTAATGTCTTGGTTTTCACCTTAATTTTCAGGTGCTCTGGTTAACGCCACTGCTTTAACGTTGTTGCTTGAAAGTTTTGCTAGAAAAAGCGATTCAGTCACGCCGTTTTAGCTAACACTGCCAGATCCTTGCGCTTTTTCTTCTTAGAAGCTTTGTGCTTTTCATAGCTTCTGATGGCATTACAGGTTTTGGCATCGCGCTAACTAAACGCTGCAATCTCGTTTTCTGCTCTTTCGTTCTACGAATCGACTGATTAAAGCTTTTTCTGACGGACCACGCAATAACATGTGG
>Ga0210059_1004692_pt1 | contig 22090 bp, 18 predicted proteins | sample Ectturendosymbi2_FD_188042 | JGI IMG/M metagenome (GOLD analysis project Ga0210059, IMG submission 188042) | Ecteinascidia turbinata endosymbiont from Florida, USA - Sample 2 (SPAdes) (version 2) | ecosystem: Host-associated > Tunicates > Ascidians > Unclassified | place: Key West, Florida...
GGATTGAAACCATAATTGCTTTGGTGATCCAAGGTTTTTGGGCAAGTTTTCGTTCGCGTCTGGACTGTCTGATAAGAGGGGCATGTTTATCTAGTAGGTTTTTTAAAGTACTGACGAGCGTATCAAAATTTTTGTGTATATTCATGCCATTGCAGGAGAGTTTATTTTGTAGAATGTCATATAATGTTTGTTTGATTCGTCACATATTGCGACCATTCTGTTCTAGTTTCTCCAACAACAAACACAACAGAGATAAAACTGATGCCACAGGTTGTCATTTAACTGGATCGGAGCGGAAGAAATGGGGTCTGGATTGGAACTAACCGCTCCCATGGCGAGTTATGAATCAACTCAACAGTTCAGACTCGGCCGGCGAGAAGACTTACCACGTATGCGCTTTTGGCAAAGCATTGGTTGAAGTGTCAATGAACTGTATGGTAAACAATCGTGGACCATCAGTCCCTGTTGAACCTTGTAATGCTTTGAATCCTTGCAAAGGGACCCGGGAGGAGCCAGTTACGAATTGCAACACTCTATGATGCAAAGAAAGACAATTTTTTAGGCAAAATTTTCGAGACTCATAACTGTCGTTTGTGCGAAATCAAGGCGGAAGCATATTTTCACAAATCAGCACCCAACTAATCAGCACCTACAATCGAGTGGAGTAACTACTATATTCACTGAGCAACACACTTTTCAGTTTTGCACTTGATGGGTTTTGCTGTTTCGCGGTTGAAACCAAGCAAGCATTGAACGCGCCGCTGCCTCCGCACTTGCTTGGGTGGAAGTTGCTTAGCTCAGAAAGGAAAGCTCACTGGCAGAATCCAACATCTAATCGCCAAATAAAAGCATAACGTTGCAAACAAACTTCTAGTGGTACTTAAGGAGAAAAACGAAGATGCTGATGCTTGGTTGTATTGAATACCACATGCGCTATTAGTTGCAAATTATGTTGATATGTTTGAAGTTACGGGATAGTATGGGGCGTTGTTTGTAAAAAAATACATACATTTTGGGCTATATCGGACAGATATAATAAATAAAGTGCTGATGTAGCAGTTAAGCAGATATAGTGCTCAAGCATGACCAATTAATGGAATAACAGTTTCCCTATCAATCAAACTTGCTTAACCCATTAGGCGCCGGAGATTTTCTGGCCATCAGATCTGCTAGATTTTTTTACATTTTTGGAATTTGATGTATTCTGACTAATCCAAAACATGTTTTGGTTGCATGGGTTCAGTAGCTACACTATATTTGATATGCCATGGCATCTTCCACACAACAAAAGTTCGTCATGACGTCACACACTTTGTGACGTTATTTTCATTGTATGGACATTTCAAACAAGCAAGATGTTTGAGGAAGGCTTGTTGGTACGTTGCAACTGAACAACGTAACATAAATCAGGACCAGGGGTGTGCAACATTTTTTGTCGGTGAGCCATATGACCAACTTCAGACATCTAGGTGGGCCACACGAAAAATTTAGTTTTTAACATAAACTGTCGGATTTGGATTTTCATGCAGGATGGGGAAAAATCGGAGTGTTGGCAAGGGCCACACTAAATGGCTTGGCGGGCCGGGTTGTGGCCCGCCTATTGCACACCCCTGCTTTGGGCCCTCGCATGCCAACTGTTTTTTCTTTGATTTTCCTTCATATGCTTCAAAGTTAAAAGGATAATCTTCGTTGGAAACCAAAACCCAAAGCTTGCAACTAAAGCGAATTGTTTTTTTATGAACATCTTGGCTGTGATGACCGAAGTATGGAACTATCTACTCATCAACACTGAGAAACTTAGAAAACACAAGAAACGGCTGAAACCTCGCTGAGTAAGTTTGGAAAAAGGTTTTAGCTCAGCCATTTTATCACCTGGCGGCAAAGCTGTGCTGCTAGCAAGATACAGACACCTTTTTGTATCTCCAAACCTTGCCCTTGACATGCTCAAAGCTACAGTCAGTACTTGAGGATCGGCACTCAACAGAGGTTGACCAGTGGAGGTCTTCCCCTGGAAGTGAGTGGTGTCGAGAGAGAAGGAAAATCTCAAATAATCTGTTTAAAGATGTAGGATCTAATTGGAAGCTTGGACAATTTTTGGCCTGGAATACAATTCACTTTTTTTCATAAATTAAATTAATCATATCTTTGTCAAAACACATGGTAAGGATAAGTGCGTAACGAGGGTAGATGGCGCCTGGGACAAGAAACAAGTTTTTGGCGCCCCCATATTTGAGCATAAGGTCTTTTGGGAGTAAATGTACTGCACTTATGAAAGTGCTTGCGAAATTATTGGTACTTTTAGGCGCCCCACTGTGATCCGGCACTGCACCCCGCTTGACCCCACTCGTTACGCCCCTGGTAAGGAGTTCGTATAGTGACTTAGAATCAAGACAAGCAATTTTTTCTGCAAACCTCCAATTTTGTTGTTGGCAGTGAATCATCATACGTCAACCTGTTCTTCCTCACTGGTGCAGTGCCGGATTAAGGTAGCGCACGCAGCATTTCAAGAGCACGGGGACCCCTAATTTCAAAAAACATCAACACCTGCTAAATCATAAAGTGTGTGGGTAAGGCAACCGTGTTACTATAGCTTTAGGCTACTCTCTGCCAGTGGCGAATCGAAGCAAAATGGCGCCCATGGCAATGTTTAAATGTGCGCCCTTTTGAATAATTTAAATATTGATATAGGCAAAAGTATATCGAAAAATGAACTATGAAGCAAATGAACATTTTAAAACAGAAAATGTATGTTTGTTTTTGCTTTAAACGTTTCAGCAAATAAAATTGTAAATTGTCTATCATGACCATAACACACTTTTATACTTAGAAGCTCTACTTATTTCTTGAGCATCAGTATCAACCTGTCCCTTCCTTTCTATTCACTGCGGCGATTCTTGTCTACCCATATCTTCAACTCAAGTTGTAACACACTTTTATACTCATTTATACAGCGCTCTAACAAATTAGGTTCTAATTACTTGTTATTATGACACGATTATCTGCTTGAAGCAGCTTCTTAGAATCCTAATAAAAATTCTAAATAATTGCAGGCAGTTGGTTGTGCTTTGTCCTGGCGTTACCCAATTAACAACGTCATAAAAAAGAGAAGTACATTTTTGATTAAGAAGGTGCAAAGGTTTTCATCTTGAAAAATTGTTGAAACAGGTTTTTGGTCAGGAATTTGATACCTGCTAAACCTGCCAAGCGGTTGGAAAAACTCTGCTAGAAAAGCAGCTAACTGTTAGATTCAAAATTTTACAGCCAACAGTGAGAAAATCCTGCTAGATTTAGCAGCATATCAGCTAAAATGGCAACACTGCTGATCTTATGCGTTTCGTTACGTAACTGTACAATAAGAATCAAACAAGAATTTCTGGAAACAGACAGCGTTCTATTGAAAACCTTCGCTAACTACTTTGGCAAAATTAGCAAAATACTGACTTGTTGGACTGAAAAAAGTCTTACATATAATGTAATAAATAAGATTTATTATAGAAAACCGCGGGGCCCGTAGAAATTGCTACATTTGCTACTATTGTGAATCCGGTACTGTACTGGTGAGAAGGGGTGGATGGATTTTCTAACTCATCTTCCAAAATCTTTGTATTTTTATTTGCACTGCGACTTCTCTACGTCTGTAACAGGAACTAGCTTGTTATCGTCTAAAAATTCATTTTTTGGACGACGAATGAAAGTAATTACATCATCTTCTTCCATATCTTCTATTAATAATTGTGCAATAGCTTGCTGCAGCATTAGTATTTACCTGCTGATACATGATAAACTTCTTGATAAACTGCACATGATAAACTACCGTCTTCTACGGTTTACACCTGATAGTACAAAATGGTAACCACTAGTGTTGTAGCAAACTTGAAAGCAGATCTAGCATTCCAATAAGTTTATTCAAATACATGCTACGAGCTTTTTTAGATTACGACGACGCTAAACTCTTCCATCAATACTTGGAAAAGTCACGAAGTCTTTGCACTTGTAGCTTAGTGGTGTACCAGGCACATTTGCCTGTTGATACCCCACAAACAACAATCTAGGCTACACTAGACACAGACTTATACATTCCACTTGTTGATATCACAATAGATTATGACGTATGTTCCTAAAAACTTGTATGACCTAACTAACGCTGTAATAATTGGTACAGCTAATTTCTATCATTCCACAACTGAATTGCTCCAATCTTCTTACGAACACAACTCCCAATTGAAGATTTTACAAACTAGCCTACCAGAAAAAAGTACCTCACTTCCTACCATTGTTCAAAACATGGAATAAGAAAAACCATATGGTGGCATCGTGAGCTAATGAGCACGGAAGAAATTTGGCCAGTATTTTCGGGGAAGCTTCCAACAAAAAGAACTTCAATAGTTTTATTGCTGTTTACTTCCTGCCGTAATTTTTGTGATCTGTCAAAGTCAGGACATAAAAAAACCCATGACATAGTGACGTCATACTCAAAGTACTTACATCACTGGAAATTTATAACGACTGTTTTGTGAACTATGTCGCAAAGCAACCTTACAAAAGCAAACAAACGCTGAGGTCATTCTATAAAAGCTGTGTAGCTCCAAACAGCATGTTCCAAAACGGCGCCTAATGGGTTAGAGCACTCACGCTTCAGCGCTATATTTATGCTTGGCTGCTAAGTATACACACTTTGGATCTTGTCTAATTTAGCATTGCGGTACTGTATCTGTCTGATTTAGCAAATAGTAAGCACGACAACCATAACTCACATTTTGAATTACACGTGCATTGGCATGGCCACGTATGCTGCATGCAAAAGGTGCTTTGCGCTATTGAATTCAACCTTACAGCATACGCTCATTGGTAAACTGTGAAAAACACCTTTTGCCGTCAAGGTAACCTTGGTAACAATGCTCACATACATTTGCGTTAAGTCTAAATGCGAGGTCTATCATATGCGAGCTCTATTCTACATCACTTTTCATAAACCTCAGCCACACATCGAAGAAATCTAACCTTGCCCGTTTCTCCTCATCAAATGATTCAATTGCTTTCCAAAACCACTTGACAATGTTTGAATCCTGAGAGCAGTGTTTCAACTTTGTATGTCGTTTCCAATCGCCGATATCTATTTTTCCCAAACCACCAAGAACCAGTTCAAGTTCACGTTCGTCAAACGGTCGCAACAAATGCTGGGGTATCAACTCGTAGAAACCCTGGCAGAAGAAATTCATCTCACCTTTTAACTTCTAATAAACGACTGTTTGAAAATTACCGCCACTTCACACAAAACAGCTGCAAGCAGTCAGAAGACTTCGCAAAGCAAGTTACATAAGATTAGGTACAGATCGGCTAAAAAATAAAAATCTCGCTCAGTTGCGATGTTGTGACGTGCTGAGCCTAAGGAATTGACTCACTTTGGACAAAGACAAAAACTGGGCTTCTATCCCTCGGAGGAACCTCCAATTCACGTAAAGCTTAACATATTCTTTTTTATTTGCCTCGGTGACTTTGATGTTTTCGCCATTCGGTTTCAACTCGTGAGTAACTCGTTCGCCAAACGAGTTGTGGTCCACGCAGAATGTATGGTCGAGGACGCCGCTAATGTCGTTATCCAAGATCCACCTCATAGAATTGTAGAGGTCAGGGTCAACCTGATTGAAAATTGGAAAAGAATCAACAAACAGTGCGAAGCAGTGAAACATTTACTATATATTGGAAGGTTTGAATGAAAATCGCTTTATTTCTGCCGTTTACTTCATAAATAAATGATTCTTAATAAATCCTGAATAATTTAAAATCACCATAAGAATATGATTCAACAACTGTTTTTAAAATCAACTGAAAACCTCAATGTATCCCATGTTCCTACCTATTTTAATAAACACAGATCGTGTGTTACTTATATTCAAATAAACACGTTTTGTGTATTGTACGCATTTTAATAAACATATCTCGTGTGTTGCACACATTTTAATGAACACATCTCGTGTGTTACACATTTTGATAAACACGTCTCGTGTGTTGTATACATTCTGAAAAATACATCTCGTGTGTTGTACATATTTTAATGAACACATCTCGTGTGTTATACATTTTGATAAACACGTCTCGTGTGTTGTACATATTTTAATAACACACGGGACCGCAATGATCAATAAAAGCAGTCACCAACGGACAAATCAGCTTGTCAAATGCTACAAAACCACAGGAATTCTTCCTCGTCCTGAACTGACGATACTCATCATCACAGCGTATAATACAAAAACAATGCAATGACGCCTAACGTTTTTATACGTGTTAGTCTACCTCTTCCATGTCTTCAAGAGATATATGTTTGCCTAGTAGTTGCTTGTAAAGAGGCATCGTAAAACCTCCATCAATGTAATGACCATGGTATACCGCCATTCCAAGTATTCTACCAACAAAGTGGAAGTAGGAAAGATGGTCAGGGTTGACGTGCGAGTCTGGGTTGATTTGCAAAGTGTAAATGTCTTCACGCGAATACTGGAAAACAAACAAGATTTTTAGGCTTACGTATAGAAAGAAACACTGCACAACAGAATATGATATACTTTATTAATTGCGACTGCACAAGGCCCACAACCTTCTGCACTTAACCTGCAATGAATATCTCGCAACATTACCTTTGCCGCATGGCTGATGTTCCAGTGTCAAAATCACATAGAAAACACCACAAGGTGAAAATCTAAAAGGTCAAATACAGGGTTTCTCAACTGTGGGGATCGCGGGGCGGCTCTCCGGGGGCCACGAGCAGATGCTCTCCGGGGGTCACGAGCAGATGCTCTCCGGGGGTCACGAGCAGATGCTCTCCGGGGGTCACGAGCAGATACCTTTGCTAAATAGTTCTGCTGTGATATTGCAAAACCCAATTGTTATTCGCCAGTGGAAGGCGGCCACAAACCATGAAAGGTTGAGAACCACTGGTCAAATACAACAATCAAGAGAATTCAAGACGGTATTTTGTTGCTGAAACTTTTGCCTCGTATTTAAATATGCCATGTATTTAAACATACCAAGTTATATTGATCTAATATTTAAACATGCCTTCAGATTGGCAAAAGTGCTTTTGTTAAGCCGTTGCCAAACACAGGTTTTCTTAGCAGTGACTGGTTTATGATGCCCTGGGAAGGTCAACTTTTTAGCTTCGAAAAATTTTTAGTAATGTCGTTGTAACTAGCCACAGTTCGTGTGTTTTTCTTTACTCGTTTTCAAGTGCCAACATTTCGTCTGTAAGATTTGTCTTACATTTACAGGACTGATGATGCGTTGATAAACGCGAAACTAGTTTCCCCGTCAATAAAGTGACTGATTTACTTGCCGTCATCTTTGTGGCCTTTAACTATGAAAAATAGATACGCTTGCAAGTTTTAATCGTCGCAGAAGAATGAAAGCAGGCAGATTCTTCAGAAGCTTCCCACCAGGCTCAAGCTTTTTGTTGTTATATTGATCTAAATATACCAGTATATGGTCTGCCTGAATGATCACGAAGTCATGAAAGCAGAGCCCAGTGAGCTGGATCATACCTAGAGCTTGCAGCAAACCTAAGGCTTTCAATTGCTTGTTTATATGGATTTAATCACACCAGTACATGGATTGAAATGTACCAGTATATTGATTGAAACATCTCACTACACGGATTTAAATATACCATTATATGGATTTCAATACACCATTACCTAGATTTAAATATAAAATTACATGGATTTATTCAGCATTCGGAGAAACTGCAACTTTCTGTCAAGGAGCTAATAACCATTTTCATCAACTAACTTGCCGCAACTTTCGACGTAAAATGACATCACAATATCTTGACATCACAATAAAATGACATCACAATATCTTGGCCGTTTCAAGATATTTATCCTGAGTGGTGCTTCGACAATCGACTACGAATTATGGACAATCGACTAGGAAGTGTGGACTATGGGCTGAAACATGCCACCACATATCAGCAACGCCTGAGATCTGGTGTTGGGTTCGCTTTTGTGGAATGCCTTTTAACTTCAACCTATTCACATCAAATGCTTTTCATCGCATCAGGTGAAGAAAAAACAAGAAGATTCACGCCTTGTCCTCTGCTGGAAGGCGCGTTCCAGGTTGAATCCCCATCACCCATCACAGAGACGTGGGAAATATGTTGGCAATTTGACTAGGATTGCCTGTTCAATCGTGTTAGATGAAGCTGGATGCACACGGCACGCGTCCTGTGCGTTTCTTGAGCGCATGCGTCAATTTCGTGACGTCAAGTCCTTTTCTGATGCGTCTGGTATGGTCTACGTTCGAGTAGAAGTGAGTCAGAGCAGTGAGTCTGATGCGTCAATATAGAAACAGGTTCTAGCTCTACTCGAACGCAGACCATACCAGACGCATCAGAAAAGGACTTGACGTCACGAAATCGACGGATGTCGTGCGCATACAGCTTAAAGGTGGTGTCTGCTCAAAAATGCAGCTTTGTCCGTTGCTTCAGAAGGTATCAAACAGAAAAGTTTTATGCAGTAACAGCAGTGAAGCTCCTTTACTTCAGGACTGGAACTGAAACAAATATTTTACGCAAAGAACTTAGGTTGGTACTGAGCTACAGTGACTCGAGTAATGTTCAGCAAAGGGCCAAGCCAAGAAAAACCTTAAAATTAAACCGTAAACAGAAACAATCTTGGATTTCAAAACTTACGCTTAAATAAAAATCTTAAAATCCTAACCGCGAACACATTTGTCACCTGGAAAAGTCCATAGTATGGGTTGAACATTTCGTGAGACAGAATATACAACCACTCCCGGGCTAGTCCGCCGTAGTCCAAACCATCCTCGCCAGAGAATTTTACCATCAGTCGCTTCTTTAGGTCCTTCGGCTTCATTTTCATGACCAAACTACACAAGTAGATTGAAGTAAGGCACACGAAATTCGCACATTGTGTGCAAGCTTTACATCCATCACGCATACCTATAGGATTGTTCGAAAGCCTCTGGACGCCTGACCTCCAACCTGCAGTGTCCTGTTTGCGGCTGCTGGCTCTGCAACTCCGTGCGCAGGACTTTCAACTTGTGCACAAGATCTCTTTTGTTTCTGGGCACGCGTGGCTCAGTTTCCAGGTTGTGTTGACCTGAAACAGCAAAAGCACTTACGATTGCAAAACATCTTGTGCACAGAGCACAGCGTTAAGGTTACGAACAGCTTTGATGGAAGTTTAACAAATTTGACTCGACTTGAAGTTAAGTTGATGAAGAAATTGTCAAAGCTAGTTGAATATAACAACGCATTACACGAAATGTTCAGTGTAAGAGCGGATTTTGTGCTTACGGCAAAACCGACCAGAAAGACGGTCGTCAAATAAGACGGGCACCTCAACAACTCACCTTGGTCATTGTTACGTAGTTGACCCATGTATCTCCCTAACCTCGGGTCAGTGAACTGTGTCGTGCGACTTGAATGATCAACGTAATAAAGACGTCCTGTAGCTGATGACCGAAGCTCCCAGCCATCGGGGAGAGGACCCAACTCATCTGGGTTAATGTGGGTCATGTTCTGGGGCACGCGTGGGTCGTGCCAAGAAGAAACACCGGTTTGAGTATGAAGGAAATAAACCTGCCCTTGCTGGGTCGTGCGCTGCTCGTAACCTTCAGGGAGGGGAGCGCCGTGTAGCTGGTCACGTGTCATGAAGTGTTTATGACGTCGGGACCGTGGCGAAGGTGGTCTCGTTGGGGGTGAAGCGTGACCTGGGTCCCTGTGGGAGCTCTCCGGGCGGGGGTTGGGGTCTGTGCTGGAAATGGTGCTCAGGGGTCGACGGGTTCTTTGACGCGAGGGTTGGGTCGGTCGCTCCCACTGCGTGCTCCTGTTGAGAAGGTCGAGCAGTAAGTTTCAAATCTTTCCCGCGTTCCCTCGTTTGAGAAACGCAACTAGTTAGACTGACTAATGTCGCAAACCAATTAGCTGCGAAACAAACGCAACATGTGCAATAACATCTGAAACGCCAGAAACCGCAGTGAAGCTCTGGAGACAGCGTTTCACAAACTTGAGCAGTGGTCAGCAAGCTACACGAGCTTACTAACATTTACAGTGAAGCACAACCGAACCTGGTATAATGGTTGATATACTGGGTTCGTCCGTTACTGCTCCGGGCCTCCCAACCTTCAGGAAGTTCATCATCGTTAGGAGGTGGGAGGATCGATCTGGCGTCGATGACCAGGTTTGAAGGACTCCTCTCCTCAAGGCCGCGGCTCTCGATGCTGACAACGATTTGACCTGAAACTGACTTCATTTCAATGAAAAACGGAAAGCACCCGTTTCATCCTTACGCACTGCTGAAGATAGTAACAAACCAGGCGTGTCTATATAAAAGCCCTAACTTTTCATAGCAGTTGAACTTTCAGAGATATCTATTGCGATAGAACCTAACGGAAACAAGTATTTTGAATTCAATCTCTTTTATCCTTTTCTCAAAAACCTACGCCGAAGTTTGTCTTATAATCGGGGATTCCCCATGCATCGACTTCTTTGTGCAACAAATGATTCATTCAGGAAAACAACCAATCTATAAAATGCTATCCCAAGTATTAAGCAATGTGGCCAAGAATTTACAGTCAGCATTATCGCAAGCCTTGGTTTTAGAACCATCTTCGCTGTCGTGTTTATTTCTGTAACCACCTTTGGTCGCAGAGCCAGATATGTACAGCTGCTGTCCGTATTTGTAACCGCCTTTGTCGCAACATTGAAGTAAAGCTTTGGCGTGAACTTCCTCAAGTATGGTTAATTCCCTGTTTTGAGAAAAAGGAACTGAATTTCCCGCACGCCATCATGCCGAAGTGTCGAGAGGCATCAGTGTATAGCAAAAGCAAAATCGCTCATTGAAACCTCATGTACGAAATCGCCATTTAAAAACGATAGGTTAAATCTTAGACAATAATTTGCTTTGAACTGGAAGGCAGGGCAGGAAACATCAAAACGCACTGCTCATCCGCTATTTATCTCCTTTTACTTCAAGGCAGTGCAGAAAAACGATCAGCTGCAGCGAACAATGCTCGGTGCATCACCTCTCACAGGTTCTTGGTCTTCGTTCGACTGTTTACAAAGGTCCAGCCTTTGGTATCCAGTGTCTTTCAATCTATTGATAGCATTTGCCATGATGCGAATGCATCCCAGAAAACCCGCGCCATTCTTCTTATGGACTTTGCGTTGGTTCCAAACGGATATCGTTATACTGTCCGATTTTCCAACATATCTGAAAGAATCAGTATATTGGCAATTATGAGTGACGCACATCCGTAAGTTTTACGAACCGGTTAAGCGAACTGGGCTTTCGTTCCTGGCAACCAGGGTTGAGAAAAACCCGTTTTTTTAAAGAAACAAGATTTCGTTCTTTTTTTAAGGATAACGGAAAAACCCCATTCTGAATTGTTTTTATTGCATCATGCAATATCACCATTTTCAGAATTACGCAATAATAACTTGTTAATTTGAGGGTAAAGAAATGTGCCCCATCTTTGTTTTCGCAAAGCGTTGTTAGATTATTCACTCCAAAGTGGTAAGGTTTGGCAAGCATGCGCGCAGCAAACAGAGAAAAACTATTTCCACACAAACTCTGCAGTTTCATGTCAAGTTTATGTGCATGCCCTGCTAGTTCAGCATCTACAGAGTGTATTTTTTCAGCATATGATTTGGTTTGGTCCAAAATCAGGAAAAGTTTCAATGCAGAGAAATCAGAAAAATTGGTTAAAATATACCGATTGTGCAGAGCTGAAGAAGATAACCATTAGAATTTACTCAAACTGTTCGATTTATTCTTCTCCTTTTTTCAAGTCCTTTAAATTTGATTGCTGTTCGTTTTGTTCGATTAAAGAAAAAATTATAGTTAACTGTACAAGTGTGCTGCTCCTTTTATTTTTTATTTCTTAGTAGATTTTTCAAACAAAAATTAAAGAGTGTTTTTTATGGTGGGTTTTCTTGTTGTTTTTTTTAAGCAGGCTTTTAAAAAAAACGCGAGTGTATTTTATTGGGTCGTTTTTTTACAATAACCTGCTTCTAACGCTTGGCGGGGCCACTCCCACCCTCTGTTCAACAAAAGACATTGGAGGAAACCAATAATAAGGGGTCGAATGATAAACAACCACTGAAGATGCCGAGGCAAGAAACAGTTTCATGAGATCTTAAATTTCGAATGAACACACTTTGACCAAAGTTGAAAAAGCACCCGTCGCGCCCTTTCCAAGATTAAAACACAACGAAGGGATTTTTGCAAGACAGTAACCAACCGTTGGTTGCAATGTTTTTTCTTCTACAGAAATCGCTACATCAGCAAACGTTCGACAAGAGGGTATCTTACAGATCATAATGTTGATTCCATTTGGGATCGAGGGTAGCTTTGCATGTTGCAGTTGCGTGACACTGGCCGGATCCATCGACAAGTATCTTTGCGAAGGGGTCAGGGAGTCCTGAAACAGCATAGTGTGGAACTCATTGGAATTACCAGATACACGCTAAAACTTGCAGATGAATAATACTTACGAAAAAAATCCCTCTTGCAAATGTTCTTCGCACAAAACACTGAAATTAAAATAGAGTAGATAAAAAAAGTGTTACCAACTTCACCGTTTGCAAGAGGTGCAAGCGAGAATTTCGCCAAATATCTACAGGTTATCCCTCAATTGAAAATATCGTCATTGCAAAAGCAATCGAAAAAAAAACCTCTATAAGATCGATTTAACAAAATGTCTGTTGCTGCAGAGCTAGTATACAGCAGTAAAGAAACATTAATCTGTGCAAATTTTACAAAAAAGCTAACCTACATTCATAATAAACGGGCTAAAGAGTAACTATTGCGCAACGATGTTTCGTAAAAACAAAACCACATGGAAGTCTTCACAAAACATACTGTTCTGAACCACGTTTTCCGTGCACAAGTGAATGTACTGTACAGTGCTCTAGACAAAAAAATTAATAAATAAAAAATAAAAATTGTATAACACCTTATGACAACTTGGGCACAAAAAGAAGTTCTTTTTCAGTCCACAATGCCAATAAGGAAGTGTGCTACCTACGATGACACCTGGCCTCGCCTAACTCAGAAACGAAATGAAAAAGCGGTAACTTGTTCTTTTTTCACATTTTTCACGCAACAGAAAACTGATTGTAAACAGGACGCATGTCGCCACACGTAGAACTCTTAGACTTACCGCAGTGTTATTCCGCTAACACCACACAGTATAGAGATTTATAAATACGTGAACTTGAGATTCATAAGTATTGATCAGCTTCTGCAAGCTTTGGTGTTTTTTATCAATCATCTGATTCAGCAGAACGAGCATTTCACAGGCAGCACAACTCATAAAAACAACTGGAACACCAAGAAGTTTCACTGGCAAAAGTGACGGTCATTGAAGACTCCTAAATAATTGGTGAAAATGTTATCAAAACCTGGATGACTGGTGGCGCGGTATTACAACAGATTAAGTCTTGCAGAAAGAAACGCCACTTCAACTAATGAAAACTGCAACTAAAAAAGCAACTCGATCAAAGTTCTGCATCAATCTTCATAGCACCCAAAGAAAGAAGAACAAACCACTGGCTTTCTACTCACCGGTGACACGCAGCTTCTTCACTTTGAACATATTAACACCCATGCTCTTCTGCCAACTCTGTGCTACTACCACAGAATAAGCCACTACTTACCAGCTACACCATTACTTAAGAGCCTTCGATCTGAAACGTTGGAAATTTTCATTTTTAAGCGACTCAAAATTTCTGCTATGTAATCGCTTTCGCAATCTCTCGACTACGTCATTGCCCGTCAGACACCGAGACGTTTACGGCTCGGTCGGTAGTCGATTAATCATACAGGAAAGCTAATTCCGTCTGATGGCGCGCCCGTCAAACAGCGACGTACAGGCGATGCGACGACGAAAATGTCGCGCCCCTGGATTTGAGCAACCAACATCGTTCAATCTGTAACGTGCCTTGGAAGAACTGGAACGATGCGCGGAGACAAAACTTGACACCATTGAGCATTCTCACCATCAAGAAACATTGCTGGCTTATACATTCAAACCTGGCCCCACATTTCAGTTGTTGCAGGAACGACAGTATATTCAACGCTTACTAACAATCAGAACCATCATTTGGGCAAGAAATCAACTGCACATATGAGTAAACACTCACCTCAGACACAGCGCGCATAACCAGGTTGTGGAAATCACGCAAACGTCTTGGTCCGCAGTTTTCTTTACAGCACACACAAAAACAAACACACACACAATGCGTAAGTGAAAGAATTTGCTGACGCGACTGTTTACTAATCAAAAGCTATTCGTCGCAAACCAGGCAAGCCGGGTTGGTCGGAGCAAAAACTATGCGTCCTATCGCCAACAAAACCAATTCACCCAGATCTCGACACCAGATTGTCTGGGCCCTTGAAACAAGTAGCTACCAGTGCGGAGCACCTCAGCTCATCCAAGCCAACCGCAGTCAGCCTCGGGCAGCAGACGCTCGGCTGCCGAACAGAAGCCTTTCTTCACCACAGTCAGTGGATCCAGCGGACCAACACAGGCCGCCGTCTGAAGTTGGATTTAGAAACAAATCAAAAATGGCAAAATGCTTGGCAGAAAGAAAGCAGGAAAGGTAAAGACAAAGTGCCGTTACTTGTCTCAACGCAACTTCATAAATCCCATTGCGAAATGCCGCTGATGCGAAGTAAAGCGCAAAATCAAAACGATTTTGCCAACTGCAGAGCTGTTCTACTAGGTCCTCACCAAGTCGAGACAGCGACGGCAAAGCTATACGCGGGAGTTCGGAAAATCATTAAAACCCAACTACCGCGTGGCTTGTTTTGTCCGGAAAAATCCAGTCCATCCACCAGTGTAAGATAGTTCACTGGGACTATCGTGACAGGAAAATGCGACGCATAAGAAAATGAAGATTGGATGCAACTGACTTACTTCTGCGGTCCTTCGTTGAGCAAATACGTCTCTAACTCAAATTCTATAAATATGTGCAAACAATCTACATAATAGTATATGCGCATACATTTTTGATTTGTTTAGTAACCACAACAAATTTCTGATAACTGCCTGCATTTTAAGCACAAGATAAAAGGCAAGTTTGTCGTTGGTTGAACGACTAGAACAGATCCTCCCGGACACATTACTACAGGGTCTCTAATAAGAACGTAGGAACCGCAGTGGTGGGCAATGGCCCTATAACGATTTCACTGACTGAGATTACTGCGGCTATATTTACTTCGATCTGTAGTATTTCTCACAACACCGCAGAAGCGAGCAACGTGTGTATCGAGAATATTGACCGATATGGATAGAGCCACATTTGCTACGAAGATTTATCCACGTTTAGTTAATTCTAACAAAGATAAACACCTCGACTTACGCACAGAACGTTGCAGAAAGATTCGAAGAAACAACAGGTTTGTCAATCCCTGATCAGGAACATGCTACGTCTTATCATAACTAAAAACCCTTTATTTACGCAAAGTCGGTTGTACTCAATGAAATTCCGATGAGGAAGGTTCACAATAAGCGCGGGCGCTGCGTCAATGGTTTAACATTTGCTTGAGCTGGGCTGGGAATGCTCTACCCGCACAGATGCAATGATTTTACTCTAGGACCTCTGTGCACAAAATTCCAAGGGTTATTTGCAGAGGTCAACATTATTTTGTCTTCCATTCCACACTAACTGTTGCATGAAATACCACTTTGCTTTCGACAAAACAAATCAACAAATCAAAGTTTTAATCCGTGCGAACTAATTCCACTTGAGAATCTGATTCAAGATTCCATCGAAATTAAGAGACAGGCTGTTGTTGTGTTCGCGGGGCCAAAAATCAACAGAAAAAAGCGTAAGGTAATTTTCAACACAGCGTCATCAAATCCTGTCAATTCCGGAGACCAGTGTGACTGTATGGTTCCAAGAGTCTACTGCTGCTTCTGACATTGACTTCCACTAAAAATATCAAGGGAAAGATTAGCAGTTTAACAACGCAATTAACTGATGACATTTCAATAGATACTGTCTTACAGCATCTGCCTCAGATAATCCTTCTCGAACATAGTGAAAAGCTACAGGGTGACATGCGGGGATTTTCAGCTCAGACATGTACTTTACTGTATTGTAATATAATGTATTACCACCAGATCTCACACTATCACATAGCAAGGTATTGACACATGACCTCTCTTTAAATTAGCCGATCACATGCCCTGTAGGGCGGGATGCAGCTGGCTGGGCGGACGACCACGAGGAAACCGTTTTGAACTGACTGGTGACGGAGAGTGAAAAGCAGACGTTTCGTTTCACGGCGAAACACCTGCTCAGCAAAATGCGTGGCGTCTGGGGCGCGAATGAGAGCGGAGCGCCTCCCACAACGCTGCTGGCTTCCGCGATCTCACTACCTTGCTACATAGAACATAATACATGAAAGCACAGAAGCGAAGACATGTTTTAAAAAACAGTTGACATGGACCAGAATGGAAAAGAAAACGGTCTCACGTGAAAATATTCAACACAAAGTGCAGTGTAAGAAAGCAATCAACTCTGAAGAGAATAGGAATAACAGCAATCCCCGGTAATTTTCAAGTCAAATACAAATAATTTTAGCAGTGAGACATTTGCCAGTTTATTGCTGGACATATTGTTTTCCATACAAAACAAAACTATGTTCACAAGTTGCGATTTGCACGAACTATTTTAATGTCAAGCTATCTGTAACAGACATCGTGGAACTGTCGTTGCATAAAAGTTGCCAGTGTAGCGGTCCCTGCGCAAAAAGCTGACCTGAACAAAAAGCCACCGGTTTGCTTGATGGTCGCTGGCAGAGAAACTCAGCTACTTGTGTGAAACGTTGAAAAGGACATAATTAAGTCACTGAATAATTTCATAACGCAAACAATACATCTACTGGACTTAGGTTGTCTTTGCTGGTTATACAGTAATTTTCCGCAATTACAAAGAAATGTGCTGGAAAACGATGAATAAAAGCGGTGTTGGATGACTACTGCACTTGGTTATAAAGTACCTGGGAACATCTGACTGCAACCTTTTACTTTGCTCGAAATATACTTGCATCGTACAGTAGTTCCTCTGTTAATGCAACTATGGCTACTACAAAAAAACAAACCACACAGTTTGACTTAACCTTGATATGGCCGGTTCACGCCATCGGCATATTCTCGGCTGGTAATTCAGTCGATTGCCAGGCGGGCTTTAATCGTGACTTACGAACAACAACCACTCACTGCTCTAGAAATTAAATTTATGGTTGTCTTAATCATGCGCTCACATCGCCTCACTGCCGGTTTCCCACTTGTCTGCCGCTGGCTTGCCTATCTACGGACAGCTCGCGAAAAAGGTAACTCCTGAATGTTGTCGCTGGTCAGGCCCTCGAAGCTTTCGTGGGGAACAGCCAATAAAAGTCATCGAAAGGCATCGTTACTTTAAATGTTAACGGAAAATTAAACGATTGAAGATATTGTTGTTGGCGTCAGAAATAGTTTGACATCCGCTTGTCATCGACAGTTACTCATTTCATCCGTCTGTCTGTTTACCTCCCTTACATACTCGCTCAACGCGCAGAGACGTGCGTAGCGGTATGGGAGCAACCGTTTCATTTAATTACGTTTAATTTCGCCTCAGTCCTAGCAACGTCACATAAAATATTCTAAAACAATTGTGCACGGCAGGCACACTAACAAATGATTCGACGCATTGCTACTCATCAAGCTATCAATGCAAATCACGTGATGGCGGCTTACCGAACCGTAACCAGCCAGACACAGGAAACACCGCAAAGGAAATGGCAGCGTGTGTCTGCCTGAGAGTTACGCATTGTGATGTCACAGAATAGCTCGACTGCTATGTTGTACACACAACGACTCGTGACATAGTACGTTATGCAACCTCGAGCGCTCATGGAACTGCGTGAATGATGCCACAACAACATGCCCAAGTTTCACTACTTGCCACAGACACAACAGGTTGAGAGACTCATTCAACCACAAGCTGCCCACGATTGCCACGAATACGCGCATGCCGTGAAAATCAAAAGCTGTCTATGTGCTTAGGCTCAATTTAATGTTTTTCAGTTTGCACAAAGACTTCTGGCGCAGTTCATAGTTTTTGATGCTCAGCAAAGCCATGCACCGAAACGACCTATGGCAAGGCTATGACCGCAGGACGTAGAAAGACTTTTCGGACATACAAACCTTCGTAATGGTGTTGTGAAGCGCAAATGTGTTATTTTTGAAATTTTTCCATTCATTACCAAATGGCGAAGCTTCTGTTGGATTTGAAAATTAAAGAATTAAACCGAACTGATACGTCGAATATGCAAACGTATAAAAATGAAAATCGTCGATCTACCTTTCAGAGTCAAAAATAATACACTACTCAGAAACTGTATTAAGCAGCAATGAATCAATATGGATAAAATTCAGATGTATTCACATAAGCTCAGAAATATCTTACATGCTTTTCCCAGTTTATTCAAATCAGGACACAAATAGGAATGTCTTCACGCCGTAACGAAAATAGCTTATACAATGACAGTAATTAGTTTCCACAACGTCGACGAATCGAATCTATCAGCAAAATTTTTAAATAGAAAATTTGTTTCATGTAGCTCTGCCACGCATCTTCAGTTAAATCTTATCAGGACCGAGGACGCGTAGAGTTGCGTGGAATCGATTTCCTGTTGATAAATAATCCGCTGGTATATTCGACCAATCCGCCTTTGTGGAAACCAAGAACTTGAACAAAGCTTCGTGCAAAAATTCCGGATCACCGCAAAGTCATGAAAGCAGAGCCAGTTGGCTGATTCTTGTAAAGGCATGCAGCAAGCCTAGAGTTTTCAACTGTCTTATGCAAGGCAATCGCATTTTCAATTTTTGCAGATTGGCTGAAGTGATACACAACCACATTACATAATGAATTTACTGAAGTTTGCCATTTCTTGATGATTTCTTGACCGTTATTCCTTGACTAATGCAAGCATGCGTGCCAATCCATGCAGCATGGACTTCGAGGCGTTGATTTGAATATTCTGAACTTGTGATAAACGCAACGAATGATTTCTGTTATGAACACACTGCGCTTGACGAATCACTTGCGACGGTTACGCTACACTGCGCAAACCCACGTGACCCTTCGGGGCCCAGGTTCGCAGCAGTGCGCGACAACACGAGTTTTTTTAAATGCTCTCTTTCCTGGGAACAAAACTTTTTATTTAATTTCAATATTGGTCATAAGATAGATTTCAAACTTTGAAGTGATCAAAGCAAAAACTACTGATCGGTGGAACATTTTACGAAGCTTTGCGCTAATAACGTTATGATGAAGTTCATTAACTTATTTGCCGCAGAAGAATAAGTGTATGATTCATAAACCAAATAATGAAAGACAATGCAAAAATATTTTCATTGCACAAGCTCGCAGTATCATCAGTTAACGTCGAAGAGCTTTCAGATAGAATTACAAAACCAATCATGGAAATCAGTTTTTTTATGAATGCTGAGGTCTTTCCCTCAGATCAGCAACAGCTGATCAAATGTAGTGACATACACAAACGGTGAAGTCAATCTGTTTACTGCAGTTAACTGTCATGGTTTTCTAAGAGCTAATTTCAATCGATCTTTACACCCGCTTTTACTCTGTGGTGGATTATGGGGGGAAATGCTGACCTCCTAAAGCTTAGGAGGTCATGAAATACCAATAACCTCTGATAGTTCCGCTGGCTCCACACCAAAACGGGACCAAGCCAAGTTAGAGACGTAATCACGCCACCTGGTCCACAACTGGGCCGCTTTCTCATGGGTGTAGCCAGCACGACTCGCACCACCAATCTTTTGCGGGTCATTCTGGACACATGGCCGAACCAACGTAGCTGAGATCTCACGATTCGGAGAAGTGGCCATTCTTGAGTCAACGCAATGTAATTGTTTACGAACAGTTGACACGTTAGCCTGCAAACCTACATAACCGCTGTTTCCTGTTCTGCACGGGAACGCCCACACTTTTGTTCGTCGTCATTCTACATCGAACCGTTTTAACGTTACATGTTTCTGACTTCATGCCCAAGTGCATCGGAGTTTTCTCGTATATCTGAATATAATCGAAAGAAAGAATCAACTTGTAGTGCTACTGGGGAGTAATTAATGGACTAAGTGGTGAGAGGTTGTTATATCGCCTTGCATTAGCTTCGCAACTTCAAGACGTCAGGTCGCGTAGTTGAGAGACTGACCTGTTCTCCTGCAACTACTACGGTAGGTTGACCCCTCAACTACTAGGGAATAGGCATCTCTGTGGAATCGTAATCCACTGACTTCATCCGGCACCTCAACCAATCAAGAACCTTCCAATGGTTCCTACAGTTTTGTCAGAACACTTTGTTGACCTGCGGGTAATTGGAATCCAGCTTATGTCCCAAATTCTCCCTAGATTGCAGTTTGGAATTTTCCACGTGGGAAACATAATTTTGGACTTCATCGTACTGCGAATGCACTAAAGATTCAGCTTTGTTCTGAAGCCATGCCCTGTAGCAGACTTGGACAACTAGAATTTTTTAGCTTTTCTAAATTAGATTAGAATTAAAATTAGAGCTAACTCAGATGTCACAAATTAGATTAGAATTAAAATTAGCAGATTTGCGAAAAACATAAAGTGAACTAAAATTAAAATTGGAATTACATTTGCTCAAATCAAAGCAACTTTAATCCAAGTTCAATTCATGCCCAAGTGGATTCATTCTCATAAGCATGAGAATTGAAAAGATTCGTACGCCAGGTTGGCGCGTTTCGCGCTGTACAATTCGCCAGCATCTGATGTGGCGTAATGGTTGCGCCACATACAACGTTGTAGTCGTGACAGCAATAGCGGAGTGAAATTGGTCGAGTTGAATCTCTGTTACTGTTATGCCGAGGGTCGTTCGTTCAACACTCTTTTTAGATGGCTCAGGGCGACGCACCATTGAGGCATGGGTTGCCAGGTTGGCCCTTTTGTTGCCAAATTTCAGAAAGTTGGTCCCAAACAACACTTCCTGACCCCAGAATTTTCGTTTGGCCCTTTTCCAGGACGGACTTGGCCCCTTGCAAGAATTAGATCTGACCACCCTGGGTCCTGTTTCTATTGTTGCAACCTCTCTGGTGGTGTTGAGTTGATTGTGTGATTCACCACGAACGGGATGTGCGTGAAGAATCACACCATAATATACGTAGCGCGAGCAAGCAATAGTAAGAGAGATTGCGAGCATGATCTCTATTGTTGCTTGCTGCCGCGGTGCGAAGCATTGCGCACATGCCGCTCGGGATTTCCGATCGCATCACTATTTTTTCATTTTTTTGACAAATTGTTTGCAGATTTTCACCAAATTCCTATATGTTCAAGGATTTCAATTACAAAATTTTGGTAGGTTCCTTAGAGTAAGTTCATCGGAATACCTGGTCCTGTTACTTGCTACAGTTGTAGACGCAGCAGTGAGAACTGTTACGTTGCCTAACTTACTGTTATTTAGGTGGGGCACTTGTTTGCTGGTTTTGTTCAGACTGTTGTTGATCACTTTAGTACGTATCGAGGATGGTAAATTTATCTCAGTTTGATCTAGGCACCCTGATCGAGGCTGCAAAACCAAAGACTCGTTCCGACGCAGCCGATGTCACTGTTATACACAGTTCTCGAGCAGCAGCCTTCAGATAAGGGAAGCGATGTTCGTTTTTCCAAAACCTTAAAACAGTGGTGTGCAAGTGCAAACCATGGCCTGCGGGCCAAAAGTGACGTGTAATCTAAAGGTTAGTGGCCCGCGAAAAGGGCCAGATTTTCAAGCAAGCATTACGGTTTTGAAAGGTATTGCCAGGGCCGGATTAAGGGTTCTGCAGGCCTAAGGATGATTTCGTCACATTTGATAAATTTTAGGAGATAATTCGGTAGTTGCTTGCAATAAAAACAATAATCAAAAACAGGGGCGGAGACAGACATTTTCATTTGGGGGGGCCACTGGAGGGGCCAGTTTTGCAACAAGGGGAGCTGTCAATGGTCTGTGTAGGACTTCAATGCAGTGGCATGACGTCACGCGGAAAATTTTGGGGGGGCCAC
>Ga0210059_1004693_pt1 | contig 22086 bp, 9 predicted proteins | sample Ectturendosymbi2_FD_188042 | JGI IMG/M metagenome (GOLD analysis project Ga0210059, IMG submission 188042) | Ecteinascidia turbinata endosymbiont from Florida, USA - Sample 2 (SPAdes) (version 2) | ecosystem: Host-associated > Tunicates > Ascidians > Unclassified | place: Key West, Florida...
TTTTACATTGCTAATTCCTAGCAAATAGAAGATTTCTCAAAGTGAGAGAAGTTTGTTTTACATTGCTGATTCTCAGCAAATGGAAGGTCTCTAAAGGACATGTGCAGACCATAAGGTGTCTGCCACAAGAGCATCTGAGCAGTGGCGTAGATCGAGGTTTGAACCAAGGGGACAAAACTTAGCTGAAGCGGGCCCACTAGCCAACAATAAAAAAGTAAAGATATGATAGTCCATCAAAATGTTGATGTCTAGACTAAAACCCGAAATAACCAGAAAACACTACGAAAAACGAAAAACACATATTAATACAGAAATAGGCTAAATAGGGGCTTGGTTTTTACATTTAGCCTGTCAGGGAGGCGGTGCGTTGCACCTCTGCCAGATACGCCACTGCCTCTGAACTTGTTTACTGCACAATACAACGATTATACTTGTCTCCAGATATCATCATCATCCTTCAGTGAGGCATTTAGCGATACACTGACGAAGATATTTGGCTTGGTCGAAATATCGTATTTGTACGCCGTTCAGAAAAACATTCGATGGAGCAGGTTGTTTATAGTTTTTGGGTCAAAAATTAGTTTACACCAAGATTATAGTTTTCTTGCAATTAAAAACGATTTAATTTTCTGCAGCATAATCACCACAAATATTCAGAAGACACTGGAGACCTCTAACGCTACGTTAGATATTGCAAAAAGGTACAGAATCTCACAGTAAAAAAACAGTCATGGCATGTTGATGTTGCAATGTTATATGTAGTACGTGTCATGTACAGCAGTATATCTCATTCTCCAACATTGCCTGTGGTACATATGAAAATTTCCTGCAGTTTTTGGTCACTTTCAAGTCTTCACAACAGCAAAGATTTGTTTCACTATTAAGTTGTGTCTTACTCGCAAAATGACATCTAACATGGTAAGTTTTAACCTGTTTGTGAGTTTTGTGTTGACACATGCAACATCCTCAGAAACAAAAGTTCTTGAAAAAAAAAGAAGCAGGTTTGCCAGACTTTTACGAAACTTACGGTCAAAACTTTAATACAAATGACCATTTTGGCCATTCTTTTAGGGTACAACATTTTGCGAAAAATTGGTTGTTGTCGAAAAATTGGTTGTTGAAAAATATGCCAAATTTGACAAATATGCCAAACCAAAATTATTTATGCCAACCACCTCTAAAACATGCCAGTTGGCAACACTGGTAGTACCGTATAGCTTGAAGTGAACCTTTGGAGATTTTGCCGTGTTTTGTTACGCAATAAAGACCAACAGTACAACAATCCGCTCCTAAGTTTTGCAACCTGCCTCTGCAGGCAAAAGAACAGACATGACCAGGGGCGGATCCAGCCAATAAGGTCAAGGGGGGCGATTTCAATAATATTTGGTAGTCAAGTCTCATAATAGCACCGCTACTGTAAGAGAGATGAAGTATACTTCACAACACTGCTGTGTCAAAACAATGGACCACAAAATGACCTTAAACGCAAATGCTGTTTTTCGAATTGTACAAAATATGGTGAATAAAGTTACTTTCGTAAGTTTTAGGGAAGGCGATCGCCCCAATAGCCCCCCCCCTGGATCCGCCTTGATTGTAAGCCGCACGAAATGGTGACAAAAATTAATGTAAGCTACCCTTAACTGTAAACCGCACTTGAACATAAACATGTTGGTAGTTCTAAGGCATTTTGTATCCTTTTGTTCGTGTAACACTCGCAAAAGTTTCAGAAATGCAGTGTGTGTTTACGCTTGCTTTTGTTTCTTGCTTATCTTCTGAGGACGAGAGTTTGCACAGACTTTCGAAACGTCAACAATAAATACTGCATTGTTATCACACCAGTGGAGCAAAGCTTGCAGCCAGTCGATTATGCATGGTGATAGAAACAGCACACACTATGTTAGCTTTACGTTTTCCTGGGGTTGCTGCAGGTTACTTTTTAAAGAATTTTTGCATTGCATTTTTTGAATTTGTTAGAAATGTTTTTTCCAACACTTGCCTTGTATTTGACATAGCAGTGCAAGTGTGCGATTGCATTTTGTGGTGCTTAGGTGTCTCCAGTGAACAATCACGCTAGGTCATATTTAACGATATTCAGTCCCGTCGCCACGGGGGGGCTTTGGTGGGTTTAGCCACCCAAACAAAGCTCCAAGTTCCCTTAGATTGAAATATAAAACACTAAATCAGTCTAGTTTTTGTCAATTTTTAGAATGTCAAGCACCTCTGCACAGACGTAAAAATTGAAGACTATCTGGCACGGTTCTGACGATATTCACAAGCCTATGTTGGATTTGATAGGGTTAATCACATCAAATTAGGCATACCATGTTTTTGTGCTTGAAAACCGGGACGTTTCAGAACAACGAGCCTTATCAGATAAATGTAGTTCATATTTTTCTTGGAGTATATACCTGTTTTGGATTCCTATAGACACCAAGAAAAACTAAAATAATACTTTTTACTAAGAAACAAAACAATGTTCAAGCATTTGTAAATTTACACATTCGCCCAATCATACTTTTCTGTAGACAATATTTTCTTCTAGAAATCTTTGTTCGATTTTATTTTCTCGTAAAAATCATAGCAGGAAATGTCAGTATTAATTGACTTTTGCAGATTATAAGGACTTTCACATTCTGCTTCTGTTATCAGACCACATGCTATTCATATTGGCTGACTGAATGTCAAACCCGGACTTTTTGGTTGACTGACCGGGGCGCCGGGACAAAGCCTGTCCCGGCTAAACCGGGACGTATGTTACGCCTACATCAAATTAATGTTCATTACAGCGGAAAGCCACCATGTAGGAGAGACATTTATGTTTGACCGAGTGGCGTAACTAGAAGTTTGAACCAGGGAGGACAAAGCTTAGCTGAAGGGGCCCATTAGCCAAAACTCGAAAAAAAGTTAACCTATTTAGCCCATGAATATTTTACAGATTTCTTAAATTTCCTAAATATGTAGAATCGCCTTTTACAATTTTATGAAACTGCTTGCGTGACAGATGTTTTAAATTGCATACCAGCTTTAGACAGAAACTGGTTCAACTAAAAAGGTTTCTCTTTTCTCTTGGTTTGTGGCTGGGCTGCACCAAGGAAAAAATCGTTCCACATTAGCACAAATAGCAACAATCTTGAACTGTGCAATCTTTATCAGTCCTGGAAGCGTTTAATGGCAGTAAAAGTTGCAGAATATTTTGCCCATCTTTCTTGATCCATGATTTTACAATAAATTGCATTTGATCGATGCTTTTTTTGCACGAACTCAAAGAAGTTTTGGCATTGGTCAAACAGTTTACTTCAGCTTCATCAATAGAAACGTTTCTCTCAAGCAGATACTACTTACATGTTTCATCATTTTCCCAATTAGTTGTTTGCAAACGGAGAAATCTTGTCAAAGCATTTAAATTCAGCAAATAAAGTGGTCCATTTAGCCAGATGTGAAACACAAGGCGTGTACAATACAAATGCATCTGACATGAATGAATCACAGTCATGATCCTTGCCTTCGCTTGATTTTGTTAGTGCTGATTTAATTAACTTTGCTTGATATGTAGATCAGAATGTCTCTAATGAATCCTTGCCTTCACAGTCGCGGAAGACGATGCAACCTCAACAACTATGCTTTTGACTTCTCAATATTCTGAACTTGCTCAGTAAAAGCAACCACAAATGATTAATACGAACAGAATTTGCTCAAAAAACTTTGGTACACGAAAAGCGGAAGTGCTAAATAGCATTGTAATGAAAAGCACGGCCAATGAAAACGATATCAACGGCCTATTGCAAACGTTTCGATAACTCCTGTTATCAATTTGCAATGCACTGATGATGATGATAACAGGAGTTATCGAAACATTTGCAATATGTCATTGATATCGTTTCCATTGGCCGTGAGTTTCATTATGTCGCTTGAAGAAATTCCAAAAAAACGTTTCAGAACAACAGCTGGCTTGTCGATGGACATGAAGTATGAATTTGAAGCTGAGTACAATTGAAGTATCCTTGGCAAACTAGGATAAAGTGATAGCCACCTGGTTACGCTACGAGAAATAAGATTTTGGTACGCAATATCCACAAAGTCACAATAGTCTTTTCACTCTTCTTTGGGAACTGTGCAAATGCAACCACACGTAATCCACTCAGCTTCAAAATTAATTAGTCCTTTTCTGAAAAAGGATACTTCTGTCGTATTTCTTCATTTTTCAGCAGTATTGATTATCTCAGGAGTGCAAAAACGTCTGTGGATGTTAGTAGCGCGCAGATATTTTTATTAATGCCTACATAAGCTTGCCATACAGCATTCATATGCATAAAGTGTAAACTGCAAGAAAATGTTTGTGCGCTCCAAGTTTTTGATCGCGCTGCGCGAGTGCGCGACCACATTTTTGCACCCCTGGATTAGCTATAATTACTAGAAACTACTACACTAAGCTATGTACAATACACTGATTACCGTATCACGGTTCATCAGCAAAGCTAGTAGGCCTACAGTATAATAGCGTCAACAGTCCGCACTCTAATGCCAAGGTCATTGAGATAATAAAAAAAAATTTACCACTGTGGGGAGCTCTCTTTGGTGGGGGGGTCTGGGCCCGAGCCCCTTGGCCCCCCCCTAAATCTGGCGCTGTCATGCTCATTCTATTTCTGCTTGTTCGCTCCACATATATATAGGTGCTATTCTTCACGCACATCCCGTTTGCAGTGAATCGCACATTCAACGTAACGCTAACCGAGAGGTTGCAACACTTGGAGAAGGTTGGGCTAGACTTTTTCAAATGACTGAGAGTGAAAGAGGCAAGTAAAATGCAAAGTTAGAAAACTTAGATATAAATAACCTGCAATCCAAGAAAAACAACATTGGGCGCCATTTCCTAATTTATCGGGAACCAGCATGTTGGTCACCATTTTCGAACTTATCGGGTGCCATAGCATGTTGGGCGCCATTTCATAGCATAAAAAAATGTCATAGAAAAACCGTGAACTTTCATGTGACTCGACATTGACTCGAGCTTGCAAACCAATTTCTCGAAGTGACTCGACAATTCCTGTGACTCGACTCTAAAAAATTTTGGATGACTCGGCTCTGACTAGAAGGGCTTGTGACTCTGACTCGACAAAAATGACTCGGGCACATCACTGCCATCTGGACTCAGTTTGAAAAATCATAGCATGGTCGCCTTTGTTTTAATAGTAACGAAAGCGTGCTACTAAAGGAGGATGTTTACTTTTTCTACTTCCTTGCAGTAGTGAAGCTGTAATTTTACTTGACGAAAACTGAGACCATTAGTCGTTATATAACTTTATAGATACCATGCTGAGACAGATTTTTCTCAGCCGGTTACTTTGTTTCTACATTTTACCACAGCTAGCAGTAAAGAGCTCGGTGCTGGTTGTTATAGATACAATGCTGCATGGAACTGAGTAGTGACAAGGGTCGTCCTTACCAGCACCACTGCAGAGTTCAGTATCACGCCGGGAATGCAGTAAGTTGTATCCCAATCCTTTGATATACGCTGGTTTTAACTGTGAACCAAGGTAGGATTTCAGATCTGTTAGCTCAGGCAGATTATGTTTGTTGTGAAGCATGTCAAAAAATATGAAAAAGAATCCGAATAATCGAATAACGTCTGGTCTTCCAAAACCTGAGCCAGCTACTGCCAGTCTGGCTCAGCCACCGTAAGTACTGTGTTTTTACATAAACTTGATTGCAGTCATGCTGCTTATTATATATGAACTTGTTTGCTGTTTTGAATCAAAACACACAGTCATTTTATTACTGTTCATTGGATTTTGGAACCTAGAAAACAACTCTATTATTTATATCATTCAAAGTATTATAACTAAGTATAACAACAAGACCCTAACTGCAAAACAAAACAAACAAGCTGAAAATCAATGTAAAACGTGGTCCACAGGTAATTTTGATAAATGCTCACGAGTTGTGCAAACGTCATTGACCAAGAAAAAAGGATTACAAGTATATCAGACCAGTCTGAAACATCTGTGTAATCAATTCAGTGAATAGGCAAATGTCCTTGTGACACTTTTATACTATTATATTAATTTTATGGCATTGGACAACGACTTGTTGCATGCAGTGACTTTAAAGATCTGATGATAATTAATGCAAATGTGTTAACTTAATTGATCAGTGTTGGACATATCAGGTCCAAGTTTGAGGTTGCCTGTAAAAGGCGGAGCTCCGTAAATAGCGGAGCTTGGTTGCGGAGGTTTGATGACGTAACCGGAGTGGAAAAAAGTTGCGTTGCAAAAAGAATAAACACAAAAAAGCGAAGGAAAAATATTTAATTATTGTAAATAAATATGCGCTTTCCCAAACATCTAATACATGGATGTTTGCGATGTTTAAAAATTTATACATTCACAACTGTTAAAACCTATTTTTTGTCCGTGAACCGTTGTGAAGCCCGTTGTGAAACTAAGCAAAAATGATCAAACTTCAGAATAGACTTCTTTTACCGAAGTGTAATATCACCTTTTGCAATGAAATTATTTTTACTACTGTTTACTTGTCATTACTCAATGCAAAATATCGATTTTAGCGACTCTGGTTTCGTCATGAAACCTCCGCAACCAAGCTCTGCTGTTCACGGAGCTCCGCCTTTTACAGGGTACCCAAGTTTGATTTTTTGGAATATTCATACTGTAGATCAACATGCTACAATATTTGTGGTATTATTTTTCTGAACTTTGTAACAAGAGTGAAATGTTGATTTTATAAAATTTCTAGCTTGCTTAATCCTAAACATTCCATTTGAAGATTTTTGTATTGGTTAAAATGAACAGTATATATTTAAATGTAGGGAAATCAATATGTGGTATTTTTTAATTTATTCAGCATTTTTTTACTTTAGCTTAGTTTTAGCCTTTAATTGTTTTGGATCCTTGTAGGCTGTTTGTGTTTACTACAACGTCACTATGATGGTTGACATGATTATTACTGTAGTATTGCTATATCACTATGATCACTAATACCGCTAAAAATGCTTGGCTCATTTATTTTTAGTAACTGTTGTCTTTGAAAAGTCAAAACTTATAAGCATTATACAATCATAAAAAATTTCATAGTACAGTAGCCTATGAGCAAAAATTGATTAATGTTAAGTATGAACAAGTAAAAAATTATAAATATTCAGTTTAGTTTTTTTTATACTTGTTCTTTCTACTCTTTTCGGGAGTGCCTAATGATATTGCATGCAGACTATTGTTGTTTAGTATGCTAACTATTGTTCTTTAATACTGTGTGTTAATGACCATGGTTGCATTCAGCATTATTTAACATTGTTGGAACTTGATGTCGGAGGGCATACTGATGCAACATTAGCAAAGAGAAATTATTAATATATAGTAGCAAATTAAAATAAATTAGTGCAAAGCAAAGTCAAATTATAAAACATTAACAAACTTTCAAATTATTTCTAATTATTTTTCTAGCAGAAAAATTTTTGAGCTGGTGATCTATTAACTCTGGTTCTAATCCAAGTGATGGGCAGTAGGAATCTGTTTTTTTCTGTTGTCCTTGACTGAATTTTTGTGTAGTGATCGAAAAAAATTAAGTCAATTCAGACAACAATGTTCGAAAATGGAAGATGACAGAAAGTTTTCGATCTTCTTTAAACAAATAACTGAAATGTATCAGTGCAAAATAACAGGCAAGAATAATAACAACTTGCTCATTAGTTACTATAAGATACCTGCAAAATATTTGTATGAGAAATTTTGTGATATAATTGAAAATTAAATTATTTAGTAAAATGCATCATCAGTTATCTCTGATTCAAACAGAGCTTGTGTTGTTTTATTAATTGCCTAATTGTTGTTATCATAAATATGTGATCTATTCATTGCTTGTCGGTTATGTTACGTATATTTTAAGTAGATGGTAATGCCTTTTGTAATAAGACAATGATTTAAGCAAAAGTATCTAACACACTTAGGAATCAATTGGTAAACTTTTAAATTTAAAAAAGGTAAAACACCTAAATCATCTTTAACTTTCATGAATGGTTAACTTTATTTAACAGCTGCATCTTTATGTTATGTATAAATATGTTCAAATTAAAGTGATAAATCACTTAGCTCTATGCCATTGCAAAAAACGTTGTAGGCTCTTCGTATCTTGTAAATACACTTTTTCTATAAATCAAATCATTCATTTAACATATGTTTTGATTGTGCATGAAATTGTAATGCTTAATTATAAAATCTGTATTGAATGCTTGTTTGGGAACCACTCAACATAAATGATATTAAGCAGAATAGATATTGGGGCACCCTTAAATCTTATGCCACTTACTGATTCACCCTAAATGGTGAAATGAAATGCTGGCTTTAGAACATGCCAAAAGTTCTATAAAGGTGCTTAGCAGTTTTAATCATCTTTTTTTGCTTTGCAATGTTTTAGGTTGTGACTGATATATCAAGTACCGTAACTCTATTAAAATGTGATTGAAAAGGAAGAAAAAACTTTTTTAGTCTAGATAGTCTGCCTTTTTTAACCCAAAGTTTTTTTTGTTTGATACAAAGCTCTTATTAAAAAAATCTAATTATCATGATAGCACATCTAATAGCAAGTAATTTTCTTTGTTTTCTAAAATTGCATTATGCTCAGTATGTAACTTGGCAATTTGTTTCCAAAAATGCCCTGCTGTTGAGACTACATATGATATGAGACAATATTTCATACATTTTGAAGAAAGCAGGATGTCTAAAATTAACAAAATGTTTGGTAATATAAGTCATCAATGCAGCATTTTTGGATGGTTCATGGTCTAGGTGTTTCAAAGAAGCACATAGGTAGTGCAAAACTTAATGAAATCTCTTGTATTTCTTAAAATAGCCATAAGACTTCCTGTTATGTTCCATGACATACAGTAATAAAATTTTGTTTTAAGCATTTTTATACCTATCACAATTTGGAATTGTATTGTGTTAAAAATTCAAGTTTATCATGACCAAGGATATAACTTAATTATAGCTTCTTTCAAGTTTGATGCTACAGTTGAATATTACGTGGATCTTAATTTTGTAGGTGCTTTATAAATGCTTTATGTACATTCTATTTTAGTTCATTACAATCATTTCGTGTTTCATTTATCATAACTTGTTAAATGTAATTTAATCATGGTTGGCATAGTTTTTGAGCACTAGGACATTTGGATTTCCACAAAGGTGTTTCATCAGTCAATCAAATCATGTCAGACAATCCAGCAAAAACAAAGAGGTTTGTCATATTGAAACAGACCTGTTGTCGTGTGCTTCATTAGTGCTCCAAAGCATGTGACAGTGATATTTTGTGTGGTCTAACATGTTTGCATGCTGCTGGCTTGACAAGTGTAGTATTTTTGCTCAAAAAGATTGAAATGAAGTAAACAAGAAGTCTGTGGGATTGATAGATATTAGTTACAACATCAAACTTAAATCATATAAGATATTTACTTATTATCTTAAAGTATACAGAAGTTTATTTATATACATTGGTCCAACTAATGTAAAACGATCACATAGAACTTCACAACTGCTGTTCTTTTTTCCAAACATTGCACACTAAAACTTACTAGACTATCTAATTTTTTGGTACATTTTAAATAAAAGTTTCCATTTGTGCAATAGCCTGAGCATTTGTCTTAACACTAATTGGCCTTTTGTATTTAATTTTTGTTAATTCTAAACTGCTTTTGTGGATCCCTTTGGTTGATTATGAATTCATGTTGTTGTTTGGTAACATCCTAGTGTAATTACACATAGGATAATTCTTACAACTTGCCACTGTGCAAGAAATTGGCAAATAGATTTAAGTATATGATATTGGATACAAAATGTATGGTGTGATTGTTGGAATGCAAAAATTGTAATCCTTTTGCAATACTATAAAATCAGACTAAAATCTGAAAATTGAGTGTTTCGATTGAAGTTATCATTCATCAAAAAAATTTCTGGTATGAACTCAATGGGCATGAAATTTAAATCATTAAGCACTAAGTGCTTTTTGTGAGTTCTCAGTATAGCATGATTGTTTTAAAACTGACATACTGAAATACTTTTTTTTTGTTTGTTTGAATGAAAACAATGAAACAAATGTTGAATGGTCAAGCTTTAAGAACTTGGCAAGCTTTGCAAACTGCATCTTTCATAATGAATAAATAGGCAATTCATTCATCAATACAAAGGTTGTTAGAGTTGATTTTGTTGAAACAAAACACAATTTTTTTGGTTTTCATGATTTGTGTAATAATCTGCTGTTGAAGAATTCTTGTAAATTTAGGCAACGTGCTGAAGAAGCAACTTTTTTCAATTGACACCAAGTGATCTCATTCTTAAACCTGTTTATGCCTCAGATAAAAACTTAGATTATGATTACTTTCGTTTTTTGCTAACCAACAGTTGTACAAACTAACATGTACAAGTGTAATAATCCTGGTGTTACTTACTTGAGTTTTCAGTAGAACTAATGCTGTACTTACTGGTTTCTTCTTGAGTTGTTATGTAGTGTGATAAATGCAGGAATATGTTTTTGAATTAATAAAATATTATTTGTCTAGTTTGAAAAAAATCTCTTCTTTTTCATGGAGTAGGAACTAAGAAAAGCAAAACACTAGTTTGTTTGGGTGAAGAAGAATCTGTTTCTTAGTTCAAATAGTTTGGTATTGAGATGTGGAACAAACACTGAACAGTGTTTTAGTGTATAGAAGTGTGTGTTGATGTCTATTTGTGGTTAAATTCATACCGTAGTATGCTATTATGATTTTCCTCACCGTGAAGATTGATGCATTTGGCTAAGGCACAGAGCAGTAATTTGAGACTTTTTCAAATTTATCATTATGATACAATAGTTTATAAAAATCAATTGAAATTGAAAGATAATTTTAGAGCATTAGGTATTGCTTATCATTTACGAAGATATCCCAGCACATGAGACAAAAAGTTGGATATTAGCAAGAAATGACTTCAAAGGTTTAAAGTTATACAATAAAATAAAAAATCTTGTTGGCGAAATTTTAAATCGTTGCTTCGTGGTTCAGGATGGGCTGCATTTGCTTTCACAACATAAAAGATGGTTTCATTATGAAGGAATCTTATTGTTGTTTATTGTTTCAACAGAGCATCATCACTGGTTGGTAGTGTGGCTTCAGCTGACAGCAAAAGCAAGCCTCGAAGTTTCCCTCTCTGGCCAGAGTTTTCAGAAAATGAAATAAATGCTGAAAAATGGGTTTGTGTTTCATGAAGATATTGCTATAGTGATCTGTCATGTTACATTAATTTTTATGTATTGTATTGTTTAGCATCCTCAAGTTTAAACCTATATTTTTGCTTAATTCAAGTCTATCTTTGAAGTTAAGTAGATGTCATTTTGTAGGAAATAAACAAGAAGGCTAACTTAAGATTTTCTAAATCAATTTGGATGAGCTTATAAATGCATATGCACTGACCAATAAATGTGCTTGCAACAAACAGTGTTGAAATAGGGCCATACCAATACAAAAGTTCTATTGAAAGAAAACCAACATCTTAAATTGCTCATTCATTTACTAGATACCATTGACAGCTCTTATTTTTAAAAGTTGTTTACTATACAGTACAAAAGCTTTATTGATCAGTAAAATGTAGGCTGATGAAATTTTGTATTAGTATTGTAAACAAGGTCATTGTTGTTTGCAGACAGAATGGACATAAATTTTTTGTCACAAGATTGTGCTGTTTAGGGTTTTGTGCACAGTTACACTATATTTTAACACAGACAAGTCTATTTGAAGAACGTAACTTTAAAAAAGAGCAGACTAGAGCAGGATATTAATCCTCTTTGTGGTGTACTTAAAGCTGAGAAATATTGAGTACAAATCAGTATATTTGTAGAAATGTATCGTTATGAATGAATCTTAACATTCTTAAAATATAACACACTGTTGACACATAGCAAATTTGAAAGAACTTTGTTTGTATATGGAAAGTTCTAAACACATTACAAGCTTAAAAAACTTTTGCTTGAGTTTGAGAGTATAACATATTTTGCAAACTCATTGAATTTGTTTAGTGCTTAGAGATTGTGTGTTGCATACTATGAAGTAAAGTGTTTCAAACATTTAGTAAAAAACATAATTGGTCAGGCAACCAGTTCTTTTTTCAAATATAGTTGAATTAAGCTAATCTGTTTATGGATCAAACAAAAGTGACTCACAATCACCACAATTGCATAATGGCTCATGAAGAATTTTGCCCTTTTTTGTAAAAATAGTTTAGTGATGGATCTTCCACTGCACAGCAGATGTGCCAATCATAATCCTGTTCTGCAGCTTATCCTTATGAAGATATTGTAGAGTCTATGCATGTACTTAAAATTATGCAAAGTTCATTTGGACTTTGTGTTTCATCAATTTTTGGGCATTTATGTTGCATTCCAGTCATGAGGGGATAAGCTGTAGAACAGAATAAGCTCTTTTTTAAATAAGAAAATAGAAAAACACATTAGATGTCAGTTACTGAGTTGGTTATTGCATCAAATCTTTAATTAATTGTCTACAATGTATTTTACAAGATTCTGTTTGAATAAGATTTCAGGACTGAGAATGTTCAGAGTTACTTGAAATCGATTTCCTATTTACAAAATATGCTGATTGATTGCACTTTGTCACATTTATGGAAACTAGTTGCTTGAAAATAATAATTTTTAAATGAAAGAACTTTTATTTTAATTGTTTTTTGTTTCAGGATGGAGCTGCAAAGGGTAAAGATAAAGGAAAGAGTCCAATTCCTCAGTATTTTGAAGATGCTGAGGGTAGGATTGAGATGCCACCATCTATACATGTTGAATGTTGGAAAAGACCACAGGTGGACACTGCATAAAAATTTATTTTTACTCTGATGATTTTCAACTAAAAATACCCACTTACTTTGCCTTTAGCAGACACTGTACACTTTTGCAATAACTTATTACATCATATACACAACAAGCCTTGATTACCCCGAAGTTGAAAATAATATTTCAGTGTGTGTTTTGTTTTGTTTTTATACTTGCAGTCTTGCACTGAGTCATTTGTACTGTTGATTCTTCTTGCCTTATCAGAAAAGTCACTTATTCCATTGAATTAAAGCCAAATACCTCCAGAAAAAAATTCTTGCTATGCCTTTTTGCATACATCGAAGGCATAGATGGAGCATTTTAATGCCTGCTATTGGTTGGCAACAGTACATATCCAGTTATGCACAGTTGTGTGTTTGCATTTTTTTAGTAGTAATGACACTTGAAAGGCAGTAGCTGATTTTACTGGAGCACTACTGAGTTTTGTTAAATAGAAAGAAATGATAGTATTGAACATAAGGCTATCAAGTATTGCTTGTCCAAGATGCTCTAATAATTCACTTCATGTTATTGTAACAAAAATTGCTTTCCAATGAACTCTACAAAAACAACATGTTTTGACACAGCTGTTTGCTGATGTGTGCAATGCTTTTTGTGCAGGATTTTTTGGAAGGAAAAACACCATTTGTAGTTGAAAGCGAAAACTTTGATTTGGTGAAACCAAATGAACACTTGTACCACAGTGAAGTAAGTTTCACCTTGATTTGCTTTAATCTTTCCTTTCCCATAGTTTTCACTATGTTTGATTATTTTAACCTGCAGGTGATGCGAGCAATCATAGGCCAGATTGTTGCTTTGTGGAATATGTCCCTTAGTGAAAGCACACCTTTGCAAAGGCAAGTGACATGTTAAAATCATTTATTTAGACTGGTGTTTTACAACCAGTGACCTGTCATATATTCACAGGTGGGATATGCAATTAGCTGAAAAAACTGTTTGCAACATGTATTTTGCAAACACACCAGTAGTCAGCCAGCCAAAAGATTACTGCTTGTATTACAACTGCTGCATTGCATTACCGGTTGTTTGCATGGTAACTAATGTGAACTGAAAACGTAATCAAATGCTAGCAAAGTTATGGATTTCACCATTTCTGTCCTAAATCAGCCTGGGCCACCTATAATAAAGCATTGCTAAACACTGGTCTAGTTTCATGTGATGCAGTTTAAACTCTGGAGCTGAGTGCTTTTGATGTTTATTTTTTGTATCACAAATGTTTTTAATGTTTAACTTTTGTGTTATAAACGCTTATCATGTTTATTTTTTGTTTCATGAGTGCTTTTAATATCTATTTTTTCTTTCACAATTAGTTTCAATGTTAAGTTTTTGTTTCATAAATGCTTTTGATTTTTCAGTCCAAGTCCTGAAAGTGGTGATGATATTGTGTGGAAACCTTGGGAGCATATCTATTCTTTGTGTAAAGCTGGAAAAGGTCATGTGCCACTTTATAACTCATTTGGAAAGTATGTTGTTAGGCTTTATTGGATGGTAAGTTGTTAAATAATTTTTGGAATGCTTGATTTTGTGTTTTCAGCTTCTCATATGTCTTTGGAGGTTGTATGCCATTGTAAGCTTTTCTACAATTTCTTCACTGTTAACCTACCATACTGTAACTAATGTTACTGGATTTTTTGAGAAAGCATCATGTTTAAATTAATGTTTCTTATGCCCAGTGTGAAGTTTTAAAGAGCACAAAATGCACTGTAGAAGTTGCATGAGACTGCAAGTTCATCTTCCTGTCAAACCGAATTTGTTACGTTTGTTAAAATAGGAGGCTTATTGTTTACACAGTGTTAAAAATCCATTCTCTGAGTTTACCATGTTTGACATATATGTGCTTCCCACACAATCACTCTTTTTCACCATTCAGCTACTATGTTTTCAGGGCTGCTGGAGGAAAATTGTAGTTGATGACACCATGCCTTTTGATGCTGATGGCAAGATACTTTTGCCTACAACAACTCTTGAACATGAACTGTGGCCAATGTTGCTGTGCAAGGCTCTCATTAAATTAGCCGCTATAGAGTAAGTACTGTCCTTGATTGTGCTTGACTGCAGCAACATGTGTCAAATAATTTGGGCTTTTTTCAGTTACAATCTGAGCAGCAGCACCACTGAGTTTGGGAATTTTTATGCAGTGCAAGCATTGATGGGTTGGATACCTGAAGTCATTCCTGTTCAGTGAGTATGATGTTTTTGTCAATTTTCATGTATATTAGTGGTCATACCATTGTCCCAGAGCACATGCAACGTTACTAGTTATGTGAAACAATGAACTTAGACACAGAAATCATTTCAGCTCAAACCAATCAAACTAAAGAATTGGTAAAAATGTGGCTTTTGATATCACTATATTCTTAAATGAACATATATTATTGAAAAAAAGTTAATTTGAACTTGACTTTAAAATCATTGTTACTAATTCTAGGACAAAACTTCCTGTTGACAGTTTACATGGCTTCTATTGTTGATTCATTTAGTTTGTTCCAGTAGATGATTTCCTGCTCGTGTGTAGCTGCTTATTTTTCTTTAAGTTTGCAAACTTTGAAACCATTTTTGATTTTGAATAGATAAGTTGCTTTTGAATGCTCAGTTTCTTTTTGAGCTTTTAGTTCTGATTAAAAGTCCAAGACATGCCTTTTAGAAGTATATTTATTTCACAGACCATGTGATTTATTCGTTTCAACCTATGTGCACATTCTAACTTTTTTGCTGGCAACATTTTTATATTTTTAGACAAAACTATAAGACGAAAACGTGGCATTTACTTAAGCACATTCTTCCTGAGTGGAAATTGCCCAGCGAAGAAGTTCATACGAAGTAAGTTTTGTGTGATTTTGTGGTCTGCTGCAGATGGTGTTGCAATACCTTGCTATTTATGCTTAGAGAACCATCCAGCTCTTCAGCATCTTCCAAGAAAGATTTTGACATGGAAGTCCCTGAAAACGTACCTGCACGACCTGAAAAAGGGAGCGGGAAAGGTATCCAATGACGTATTGTTGCCAGGAGCGTAACAAGGGCAAGGGGCACAATTCCCCGGGCGCAGAATCATTATGGTGGCGTCAAATCACTATCGGGGGCTCCAAATAACTGTCGGAGGCGCGAAAAGTCCCAACAAAGTCACAAGTACTTTATTCAATACAGTATATTTGCTTCCTGAAGGCCTCAGATTCGAACATGGAGCTCCAAACTTGCTTCTTTCCCCGGGCGCCATCTAACCTCATTACGCCTCTGATTGTTGCTGCTACAATTTTTCAAAGTGTGGCATGTTTTTCTAGTCGTGCGAGATCCGATGAATGTTAAATCGCTGTAAAAGTGCCCTGGGCCGTATTTTTTGCAGAAGGCAAAGGTGCCAAAGACGGTCAAAAAAAGAAAGATGACAAGGAAAAACAGAAGTCAAGCTCCTCTGGGAGACCGCAGTCCGACCTCCCGTCCGCAGGTCCACATATGAATTATGATCTAGTCCGTTGTAATTTCTACGTAATTCACAGCAATTTTCACAATGATAAAAACATTGCGACTCGGACAATACGTTGTTTATGCAGATGGAGAATCAACGACCGAGCCCCTTCGACCGGAAACCGTAGTTTTCGGTATGTTCAATCAAAGACCGTCTTCCACAGGAATATTCTCGCAACTAAGGCGCACCGTAAGTTTGAAATTGTGCGAATGTCGTTCGTACAGCGCGGGCTGCTTTTGTTTAAGCAGTGCTTTTAGTTTGTTTGTTTTCTTCACAGGCAAACGCAAGTGAAAACCTGAGAAAGATCGGACTATCTCAACTCCATCCTCATCCAATCATGATTACGCAGACACGCTCATGCCCTCTTGTGGCGCCACCACCGGAGCCGATCGTTCCAAGGTGGAAGTTGATTCGTCCATTCAAAAAACGTTCCGTACCATCGGACGAACCACAGTGTACGCGAATTGGCCGTTAATTTTTTCAACATTTTTTATTGGCTGGCAAGAAACGTCCGGGTTTTTATCTTGTAACCTATATTGTTTAGCGGAACCAGAGCCACCGAAGCCAGACCAGTGGCTTGAGATTTCTTCGCCGTACCTCGGTTTCCGTATAGACCCCCTGCGAAAGCTTGATGCAACTTCCCGACCTCCGTCTTACGTTTCACCGGGAGAACCGTTGAATGAAATAACAGAGCAATCCGTGCCAACGTAAGTGTGTATCAATTGCAGTTTGACAAACGCAATGTTGCTTTGTGATTGGACAGTGAAGTTGACACGCTTTTGCCATGCACTTCGGCTCACGTGGTCTAGTCATGCTTAGCTGCGGTAAACTCGACATCGGAAAATTTTTGCACTTGAAATTTTGCCTGAATTCCAGCGAAGCAGTGTGTTCTTTTTTGTTTCTTTTTTTTTCTTTGTGAACCCAAATTTTCTGGAGAAATGCTTGATGATTAGTTGCTATGCATTTGTACTTTTCTTGTCACAGCGCTTTATAGGGAGAAGCCACGAAAAGAGCGCTGTGGCTTACAAACTGAAATATCAGTGATTTCAACATTTTAATGATGTCGACCCTGGACACTCTACGTCAGTTTAGCGACATGCGCAATCGCACCACTCGTATTTTTTTTATCGAATACGTCAAACACGTCTGCTCATCAAAGCTCATCAGTCGCTTGGTTTTTCAAAGTCGCCAAAAACTACTTGGCTGTTGGTTGAAGTAACATTGCGAGACGCTTTGTGCGTGTCAACTTGTTTTTGCCGTTGTTTTCTTTTACGTTTGCCATGCATGCGCTTCTGCTCTACCAGGATCGAGGTCGAAAAAGTGCCTGCCAAGCAAGGCGCCACACCGGAGCAAGTCGACCACTTCCTTCCTGAGGATCAGTCGTCGCATAAACGTGGCTCAAGCGCTAAAAATAGCACAAAAGGTGCTTGATTCCTGTGTCGCTTCGCATTTCTCCTGACCATGCCCACCCAACTAAGAATCGGTGGTGACCTCTTTAAGTCTTGCGCTGCTTGTGTCCCCCTTTTTTGTGTCAATACCCCATCAGTATAAACCTGGTGATGCGTCTGATTTCTTCACTGTTCACATTTTTTTGTCTTTGGAAAAAATCTAACTTTTGTAGTTTGCGTTTTTTCACAGTAATGAACATTTTTTGGCCGGTGAGAAACACCGAAATGTTTCTGTGGCGTTCTCACGACCTATCTGTTTTCAGGCAGAAGCACTCCTGGGGGCGAAACAAACAGTTCATCTGCAAAGAAAGATAAATCCCAGGTTAGTTTGGACGAGAGGTGCTTTTTTTAGGTGTGTCCAAACATGCAGTTTTTACGGACACGATAACGGTTTTCCCATTGCTTTGTAGATCTGTGCTTAGCCGCCTTCAAAGAAATGTCTTATTTTTCCGCCTGAAAGTTCACCAACTGACGAACCACTCTTTAGACTGTGATCTGAAACATCTGTCATTGCATTTTAAAATTGAAGCTCGTGTGTCTGCAGGAAACGACGTCACCGGTAGCAAAGAAGACCTGGGTGGATTTCAGCGATTTTTGCCATAGTTTCAGGTAATTTTTTTCAATCAGTTGCTTCTCTGGTTAACTAAACTGTGCGTTTCCGTTAATTGTTGGCACTCAACGTACTTCAATGCAGCTAATGCAATACAAGTGTTTGGGCTTTAATTGAAAGATTGAAGAAACTATAAAACGTGTTCTATATTGTTGCACTTTGCACAGCAAAGCCCTGAACTAGCTAATCCTAACTGTGTTGCTAAAAAGTCCACTGTGGCAACGTTTCGCATGAAAACAACATCACAAATGATGAAGCACCGTTTGAAATGTAGTGGTCGCCGCAGACAACCGCAAGGAGAATCAACGTCAGTTTTTGCGCTGTCGGTTCATGTGTGCTGTGACAAGTCTCAAAAAGCGCGACCGTTGCATGTTATTCGTCTGTACCACATTAATATCGCCTTACTTAAACTTCACCGCAGATTTTTGCAAAAGTAGCAGTTTTTGTTGTATTCTTTACGTTTGCTCTCGAATTAAAACCAATGTACCCAACAAGTGCAGCTACCCGTTGAATTTCAGAATATGTCTGTTCTGACTTAAAAAGATATCGATATTTCGTTACAAGCTTCGCAATACTCTGCATTTTTTCGCTGACTGACCGGCTGCTCTTTTTCGCTTTTAGCAACCTGTTGATATTCCACAAACCATACACCTATCCGTATACAGCCACTGCTGGAGAGTTCAGACAAAGCGTGCTTGCGGCTGGATCGGGAGGGAAAAAGGGGTAAATTTTTGCAGCTGTTTCGCGTCGCGAACGTTGCCATTTGTGAAACTGATTTGATGTGACTGCATTCTATCAATTGAAAGGCAGAAGTCAAAACGATGCCTCCATCTGTCTATTGTGCGAGCTTTTGCAGAGCAACGAATTTATTTTAAGCTTTCTTGCAGGTCTGCTCAGATGAACCAGACGCCCTCTCTCACGAATATTGCCAAGACTGGCACTGCAAGTCCAGTCTTGCCGAAATCGTACGAGGTATGCTTGACACTGTAACAATTCAGACACGTTGCTCCAGGAATGTCGCGATAAGCTGGTTAAAATGACAGCACTTACCTGTGATGGTGCACGCAAAGCTGGCCCAGGCTTTGATCGGCAAGTTTTGCAGATGCCGTGCAGAAGGATCACAAGCTGCACTTGTCGTTCTGGCGAAACATTGCGTGCCTCCAACCTTCCGTTCATGGTTTAATACAGGGATCTCCAAAGTACCCACCGCGGGCCAAATGCGACCCGCGAAGCCATTCCATCAGGTCCACGAAGCCATTTACACCCGGCCGCAAAACATTTCGTCAATAATTATGAAGAACTAATGTGTATGCGAAAAACTCGTTGCTTTGGTAGAATGTAACATATCTCGAAACAATTACATTACGTAAGATGTCCGGCCCTCGAACTGTTGTGTAGTAGCTTGTGTTGCCCTCTGACAAAAACGTTTGGAGACCCCTTGTTTAATACAATGTGAAGTATGGTTTAATACAGAGGTTCCCAACCTTTCTCTGACCAGGTACGCCTTCAGCATTTCGACAGATGAGCATGTGCCCCTAAAGATTCTTATGATAAAAAGGCTGGGTAAAGTAACAGAAATTCACTAAATTTTTAATAGAAATTTATATTTTTGAATATTTAGAAATAAATAATATATACATATATTTTCCCTTCTATTGATAACCTAAAATGTACCTCTTCAATTGAGCAAATGCACCCCTAGGGGTACATGTACCTCAGGTTGGGAACTCCTGGTTTAATCTAAAGTGAAATAGGTGACGATCGTAGTTCACGACTGCAGTGCAAAGAAGATCACGTGAGTGTGGAGTTTAACGTTAGATTCCCCATGTGGGCACCCCCAATTAAGGTTGCATTGACTTGTCCCTTAGTTCTGTATTTTTAGTCAATCGGTTGCAGGTAAAGTTTAAAGGTACTGGGAGGCCTTGAAGTTGGAGCCGTGATGTCACGAGTTACGTTTGACTGGAGCCGCTTTTGCTTTCAGGGGTTTCCTGTTGAAGACAGAACGCCCAGCTACCTGTTTGTTGACAACGTCGCTGCGTCCGAAGTGGTCATTGGCCTGTCTGTTCTGACGCGCTGGCCGGGCATGGAAGAAAAGCGGTCCTCGGACAAAGACTCGGTGGCCGGATCATCCGAAGGTGAAGGAGGTTCAGTGACAATCAACAAATATTTCCTGTACCAGTGATTTTTTAAACTTTTTAATGGGAAACTTGGACCGCCTGTTAAGTATTTGTGCTGTCAGTAACTGTGACTGTTTCTGATTGGATAAACACGTTCTGTCACGGACCAGTGCGCAAGATAAATCCAGAGTTTGTCGCGTTTTGAATGGTTGTGGAAAGTTCCGTGCGACATCAGCGCTTGACGACCCTGATGCGTTGTGACGTGCAAAACAAGGTGTTGCAATTGCCATCGGCCTACACGCCTTGCTTGTCAGCCGTTAGCAACATTTTGGCAAAGAAAGGGCAAGAGTTGTTCGTATTGTCGAACGCAATTAGTCCCATCAATGCGTTTCCGGCCACACCAGCCCGTGGTCTGGTGGTAAGTGCGTCCGCCTCGGTGCTGGCAGGTCTAGAGTTCGACTCTCGGCCGGGTTTTACCAAGACCTTGTAAATTGGTACTGCAGCCTTCTTACCAGGCTCACGGTGTGCCGAAGAGCTGCTGGGAACACAACCAGAACACAAGAACAAAACCGAGTAACATAAAAGCAGAAATTGTACAACTCAGTCAGGGCCGGCCCTAGCAGTTGCGGCGCCCAATGCAAGACATAGGCGCGGGGCCCCTCTGAGCAGTTGTCTTATGACGTCATCGTGTTCAGTCAACCGTGTTATACGACCATGGTAGTGAGCACGTCTAAAGCCTAAGCACAAGAATTGAGCAGGTTTGCTAACGTTCAGCAATAGAGGAAATTCATCGCTAGTTCTAACGAAAGCGTTGTTTGTTAACAATGAGATTTATAAACCGTTTCTACTGAATTCTCGAGCGCAAGTGGTATCTGGAAAAAAATGAACTATCTACCTAAACACTATGACGCGGGGCCCAATGCAGCTGCATCGGTTTAAGGCCGGCCCTGAACTCAGTCGTGGCGCTACAAGACCACTGCAGTTATAAAGCGCCAACAACAAACCACAATATCAATAAAAAAATCACTAAGTTTTCGGCCATGTGCTCCAGAGTAAGCGGAGAAACCATGCAGAAATTTTTTTCTTAGGAAATTAGCAAAAGCAACACAAAATTATTTTCTGATTGTTTTGAATAACTGCTAATTCTTGCTTCAATAAGCTAAGTAGTTTGAGGTCTCTTGTTAAGCCAAATTTTCTTCATAATTATATAGTGTGCCTACTTTTCTAAAAAATTTTATCTGATTATCTTATATGATAGATACTGAGGAATTCACTTAAAAAATCTTCAGCAGCTACTTATTTGAAATCTCCATCCAAAGCAAAATGCTGTTTAAAAATTCGCTCAAGTTAAACTTTCCTTTCTGTTCTTTGCTCTTTAGCAGAAATGTTATTAATGGGCATTGTACGTGCTGGCGAAGAATAGGGTGGGGTGGAGCTTGACGAGAACTGAGAAAAAAGACGATATGTTCGGTCACAATCTAATCAGATATAAGAAAACGTGTCGCGGTAATACTCAGTTGAACCTCTTCGTTTTTTGTCCTACTCATATTATTACCTGCCATCACCTGACGCTTG
>Ga0210059_1004694_pt1 | contig 22083 bp, 17 predicted proteins | sample Ectturendosymbi2_FD_188042 | JGI IMG/M metagenome (GOLD analysis project Ga0210059, IMG submission 188042) | Ecteinascidia turbinata endosymbiont from Florida, USA - Sample 2 (SPAdes) (version 2) | ecosystem: Host-associated > Tunicates > Ascidians > Unclassified | place: Key West, Florida...
TCCGTCATCCAATCTTGCTTCCTCTGCCTTTCTGTCCTCGGTACCACCTCTTTCATCGCTTCTTCCATACTCAACTTCAGACATTTCCATTCCTTGTCTATTTCCTCCTTTACACTCTCGCATTGTTGAATTTGATACGCGCAGAATAATTGTTGAACGAATGATTGCTGTAATTTCACACAGCTTGCCACTGATGGCTTTGTCATTGCCATCCTTATATATGCATGCGTTTGATTTTTTTATAACTTCAAATTTACACGGATTCACTGTTAATGTTTTTCTGCAGAAGTGGAAGAAAGTACTGTTAAGAAAGGCTACTTGCAAAGTTATTTGATTAACCCATTGTCAGTGAGATGAAAATAGAGAAAATGTTGTTTTTATTGTTTTGGCAATATCAGCTAAAATGTCATCAATAGTTTTTTACGATTACCACGATATTTCGCAATCTGACCCAGGATTCCTGACTGTGCCACAAGTTATGCAATGATATATTTTGAGTTGTTATCGTTACGTTTTAAAAAATTTTTTGTGCAATTTGGAAAACATTTAACAAAAAACGTCACTGTTTTTATACGATCAGGAAGTTGATCGTGTATTGAACACATGGGCAACCACATCACAAATTTCGCTGTTTACTCTGGCACATTGCCACAAACAATCACAGCGAATGAACCAGTAGGCATAGGTGTAGGAGCTGGCACGTTTTGGGGGGTGCATAGGATATTTTGCCAGAAAAACGTTAATACGGCAAAGTTTCTCCTTGGAATTTTTGTGCAGCTGTTGGTACATAATATTTGTCTCTACCATGTTGCCAGGGCGTGGACGATTGTCACAAGCCGGCTGACTCAGTATTACTGAGGATCTATATCACACTTCTAAGGTTTTCCATTCCAGCTGTTGCTGTCAAGAACCTCAGACCTTGCTGAGATAGGCTTAAGGCTGCTTCCTTTTCTGAAGACAATTATGTGGCGCGTATGATATTATGACTGGGCCGTGGGTTTCACAACATTTTTGGTTGAACCGCACACATATGCAGCTTGGCAGCAAACTGTATGGCAAAATGTGTTCACATAAACACTGCACTTGCAACACACTTTTCTGTACTTGCCTACTATGGACTCTAATAATATGAAGTAGATGCCCTGCAGTATACTCGACTCCCTCAATATAAATGTAATGGAGCACATAAATGAATTGCATTCTTTTGCCAAAAGGTTCAAGAAAGTCAGTTACTCATCGACTCCCACAAGCAAAAACACGAAGCTACTATGAACAGTTTGTTGATTTTGTATTTATTTAATGTCTTTTCTAAATGGCACAAACTTTCATTTATGCACATAGGCCTAATAAAAAAGTAAAATTTCACTAAAACTGTTAAAAATTGTCGAAGCTTTTTTGCCTAAATTTGTTGAGATTTTACCCAAACTTTTCACGAATAAAAATTTGAGGGTGCGCTTTCCCCCAAGATCCTTCACCACTGCTAACAGACTACATCATTTCATTGGCATTGGCATCAGCAAAAGGAGCTGCGTGTTAATTTCCAAATGTGCAAAATAATCCCTCAATCGCATTCATGTTTTTATAACGTCCTGTTGGAGCAAGTTGCACAAAGCTTTGTTATTCATGACTTCTCGCATTGTAAGAGAATTTTCCACTGTTTTGTTGTTTGATAAAAAAAAGAAAAAAAATTATCAAAATTTCAAGCAAACTTTCAAGAAGACGGACAGTTCCGAAATGATTCGTTTGCAATTCAGCGATTTATTCACTGTAAATTGTGCAGCCCCCTGAAATGCTTGCAACATCCATACGTGCGTTGCATGTATTCGCAATGGTACAATGGAATAACTTTCCCATGTCATCATCAAACATTGTTGAGAAACATCGGTCGATTTTTCTTTTTTAATATCAGATTAATTCGTAAATTCTCATGATTCAAATCCGACGTTTCTAAAAATTCATAGAACGCGTGTTTCAAGAAGAAAGTCCAACTCAGTTCAGCACTGAGGCTAATCAAAGGAAAAGAAGCACACGATTTCTTGGTCATTGCATAAACCGTGTGTTGCAACTGGCTTCTGATTTTACCACAGGTTAGCACACCAAACATTGAGCAAACAAACAAAGCGAAACTAGTGTCGACAGTTCGAAGAAACTGGTCAGATTTGTTTGGCCAGTAAACAAAGTCAGCTGTGGCAGTCGCTGCTAGCAACTAAAACCGACATGAGAATCAGAGAGAACGCGGTATGATAAGAGAGAAAGTTTCAATATTGCCATCAATACATTACATCACAGGCAACAAAAAGAAGGGCTGTTGCTTTCTTCACAGTTACAAACAACCTACAAATACTGCAAATCTTATGGATGATTACATTCTTTATCCCCTTGGAAGCAAAGACTACTGCACAAGTTCGCTTGCTGCCAACATTTTGCTATGAGTGCTTGCAAGCGTAAGTCTGTCTCAAAAGGTTATTTAGATAAAATAGGTGCGGTGTCTTAAAATGTGTTATCGTGCACAAAAGTCAAACTTTAAAAAACGTGTTCACAGACATGAAAAATCAAATGGTAACATTCGAATAAAACCATGGAAATAATTCGAATCACATCGTCAGGGAATTCTTCAAACGATAATCAATGAGGCAAAAAAAATAAATTGCAGCGATAGGCCTTCGTTTTTCGCTAAAGCCTGTGAATTTGCTTGCTTAGTGAAGCAGTCTTTGTTGTATCTTGCACATTTCCTTGTCCCAAACGTTTGGATTTCAAACATGCCCGATTGATATTTCACTCAGTTTTGTCGTCAAACATTCCGATGACAATCGTTACAATCGATAACTTATGCTTTAAGCGTAGGCTACTTGTGGTATTAGTGAAGGTGAAAAATAGACGTCCCCATTTATAGTTTATACCCTTCCAAGAATTTGTACGTCGTCATTTATGAATGTGTTTTTGTTATAAGTTATTTCACTTCATTCCCAAATAACTTAGGTTATCACAGGCCTACCGTGTGATTATGTTCATTAGGCCCAATACGTTAAAAGGTATGTTTAGATTCTTGGAAGTAATCAACCGGATGTTAAGAAACCAAACAGTGAAAAGATATAGGATAAACACTGTTTGATATAGGGATCCCAATCATTACAGGCAGGGCCTTTGCTATGTAGTTTGGGCGCCCCAATTTTTCCTTGTAGGAATACTAGGCCAGAGCTGAAAATATCATTGGCTGTTAAATTTGTTCTGCCTTTTTGGCTTTCTTGTTTGATTGTCAGGGGCAGAAGCGCGTCTTTTAGGTCTACAGATCTGAAAAGCTGCCTCAATGATTTTTCTTTGCACCCACTTGTGAACACTGAATCTTAGGCGTAGCCAGGTGCCCCCCAAATTTTTATCATATCTAGTCATTTTGTGCTTTGAGAAGCGGCGTCCCAAAATAGTTGTTCGCCTAAAATCACACATTTTGTCACCCCACCAAAATATTTAACCCCCAAACACATCTTGGGCCGGCTACGCCACTGATCGCACTGATCAGCAAGAAGTACCCTACACAATGAGTGAAAACGTCTTTGGCGTTCCATGCAAGCACAACGATATGTTTTGACAATATAGACAGAGGTGTCAAGAATGCACCTCTTGTTATTTCTTGTTCATCATATTAGCGATGTTGCTCAAGGAAGTATCTTACGGATGCTGATTAGCTTCAGGAGTTCCGCAACGTCATGGAAAATATTGTTGAAGCAAACACAGCTAAACCGGTTTGACAACTTAAGCAGAGGTGTGCGCCTCGTTTTCATTACTATAATTTCACTCAAGGAAGTAACTCGCAGATGCTGATTAGTTTTGTACTTGTACATGTAGCACTCGCATAACAAATGCATAGTTGTATCATATTTAGCCTAATACAACTCCAATTCTTAGCTCGCATCTACAAAACTCCTTTGTTTTATGTTAAAGTGAAACTACTTTTGATTAATTGTCTTTTTCATAACAAAAATCCACGCGATCGCACCAGCCAATGCAGAATTTCCTACGCCACGTTTATGAACATTTCCTAATGTGTTTTGATTTTAGCATCATTTTCAATTTATGGAAAAAAAACAGATATCTTAAGATATAAATATGTGCAAGTGTATTGGACGCCAGTCAATTGCTATAACACGTGGCATTTAGCGTATTAAAGCAAATATTTTTAACATTGCACCGTAAATCCCCTTTGCATGCCTTTTCGCAGATGATCCGTATGCAGGGGTGCACGACCGGGTTGGTGCTGAGGGGGCTAGAGTCCCCCCTTAACTGAAATCGCCTAAACACAAATTTGTTGCTGACATTTGTTAAAACACAGAACAATTCCGCACATGCATACATGTATATAAAGATTTATATAAAGATTTCGATTATATATATAAAGATTTCGATTATAACAAGTGGTGTAGTGATCTGTTACCTTGTTACGTTACGAGTGTTACACTTCAATTGCAATAAGCAAATCGTGCTAAGACCACAGGAAACCCTCTCTGAATGTCGCTTTTCGATAAAGACGTTGCGATTCGTGAGTCATAATGGCATTGAGAAAAACCGCTTCATACATGCTATGACGTAGAAACTCTGCACGTGTTGCGCAATGCGTTACGATTGGAGTTGTTACTCCTGTAGTTCGAATTTCGGGTACCGCGATATAGTCAGAAGAGTGCGAGGAAAAATGGGTAAGTTTGTAGTTGTACAACGCAAGCGGAAAAGGAGTTCGTCAAGAGAAAGAGACTTTTGCGAAAGAGATAGAAATGACACTAGCTCGTGCTCAGAGTCTGCCAGTCAAGCACTCAGTAGTGAAAATGATATTGGTGACTTCGTTGGAGTTCCCCTGACTGATGCTGATCGATGAAAGGTAGTGATTAATTGCTGGTCCCCAGAAGTATATGGCGTTAACCACAATCTAGATTTCGGCCGGGGACGTCACAAAATCGGCCGGTGACGTCACATCTTGTGACATCACAAGAGCCGCCATTTTGTCGGATTCTATTTTTAGTCACAACGGCTGTCATTTTGTTATAACAGATGCTATTTTTCAACATTTCCGGTGATGAAGTCACATCCGATGACATCACAATCGCCACCATTTTGTCGCATTCTATTTTTAGTCACAATGATCGTCACAAAGGACACCATTTTCTTAAAACAATTAATACGTTTGACATTGGTGGCCAACCAGGTGCAAACTGATTAAAGTTAGGTAAAATATTGTCACGAAAAGTTGATGATTTTAGTTAAAAATCAAACTTAACGCGAAATCATTCCTTATTAACAATTTAAAACTAAATTATGTTTTTCACAGATGATGACGCGAACCCAACAATTGTTCAAACTGTTATAGTTTTTTAAACTAATTAAATTGATAGTGACGTCAGCAATAGTTGCAGCACGTATCTTAACTTTCCCGGCGTGCCTGACGTCGCTGCTGCTATTGCGCCACGCGCCGCTGACGTCAGTTGCGCTGCAGCTGTCTGCTTTCAATCTCGATGGAACTGAGATAAAAATATAGTAAGGATGCTTGTAATGAACACACAGTGAAACTGAAATAAAAGTTATACCTAACTAACAGACACTGCAGCTTTCGCTAATGAACAAACACGTTTGCGCAGCATGCCAATTTTATCACGCAAAAACACATCGTGCATTGTAATCAAACACAACTTGTCGGTTCTTTGAAATTTCAATGGTGTTGAAACAATCGCCAAAGCATACAATGTTCATGGTTTCTGGCAAAGCGTCGGCAAGCATCTCCAGCCGAATCGAACCGCGCTTGACAGGATTGAGGTGAGTGCCTTCGTTCAGGTCGGGCGTCAAATCCAAAGCATAGAGCGTAAAACCGTCATTGATTTTTTCCCGGGAAATTTGATTTCCTTTATCTTTGAAAAACTGTCCTGTTCCGTTGAAAAGCGACATGTATTCGCGCAAAGTATGTTTTTCAGAAAAATTCAGTTTGAATGCTTTTGCCGGAATCTGTTGACCGTCCACGTACACGGCGAGAAAATTCAAGCTGTGGTGTTTGAAATTGAAAAGATTCTTGTTGTTGGTGCCGTTGAATGCACTCGTCGCCATACAGTCGAGAACGATACGTTTTGGCAATTGACTTAGGAAAAGGTTGTCAACGTTGGCAGACAAACTGCCAGTAGCAAATCTATTCACTTTGACCTCGGTTCTCGTAATATGGTACAGTGCATTTCCTTTGCCCAAAGCTTTAATATGAGCCAGGCGGAATGCAGGGCTGATGTGAACGTTTCGCATAAAGAGCGACATGGACTTAATGACCACTTTTTCATCGCTGGAAGACATGATGCAAAATTTGTCTAGACTTCTCACAAAGCGCAGCTTGAGTGAAACGCCATCCAGCAGATATTTTGGTTGAGCAAAAATATCAGCGTGCACTTTGCCGTACATGTCAACCACATTGCTTTGGGCTGCATATTTGCGTCTTTTCATCAGACCCGTGTTTGCGTTTGCAACATCATCCATAAAGCCGGCCTTGTCCTTGTACCATAAGGCTCCAGTCAAAAAGTTTGCAAATAAATCGATTGCTGCTATTAAACCAGCAAGTCACATAATTCACAGAAACGACATATTAATCGTGAGCATTGAGTTGTACACCATTTGAGTATCATTGAGTTGTACAAAAAGTAGTGCTTTTGTGAAAAAGCTGAAAAGCGGCGATAAATTTGAGATTAACATTTAAATCAGTTTAAATGCAGTGATACTGCACATAAATCTTTTCAAAGAATATTACAAACGCGCAGAGAAATCATAACGTTAATATTTTCCGGCATAGTGTTTCAAGTCTGGCATTGCATCTTAACCTCTAGCCTACATTGCATCGGTATCAAGCAGTTTGATGGTGTATGCCAAAGATAAACGCATCGAACGTGTATCATGACTTGGATTGACAGATTCAGTTTGCATCAGTCCCAACAAAGCTGCAATTATCAAAAAAGGGTAAAGTTTTGCACACGGCCAATTGACGTACCATTTCAGAGAGTGTACCGCAAAAGGTAAATTTTCAGGTCATGTGTAGGTTTCAAATTCATGAAATGTAACTCTGTTTCCTGATCATTTCAAAATAAGCTTACGGTATATTCGCTTCATGTTTTTGACATACAACAGAACAAGCTTTTCTCACTTGTTCTCGTCAAACTGAACGTCGTTGGTTTTGAACGCAACTGCGAGCAGTGGTTTGTGACTCTAATTAGTTTCAGCGTATCCAATGCATTTGCGGTTTCGAGTACCAAGGGAATATACGCAATGTAGCTCTCACAACAAAACCCTAACTGATGTCGCCTAATTGATCTACAGTCGTAAGAAGTATCAGATTCTCGTATTGAGCAACACTTTCAATTTAGTATGAAAATGTTCAAAATTGAATCGATAAGCACACGACAACTCAGCGCCGGATTTAGATGGTGGGGGACCTGGGGCTCAGGCGTGGTGGGTGGCCCCATGCGCGGATACAAAATATTTAAGCAGTGGATGATCGATGAGGTCACTAGTATTTCTACATATTAACATTTATGACGTAATGTTGTGACGTCACATTTCGTAACTCAACTGTTACAAAACGTTATGATGCAACATGGTATTTTAACAATAATTAGCGATTTGTGCAACTGTTGCAAAACCAGTCGCTAGAAGCGTCGCATCTTCTTTTCTTTAATATTTGCTTGTCATTCGGTATTGCATTTGTCGGAATCAGCAATTTAAAGCACGTCTCTTTTACAGCCACAACATCATTAGCGTTGCATTTGACAGGGACGGCTTAAACATTACTCTTTCACATCCACATGATCATTAGTGTTGTATTCGTCAGATCAAAGTTTTTTCACTTCTCGTCCCCATCACCATCCCCACCTGTTTGTGCTAACAATTGTCTAATTAAAGCACAGTATTAGTCGTATAAATACAAATTTGACTGAAAAAATGTTGTTAAAGTTGTTTTTCTCCGTTGCGCAACGGTCCTTAGTTGTTACTTTAAGTGAGTTAGAAGCCGAAGTCACACTTATTGGCGGTATGATTTTCTCCTCTATAGGTTGAAATTAGAATCCTTAAGGCCTACTCATATGAAGTCTCCACAAGAGCCACCAAGTGAAATAATTTCCAACAAATCTTGACTAGGATTTGAAGAGAATAGGCGATAAGGGTTTGAACCAGGGATGTGGAAGCGGTGGAAGAGGTCCTTTTTCTTTGGAAGCGGAAGCGCGAAAATCCTACCGCTTCCGCTTCCACATGGGTTATTTAACTTGGAGAGTAACTTGGCAAAAAAGTTTTGTCCATTTCCCAATGTGGATTAAGCGGTGAAGTTCCACTATAAATCTGAATGAACGTGCGATATCAGCAGAGCGAGAGAACGAGATAAAGCATAACTGGCATCCATGGCGTTCTTCATAGAAGGCCAAGTCATCGTGCAACTTACCGATTTTATCGGAGGCTGACTTTTCAAACCTAGCTGCTGTCTACTAAAATGGTAACAGTTTGAAAGCACAGCAATCTCCCGGTTATGTTCGCAACTTGAATGTGAGCTGTTTGTGCGAACTTATGTGGTAGGTGCGAACTTAGCAGTTGTGCTTGTAACTGCCTTAGCAAACAGATGTTGATCATTAGGGCCAATGTTTGGAGACTGATTGATGCTTTGACTGAAGCTAACTATTCTTTTCAGCAAGGCATATAGTATTCACTTACATTATGCTATTCACTTCACAAACAATGTTAGGCAAAGCCAAGCGTTTAATTGAGTCATTTTGAGTCAAACCATCCAACTGATCCAAGTTAACGAAACATGGCATGACAGTGCGGAGTGAAGCTGCTGTAGGAAAGTCTGTGCGAAGCGGGAAGTTATGTGCAAACGTTATTTGCCCTAATGTCTGAAGACACACAAAAAAAAGTTAGTGCGTCTGTCCGCGAATTAACAGGGCTGGTTAGGAAGATATTTTCTTGGATTGATAACATGCATCGAGCAAACTGCCCCTTCCACCTTCACTAACCATTTTGAAAGCAAACGAACTTGCTGAACAGTTATATCAAATAGTGAATTTAGCAATATAATGTTTTGTATTTAAAATTTTTTATGACCAGTTGTCACGTTTGATTTGCTGCAAATACCAATAAATTGCTGAAAAAGTTGAATCCAGAAATTTTCATATCTTTGAGCGAACTTAACTGGGATGCGAACTTAACTTAGATATTACTGAACATATGTTCAGTAATCTCAGTCTAAAAAGCTTTTCGCATTTTATTGAAGATGTAACAAGTTTTTCCAAAACCTTGCGTTCTAGAATTTTGCTCAAAGCATTATTATGGCGTAGTAATGTAAGACAATCAAAGCGCTTTGAAGAAACCTTAAACGGTTACGGTACGCTATGCAATTTAGCTTGATATTTGTTAGGCTAAGGCAGTGTTTCTTAATCTTTTTCTACCTCAGCACCCCTTTTGGCCATGCCTAAGCAGTTCAACACCCCTATCATTGGCTAACACCTGGTTACTATAAGGATAAAGAAAAGACAAACGTATTTCTTTACTAACTTATGCGATCATTTCAACTAGTAATGTGCCCTTGTAAATCGTAAGCTGCTAGTTTTGATAGTCATGCTTGTCAGCAAGTTCATAGATGAGATAGAGCCCAGACTCTGTTAGAGTCCAGGTTCTGTTGGAAGCGAAAGTGGTGGAAGCGGAAGCGATAGGTGTGGAAGCGGAAGCGGTGGACGAAATAGCCGCTTCCACATCCCTGGTTTGAACCAACTATAGTTACAAGTAGAAGGTTTAAAATTCGCCTTTCCATATAGATATGAGTATCCTATAGTTACAAGTAAGATACTCGTCTCCCTGAAATAATGGTCATCATAGTAGATGAAAAGTTCAAAGACAATCCTAGTGTACGTTCTCTATGGGATTGCCAAGAGGAGCTTAAGCTGTTCTTTTCGAATAATCCAATATATAGCTCGAAAGTACATCTACCATAAACATAAACAAACCAAAGAATATGATGTACTTCTTGAATGCAACTGGATAAGAATAAAGATAGGAAATTCGTCAAATGATTCCATCAATTTCAATTACCATAAATTGTTCTCTTTGTGTAAAACAGTGAAAATGTCTTCTAAATAGAAGTGGTGCCTCATTTTGCTTAGTGTCACATACACATGTGAGACCTGAGATAGGTATTGCTCCTAGAGAGTATCTTCCCTTTGAATGGGGTGAACTCCCTTCAACCATCAGGAGAAAAACTAGGGATCCTGATGTTCAAACAGAAAGTCCAAGAACACAAACTTTTTGAATTGAATTTACTACAGTTCTCTCTAGTTCATCAACTGTTCAAAGAAGGAAAAGGTTGCAAGGATCAACCTCAGAATCTATATACTCAGAACTATAAAGAGGGAATTTGACTGGATCGAATTGATGACGTCAATATTAACCTCCTGAATAACAAACACAATTCACAATCCATTTTTCAAGTGTTCGTGGAATTGTGACCTCCTACTGTTTTAAAAAAAACTCCGAAGCTTATAGGAGAATGATAAACAGTCGTAAAAGAAACCCCATGAAAATACAATGTTTTTGTAAATTATTATTAAATACAAGCAATTACCTATGTATGAAGTGGTTTCATCTAATGTGGTTTTATCTAATCCTTGATAAAAAATGACCCCTTCAATAAACTGAAACAATAATGATAGGAAATCCATGACTTCCACGGATAAGTCTAATTCCTTTGTTGTAATATTTTTACTGGATGTGGTGATTTGTTGAAACTGAGTGAAATGTGAATACATTTCTTACTCCCTCTATGTTCCAATGAACAAAATGCCAATAATCACCTTGCAAAATATCAAACATACACTAGAGCTCTGAAGAAAGACTGTAGAAATAGAGGAAAGATATATTAGGACAATCATCTAAAACCTTAAGCAGAATTCAAGTAAAATCCGAGATAACCTCCGAATAATGTTGTGTGAACACATAAGTGAGTGTGATAGGAAATATTTGGTTACACTGAAGTCACCCATAAAAAAAATGCGTCAGTCATATTTTTAAGAAAGTTCCTTCACTAAGTACGTTAACCACATGTGGGATTGAAACTTCTTCACTAAATGAAGTGGGTGACTAAGGAGAGAATGGCATAGGTCGAAAAATACATGCAAGTGATTAATTTGCAATGAGGCACTTTAAAGTTAATGTTTTAATTATAGTCCTGAAATTTCTACTGAAGTATACCAAAAGTGGTTAAGTTGATGTGATTGCATCTTACATAAACAGAGATTTTGATCTCAAAAAGTAGGTTGGTGTGACACAAAATTTCAATAACCCACGGTTACGAAACAGCAAAGCATCAGTCATCTTGATTTAAGTCAATTTCAATCTCACATATGACCCCATAGTAGAATGATTATGGAGATATTTGCTTTGCGACTCATGTCCATGTTACAGAAACTCCTGAATTCGTCTTGAACTATGAAAGGCTCGAAAAACATCAATCAATAAATAGAAACTGGTACACTTTGTTGATTTTTGCCAATATCCGTATAGGTGCAATAGATTATTGAAATCGGGATGATCAGATCATCATTAGTGCCATTCCAGGTACTGTACAATAATTCTTCCATATTTCAACTTGGAAATCTATACCAATTTTAGATGAGAATTGAAGTAGTTACTGCTGCTAATTGCAAAATATCTGGGAACGTATAAGTGAAAGAAGGAACATTCGCACCAGGTGTCACTTGTATTATTAGAACTATGCACATCTCAATGAACACATAATTACTTGAAAATCCTTAAGAACTGGTGGCAACCACATAGTTACAGATTTACAAGTGAACAATCTACTTTTGCATTACATGTTCAACAAACGAGGATACCTCCAATCCCCGTGTAACACCGAGGTCTAATTCTGTTTGTGGTAATGTAACTGTCTGCAGTTAATCATCTCGAAATCTAAGGATTGATAAACTTCAGATGAAATATAATTTGTAATCTTAGCATTGCCGGTCAGTCTGACCACTGAACGAGTAAGTGGAAATCTTTTCAGGAAACCCAAATACTGGTTTTGCTGAATCATCCCTTCAAAGCCTATTGGAACTGGAACATATAATTGATTGTTAATCCTCATGCATTTTCTCTGCCGATTGTTTCCGAAATTCGGAAGATCAGGATTGAAATGAATATATCTATTTCCACTAATATATGAACCAGGTATTTGCAAATAGAGAGTTTCATAAGCTCGTTTAACAATATAAGATCTTGGAGCATATAAATCATACCACAATTTTTTATTTGAATTTTCTTTGGCCCTTATTATTCCTTCTGGAAAAGTTGCCATTAAACCTTTTGGCTTACCGGTCTGAGGTCTTTTTTGATACTTCTGTTTTGATCGATCAGTCATAAAAAGCGGCATGGTAATGCAGGGCTTGAAAAAATCACCAGGTAATGTGCAAAATTCTTCCTCAACTTCTTCAGATGAAATGTCCCGAGTATGAATTGTAACCTTATAATTGCAGTCACTTAAGATCTGTAGATTGTTCGCCATGGTTTCCCGTAAAGGACTTGTTAGAACAGATTGGTAAACGTTGTCAACTTTGATCCTTTGTCGCTAACAGCTTAAAAATACTAAGATAAAAAGTCCGAAACCTAAACACAAATAAGCATTGGTTAGTTCCATAACTTTACCTTTTGCGGTAGAAATGGACGGTACACATCACTAATACATGCCATGTGCAGTATTTACTTCAACTGATCTGCTGATAATCGTAGTTATCAAAGAAGATTGGGAAAATTCTTTTGAAGTGTCACTGCTACCGTTGATTTTAAGATATGAATACAATTTACCGACACCTTTCTCCTTTTGTTACAAGAACTATAAAATCAATATTTTTATTCACTCTGTGCATCTCGTTTCGACTCATGGTGGTTATTTAGTTTACCTGTTAGGTTTCTTCAGAACTAATGAAGGGATCCCTTCCTTCATCAAGATCCCTGTTTTTACAGCTCAAATGTACTTGCCTCTAAGCTAACTGCTATTAAATTAAATCTACAGGTGGATAGAGTCATCCTTTGCTTTCTAATGGGTAAGTTTCGTTCAAGATTTTATATATAAGTCAAAACTCTTTTTGTTTTTGATTAAAAATGAAAGGTAAATTTATGTATAAATTTTAAGGTGGAGTTGGTATTTACCCCTGAGATCAACAACGCCCATTTCATATTCTAATGTTTATTGTGAAGAGGCTGAGTTCCATTGTAGGTGATGGAAACCTTACTCCTTCACCTACCTCACAGAAGGGTGGGCGAATTTTTTAATCTCACAGTCTCTTTTGACAATATGTTAGGCACATTTTCTGAAAAAACTTTACTTTTTTGATAAACTTGTCGAGGTTAGGCTACCCGAAGCAACAACATATTCACATTACTATGTCTTAAAGTAAATTAAAAATCAAAAATTTTGTATTTTGATATGCCGCCGGCAATAGATTAACCCATATGTTTTAAAGCCCTTTATTGTGTTAAATGCGTGTTTAAATTTTTTCAAAACTGAAGTCTATGGGTATCTTGCTTATGGTATTGAATGATAATTCTATTATAACTCGTAGAGAGTCTAGTAAGGTGGGCAATTCTACTAAGCTTCCTGTCCTTTTTAAGGATGACAAAGATTAATCAGATGTTTACAACCGTCTGACCTCATATCAGCTCTTATAATAGGGACAGCAATATCTCTTTAGTTTTGGAGATAGCCACAAGATTGAATAGCTTAAAAGGTTCACGGCTCCATCTTTGTTTCTCAGATAAGTTCATCTACTGTCAACAGACCCAAATCTAGAACGTGTATTTAGGGATAAGATGACTCAAAAAGGCGCATGTTCATTGTTTTGGATGCGTTTATAAATTCTAAGGGACGTTCTGGTTAGAAAATGCTTTGCATATTCATTTATTGCTTGCATTAGCCTTAATCTCTGAACTTCCGTTTTTATTTATTTATTTGAGAACATCTGTTCCCTGTTTAATTTGTCGCAAACCTTTTGACCTAACCACCTCAACAAAAGGACATCTTTCAGAACCTCGAAAGGAATCATCTCGAATGAAGAGGCTAAACTTCACTGTATATTGTATACAACAAAGACTTTTCTGTCACTAATTCAAGTGTACAAGCAACTATGCTAACCGCTATTCAGCCTTAGGCTGGCTGTCAAAGAAGACAAAGTCAAAATCACAAGGTTTTGTACTTGTTTTGTACACGAGTATAATTTCAAGACACATAATATCACCAAAGCGCACAGTTGAAGAACCAAGCACGAATAGAATCAAGAACTCACGATAATCTTTGTCGAATCCTCTAACAACATTGCTTTTAACTTTAACTGCCGTTACATGTTTAATCTCAGATTACCGTGCATACTTGCACAACGAGCCATCGGTAAATAAGAAGTGAAGTCTTTCAGAGCTCGTATCTTTGTATATGTATATGAAAACTTGTTTATAATTCACGCACGATGAATAAAGTCCAAATCGTGCCAAGTTGACCAGAACATGTTGAATGAACAAGCAATCATCCAAGATCTGCTTGAAATAAATGGTGAACGTTAATTGAGGTTATCGTCTTCAACAAAAGACTTTTCACCGAAAACCTTGGTTTGAGCATCATCTTCACACAAGCTTGAATCTTTTGCATAGGTAATCAGCATTTTCCATGAGAAGAGTGCCCCTTTTTAAAATATTATACAATTCAATGCTTGAGTACCGAATTTTGCCATCTGAACTGCTAGGTTCTTTCAACCATTTAGGTGCCACAATGAAATAGCAATCCACCCACTCATGGTTGAAGCCGGGCATCACTTTAGAACAATACCAGGACGCATTTTCTGTGAGCTAAGTTCTGGATGATGTTTGAAGTAGTTAGCAATTTTCTGCACTAGGGCTTCGTTGGTAGGTTCTTTAAAGCCTTTAAATACAGGATAATAAAACAGTTCCACTTGTCTTGTGGTCATTTCTGAAGAACAGATGAGCACAGTACTTCAGTGATAAAGACTGATTTTCAAATCTTCTTCTGTATTCCTTCGTCCACCTTTTATATCAAACACTTTTAAGAGTCAATTTATTTTAAAACATGACTTAAGTTCCTGTGCTTTTCTTTCCTAGAAAGGAAAGAAAGAAAAGAATTAAAGCTTAAAATTAATCATAAACAAAAATGAACAATGAAATTTGAAATAGAAATGTTAAAGAAATGGATTTAGAAAATCCACAGGTATGACCCATAGAAGAAAGGGTCTACACCTGCAGGAGATTGAATGTCAACCCTTCACCTCCGGGTATGTGCTGGGGCAGTTTGGATGAAACAACCCATGAACTTATTAAAGAGTCCAGCAATGACTATGCACTATGAATGTGAGAACTATAAAGTTCTAAGGGTGCTGGGGTGTGAAATATGAGAAATATTCTATTCACATGTCTTTGTTCCTTGTTATAAAACCATATTATGTTAAATGGAGTGTTCGCTGCAGGAGACAGAGCATAGTTTTCTGTATATATAAAAACGCCTCCTGGCAAACCGTGATAGGATCAACCATCTCCTGTCCCAAAGTCAAAACCGTTTCGCCACTAGATTTATCCTTAATGTCTTCATGATTAAATAATAATGCCACCACATTCACTTATCCGCATTAATTTTACATCAAAAAATCCTAAAACACAAAAATTAAACATCAAATGATCTTTTCTAAATTGATATATAGAATTCTCAAAACAAGATTGACTTTGAAACCTTTCCATGGGTAAAGTCAGAAGGTTTTGAAAAACAAGAGATGTTTACTAGAAAGAGCTAATAGCATATAAATTTTATGTCAAAACAGAAACACAAGCGAACACCAAGCAGTTTTTATGAAGGTGTCTTTTACTGACCATTTGACAACGTTACCATCTAAAATAAAAAACTTGCCCCTTTTCTCTGACACCCCTAGAATACATAGACTTCTGGTCAAATTTTAAATATTTGCATGAACAGTGTTTCATGACAAAAATACAGATTTAATTAAGGGCATTTTAATACGACACTTAGCTGTTCCATTCAAGTCTACGTTTACAACAAGCGAAATCACTAAAAACATTGATCGTTTCCAAGATACTGGAATCTGAAGGCGGTGAGGCACTCCTACGTAATATCGCAGATAAGTTTCATACATGGTTTTTGCATTAAAATCACACCAGACTACCTAACACATAATATTTGGTCCAAAACCAACTATAGTAAACTTTACATGTACATTATTGGTGATGTAGAAACAAGGTTTTGACAAAATGCATTTACATAATTCAAATTAATGCAAATAGGTGTACGTCTCGTCGAGCTGCGATCTTAGCTCTTGATATGACCTCAGATTTCAACAGCTGCTAGTTCTGCCTAGCAAGTGCAAAAAATGGATTTCCCACAGGATAATTGTACAATATTGCTTACAGATAATAACTTAAAGGAAAGTCTTTCTTTAAATGAAGCAGAAGACGTGGAGCTTGCAATCCCTTTTCAATGCAGTACAAATATATATAGGCGTCAATAACACGTCTACTGACATCTTTGTCCACCACAGGTATCACAAAAATGCTACTAAGTTTTATCTTTTCCATCCTAAATTCCTTGAAACGTTTAGAATAGGTACGGTCCACTATTTATAATACTAGCTTTTAGCCTTCAAGAAATTTTACTGTTTCGATGTCGAAAAGTGAACACATACTCTCCAACAATTATTCTACAATTCTTTGTATTTTCAAATACTTATTACAAGAATGAAATCACAGTACTAATTTCAACGGTTAGTGTTTTGGATAATAAATCTATAGATCAAGCGCAAACCTAGCTTAAAACATTTATTGTCTTAAAAGGTTCAGAACAATTCTATCACGATTTTTCATCCCTATAAGTCGTTGAAAAATTTTCAATCTATAGTAATGACACATTTCTAAATAAAACGTATTTGGAACTACCACCTTGTCTAAATCTCGGTTCTTGCAAATTGATTAATATTTCTGTTAACGAGTAACTGTCTTCTTGAATTGGTCTGTTAAAAAACACTTCCCAGATCATTTCAATTTGCCATCGCCAATGTTATTGATTTATCAAGTTCAGTAAAGCTTTATATCTCCAAGGATTCCTTCGAAATTTTCCCGATAATCTCTGTTTAAGTGTACAGAAAAATACTGGATCTTCCTCAAAACAGTCCAGTTTAACCTAGAGTTTGTAATCTGTCTTGCAAGACTTCAGCTGGGATTCGAGACCAAGTAAAATGAATTGACTTAATTTTCTAGAGTACTTGAGCAACTCTGGCTTCTCGCTATAAAACTTGTTCTGCGTTAATAAAAGATTGCATCTCTTTTTGCTGTACTTTGGTAGTCTGTTCATTTTTTTCTAAACTTGGGTTGGCTTGGTCGTTTACATTAAATTCAGCCATTGCAAATTTCAAGTTTCTGTGCTTCTAAAACATAAATACATTGCTAAGTATTACAATTATCCCTGCCCATACTACCGGAATCGAACATATCGAGTATATACAATACAAATTCGTTCCAAACCATAACATTCAACTATTAAATTAGTATTGTGACTAAAGATTACATTTTGATCAATTTTCACAAGGGAGCATTTTACCGACATAACAACAATTTCAACATGATTAATCACTCAATTTCACCAGGATTTAATCAGTACATAACCGTTACACAGTTTGATGTCGAATAAGTCTTTAAGGATCCCATGAAACAATTAATTCAATATTGGGATCCGGCTTTCTAGTAACAAAAATGCAAGTTTTTACTTTGGAAAAATTAGCGGCAAGTGCCAGATTGCTTCTACCGTCCTATCACCAGCCATAAAGTTTACATTTTCTACTTGGCCTACAAATCTATTTACTGCCACTTTCAAACTTGCTAAGCGTGTGTCTATATCTAAAGCAAGTATATCTTCAAAGTCAATTGCGTCCCTGTAAATAATAAGTTTAAGCAGACGCATATTATAGTAGCATTGTCTGAGTGTATCAGAAAGATAGCGTGTGCACTCCACTACCAACGTCTTACAGAAAGTATATACATGAATCGAATTTTAAAGGCGAACACAGAAACATTTTCAATAGATCCACAATAAGTGTTCTTTATACAGTCCCTAACAGAGCACGTCTTTGCTTCTTTACAGGTACCGAGCGAATTGTTCTTACTGCACCAAAATCTGGTTGCAATCATACTTTAAGCCTTTAAATAATCTTTAACGCAGGTCTTCTGAACACATACCCTAATTTTTCTACATGGGGCAATGTCTGTGCTGTTGTTGTGTTTTTAAAGTTTATAAGTAATTTGCAAAAGTTCGAGATGGTCGCATATCTTAGTTGCAAAAATACAGGTCGCTCAGTGCGCGATGAAGCATTCAATTAACAAAAATCCACAAAGATTTTTAGATCTTATTTGTTAGAGATCTACTCACTTTCAACTTTAGCTTCACGCAATGCCAGAAACAACGTCGCTCATTTACAAATCAATCATGATATGGATATACTCATAAGTGTGTTCTGTTATGGGCATATTTATCAAAAGTTCCCAAAACCAAGTAACTTGCCAGTGATAATAGTTAATATTTACAAACTTAAGAAGCGGTCGATATGATTGAAATGGATCTCGAAATTTGCCATATAACCATCGTTTGAACACTGAAAATAACACTGGATTGGCATCTAAAATTTCTAAATCCAAATTGGTCTCCTGGAGATGAGCTTGCAACACAATTATCGGTCACTGACTCCAATCAAAACTCACACTTCTAATTACTTGTAGTGTACGAGCTGCCTCATCAGTCAAAGCACTTTCAGCTTCAATATCTGATATAAATGTTTTTGATTCAGCATCCGTAACACCAATGTCTCGTAAACAGTTCAAAAACGAAATCTTTAAACTTGAATCGGCTAAGTCATCTTCAATAACTTAACAAGCTTGATCCACTTTATCACTATGCAATTGAGCAAATGTCAAAACAACAGTCGGCATCATTACTGCAACTTTAGAGGTGCTAATTCCTTCCACGAGCAACTTTTCTACACATATTTTAGTAGCTTTTACTGACATTTTGACTTTATTCACTGTAAACTTATCTAATCAAAAATATTTGCTGCTTAGCGTATTCCCATCTGCGGTTTCACTATTATATTCTTGTCCTTTTAATGCAGTTAGATAATCGTACTCACCGTTAGACTGGGGTGTTAGTATTGCTTTGCGCACCTGTTCATAAGTTTTATCATCAGTTAGTCTACGCTTTATCATGATCAACATTGTATTGATTTGCCATATAAAGTGAGCAGAGACAATGAGTTCTACCAACTCATGGAATCGTCTTGCCAACCTCCGGTATAAATTCCTGCGAAATACATCAAATAATTCAGGATTGCTCTTTAAGTAATCCGAGTCAAGGCCAACAGTCTTTAGTTCTTTAGTCAGCACTACTTCTGGATCTTGAATGCAATTGAGGCGCAAATTACGTAAAACCCTGGTACACCTTTCATGTGCGTCTATTGACATTTTTACTGTTACTTTGTTATTTCGAATCCCTAACTGGTCTGAAAAACAAATAAAAATTTTCACAAACTTACCACTGTTTCCATCTTTGGAATTCTTTCTAATAGATGTCTGTTCTAGTGACGTTGTACTGCATTGTAAGTCATGCCTATTCTGTTTCTGATTTCAGAATACAAAAACTCTGTTCTGTCTAATTTCCCTAACTCCTGTGCTAAGTCATTCTTTTAAAAATGGGGTTGGTCGTTCCAAGTTTAAGTAAAGGCACGAAATTTTTGAGTTACTTCACTCTCTTCCCATTGAAACGAAAGTCGAACAGAGGTGGTACCCTTCACTACTACAGGCACCACCTCACTGGCGCCACCATTTTTATGTGGCAGTCATCTTTAAAAGAAGACCACTACACGTTTACAATAGTCCCCAGAGAGTGCTGGTTAATTTATAACAGGAACTATTCTATAGGAATTATAGAAATATTCAAGGTGCGCTCGAAATTACAATAAAGAAAATCAGACCCGCCCATTTACGTTCGACTTCGCGCTCAGTAAATCACAAGAAAATATTATTGTTTCATTTATAAGTTTATTAATACAACGTTAAGCAATGCGCCATTACTCATGATTTATAGGCGCACAAAGGTTTAATATAGTCAGAGGTTATAAATACGAATTCAAGTTCTTTTTTCAGAGGAAGAGAGTGATCCGCTTTGTCATAAAATAACAGGGACCCATCAAACCACTAGACTCAAATTACCTCCTTTAGTATTAGTCCAACAGACTACCTGCATAGACCAGTCAGCTTGGTATCTTCGTGGCTGTTTTGGGTTTGGTAAATTCGGGATACCCATGGTTTTACCAGTAGTTGACTTGGAATGCCCTCGGTTCAACTGGCTGGATGTCTCGAATCACGCCCATTAAATATGCCCAAGGCGGCGCGCTTTGTCACGTGATCATCACGTCACGTCACGTCATTGCGTGATCGCGCCAAGTCCGCAATCAAGGTCGTGCATCAGTGCGGACCATTTCAAATCATTAATTCTACTTGCAATTCGTTATTAATTATTAATGCAAATTATTTAACAATATCCGTGGTCACTCTCATCCTTAATATGGTTCAAAAATAAAGTACGAAATATATGTACACTACATTTTGCAGAACAATTCACAATAACGGCTTCAGCCGGATTGCATGTCTCAGTCTTCATATTGTTCCAGTTTTATGCTTTGAGGTGCAAGTCCATTTCTCTGTATAGCTTCTTCTTTTGACTTGTTTTCCCAATCATTGACTTAACTTCTTGACTGTGTTCCAGGGTCTGAGAACGTTTTCCTGTTGAGATTGCGACGTGAACTAAACACTTTGCTTTCTATACGAGTGAATTCTAAGCTGTAAAGCAATTTGCATTTTCAACTTGGTCGGTTTTGGAGAGTGTTTTCCAAGGTGCTTAGGTGTATAATAGCTTCGTTGCAAGTAGGAGGGAAGCCCAGAGACCGTTGAATTGTAACACTGTATCAAAAACATTTCTATTTATGCAAAATACGTAGCTCAACAACTGATTATGTTACTTGAAAAGCAACAGTGGATGTCTGTAATCGCACAGATTATGCTGCTCACGATTGACATCGCTTAAAAGACAGACTGGCAATTTTTACTCAGCGTTGATGTGCATTTTTTTTGTTCAGCAAAAAGTTTGTTTTTTCACAGATGCAAAATTTTTGTTGCTGGTCTTGTGAACGTTGTAAGCATCTAAAAAAATGCAAATGGTAATAAAAACAGACAATCCTGTTATCAAGGTGGAGTAATAGCAATATCATTCACGGTTCTCAAAGAGAACATTTTTTTCATCAGACTAAAGTCGTCAGATTAGAACAGTGATGTGGACGAGTCATATTTGTCGAGTCACGAGTCGAGTCGAGTCACAAGCCCTTCGAGTCAGAGTCGAGTCAGAGTCATCTGAATTTTTTTCGAGTCGAGTCAGAGTCGAGTCATGAGTTGGTCGAGTCGAGTCAGAGTCGAGTCACAAAATCTGTCGAGTCATTTCGAGTCACTAGTTTGCCAACTCGAGTCAATGTCGAGTCAAATGAAATTAAACAATGTCATTATTTTTTTTTTAATATTTTTTCATTTTTTTTGTTTTATGAAGAAAAATGAAATGAAAATTTCTTTTTTTTCAAATGAAATTTTGTTTTTGTTTTTGTAAAACATCATTATGTCAAATGCAATTAAACATTGTCAGGATGGCACTGACCAGCCGATCTTTGAATATTATTAGAAGTGAATTTTTGAAGCAAAAGAAAAGCTAAATAGAAAGCTGGACAGTGAGGTCCCAAGGCTGAAAATCTACAAAGGCAAAAAGAGAGCACATACGGATGACATATGGCCACTATTCCACATAATGGATGACCAACAGATCAATGTGACACTGATGACAGACAGCACAGACTTCCTGCTCCTAGATAATCATGACATCAATATTAATAGCTTCTATGGTGATCTCAAACAACTGAAGAATGAAACAAGAAAACTGCAGGCAGACAA
>Ga0210059_1004695_pt1 | contig 22080 bp, 7 predicted proteins | sample Ectturendosymbi2_FD_188042 | JGI IMG/M metagenome (GOLD analysis project Ga0210059, IMG submission 188042) | Ecteinascidia turbinata endosymbiont from Florida, USA - Sample 2 (SPAdes) (version 2) | ecosystem: Host-associated > Tunicates > Ascidians > Unclassified | place: Key West, Florida...
CTGAAAACTTCAAACCTTAATGAACATTACAATAATCGGCACGGGAGTGTGCAGTCGGGGAATGATTTCAGTACCTTGAAAATCAAAAGGGCTTGATTTGATAGTGGTGGAACTTTACTAAAGCAGGTATTCGTACCGATGAAAAAACAATTATTGCTGGCATGTTGCAAAGTTACGTTCTTGTGTGGCAAGAAGAGAGCCTTATACAGCTGCTGAAGAATTTGTGACAACATGTGAACTACGTTGGTAACAGTTACTACTTGCCTTCAGACAAGGGGTACGAGAGAATTTTATGAAAGCTCAGGGGGTACGAGTGCGTAGAAAGGTTAAGAACCACTGTGCCAGATGGTAGACCACAAATAGCCAAGTTGATGTTGAAACAGAGTTTGGTGTGGCATCACTGATTCTATTAGTTTATAAATTTTAGCTTCGATAAAATAATTTTTAGAATTTTTCAAGTTTCTGGAGACCGTGAAAGGTGTTTAACTGCTTCTGTCCGATATTTTACCCTGTGTGGTATACTGTCAGAAAGGTTATTTTCTTGTAACACTGACAGTATTACAGCTGCACACGTGAGAGACCACAGTACAGCCATGATTTGTTTCGTGCAGAAATGCAACTGGCTTTGCTGTAACGTTGGTTGTCACGTATTCAGAAACAGACAGCGTATAATTTAACGATGTTAGTCAATATAATGTTAGAAAGTTAGATTTTCAGGCAAATCTCTGCGAAGCTTTTGCCGAAGACAAAAAAGCAGCACCATTGTGGAGACTTAGTTTTGGGATGGGCAGTTTTGCAAACGACTTTTTTCAACCATTAGTGAACAGGATTTCAGTCAAAACGTTGGAGAAGTAGCCTGCAGTATTTACCTAGCTGTATATTGACCTATAGATCAAAACTTAGGGACTTGACCTCAGAAATAAGGATAAACTTTTTGTGATGTCGTTACAATGGTGACCAACAAATCCAAAATATATATTTTCCCTGACTCTTACACTTTGTTCTTGTGCTGAATTCATTGGTTCGTAAGTGATCTGATTTACTTGAGTTTAACCAAACTCAGAATGCAGCAATGCTTTCATCCAAGTGCGAAACATTTGCTGAACAAGTACATCATACTTAGTTTTGTTGGATATCCTTTTCGTGTTAAAAGCTAAACTTGGTACTTTTCTGCCAATTCACCGTTGTGCATTTTGATTTAATCTCAAATACATTTTTGTGTCGTTATGCCAGAACTCTTAGAATGAAACCTTTGATTTGACATGGTGCAGAGTTATAAGTCGTACTAGGCTCGGGCTTAGGTTTGTCAAAATATTTCGGGTCTGCGTACAAAACTTTTGTATAACATTAAGAGCAGCCTAACGATTTTTTTCTTTCGTGACGTAGATTTTTTGTGCTCACCGCTGTAACTTGCGTGAGTGAAGTGATTGTGATTTTTCTTTAGGTAATTCTGTTTGCAAACACAGCTGCGTTCTTTTATTCTCTGCTGGGATTGGTCTCACACTGTTTTTGAGAAGGCGACAGCGGTGAGGAAATTAGCACGTGATGGCGTTGCATCGAAAAGATAAATCACCCACGCGATTCTTGGCTTGTTTCAAGAAACCTGCAAGCCGGCTTTTCATGTCTATAGGGCTATCCCAGAAAGTTCTTTTTACGCCCACAGCGCCATTGTAGATAGTTTCGTGATAGTTTATTTTTTTCTTGAGAAACATTATGTTGCGCACTATTATCGTTGAGTAACATCCTACGTTTGTGCCACACTATGCCAATATTTTGGTCCAGGTGGTTGCCATTTTCGGTGTGATAAACCGTGTACCTTTAACTATACCTGCACACAACGTTTTTTGTTACTCCGCAGTTGCGCATATCTAAACCCTCTCGGTAAATTTGGCTTTCGGGCCTAAATCGGGCTTCAAAAATGTTGGGCTCCAGCCGTGTTCGGGCTGGGATCAGGCTTGAAAATGAGGCCCTTTTACAACTCTGCATGGGTATGTATGCAGTGGCCAACAAGGAGAAATTGAAAGGATACATCCTCCACCCACCAACAGTAAAAATAGATTGAAATCATTCCGTGAAGTAGGCTACGCTAATTTTAGGCTAAATGTTTTTGCTGCTGGTAAGAGGATATCAATGGAGATTTTGTTAGGGGTAGGGCTGCATGCATGATGCCCAGTAACATTAAAAAGATTAGTAGCTTTTTCAAAAAACTGAAATGTGCAAAAGAAAATAATTATCGTCTTTGCAACGTTAAGCGACTTGAACAAGACATCAAATCGCGCTGTAACCCACACTTATAAAACGCATGAAAACCGACGTGTTCTACTGTAAGAGTGATATGCTCGTGCTACCAAGGCGATTCAGCATGTTGTGCACTCCAATTGACAGCTCTGATCAAACCCAATTGATGTGTTCTACTACACTGCTGTGTTTGTTTGCATCCAAATACGATATAAATGTAAGCAGGTGTGAACTATAGTGCCGTGTCCAGCAACAAATTTAAGTATATTAATATGTAGATCATCTGCAAGGACAAAGCGTGATTAGTGTTGCTCTCAAAACACCTCCAGAAATAAGATTGGGAGTCTGTATATATGAAACGTCACTTCTGCATCGATCCGATAACTATATTGGTTTCACACCAAGCTTCCCCCCCACATTTTACAACAAAATTGCGCCCATGATGTCAAGTACTATGTTCTCACAAATTTTAGTTGGCGGAAGACTTTTGTCATTGCTTTAGCGGATTTCGGCACGCAAACTGAAAAAGGTTGCCCGCCCCTGCCCTAGGCTAATCCACTTGTAAGGCCCCCTCTCCCATTGTTGCAAGGAAAAAAATGGAAAAGCGTTAAATCTATTTGCCAAGATACGAAAATGACCCTCTGAAACTACGGTTATTAAAAAATTCTAAATCATTACTGGAGTTTCCACCATCATGGGTGTCGGAAGGGGGAGCAGGGGAGGCCTTGGCCACCCCCTGCATTTTGAAATTATTAGCAAAAAAGGTTGTTTTTCAATTTCGAGGGGAAAAAACAAATTTCACCACTTTTGACCCCCCCCCCTGGCAAAAATCCTTCCGACGCCCATGTCCACCATCAGTGCGTTTGTTGCTGCCTTCGACGCAAAAGTGTTGAATTCCACAGATGTGTTGAAATCCTACATGGCTGGCGGCAACAGGATTATTAACTGCCACAGGCAAACCAACTGAAATCGCCACAATTGAAATATTTAATAAAACACGTGGTCTACGTTTTTTCAAGAGTCACATCAGTTTTTTCTTACCTTTGGTAAAAAAAGCAAACACACTGCACCTTTACAGTATGTGTGGCGGCATCAAGACTTTAAGGAATAGTGCACATAAACCGTGCAGCAATTTGACCGACGGTTTCGTACAGTTTTAAGCATGGTTCATTGGTCTCTCAAACAAGCTGGTTCATGGGTCCCGACGCATGGGGACCCTTGATCCACTTGGATGACGAATGAAATAATCCATGTAACTTTTAAGGTTGCAGGTATTTTTCTCCGTAAATTCCCCCAAAGCATGCCACAACCCTAAGACACTTACTGGAAAAATTTGCCCAAAAAATATTGCACCGTGTTGTAGCTACACTCGATATCATAAAAAGTGGCTCCCCATTGCTTTTTCTCGTTCTCTCGTGCTACTGATATCGCACGTTCATTCAGACTTACAGTGCAACTTGACCGTTTTATCCACATCGGGAAACGGACAAAAAAATTTCGCCAAGTTACTCTTCAAGTCAAATAACCTGTGCGGAAGCGGTAGAATTTTCGCCCTTCCGCTTCCACAGAAAAAGGGCCGCTTCCAGCTTCCGCTTCCACATCCCTGGTGGCTATAGTCCTAGAACCAGTGGAGATACCATGCAGACAGACATGCCGGTTTGGACAGAAATTACGCTGCGACGATCGTGGCAACTCTCGGGACGTCCTCAGTGTAGATGGCCCTCTTTACTAACCGCGTGAAGAAAATTGAGTTGCTAAGCGTGTAGTTGGCTAACAAAAAGTTTGAAACTACTATGCCTTCTTACTGTAATCATGGAAAAGCTGTTGGTAGAATAGTGGCTACAGGGCCGGACTTAGCAAGTGCGGGTCCCGATTGGTGGCACTTTTGCGGGGCCCCACTCAGTGGCGTGTGCAGGAATTTGAGGAGGGTATAAAGTCTTAATTATTGAAAAAGTGAGACCCGACAAGGGTAAAGCCAAGCTATGGGTGTCTAGGGGCATATCCCCAGTTTTATTTCTCCAGCAGTGACTTTCCATGTCCGTTTCACGGACATTTCCGTAACACCCAAAAAGTCCATGAGTTACTACACTCAATACCTCCTGGCCCCGTACCCACCGCAGTGCGCGGCAGACCAACTGGCCATGTGTTAAATGAAATTAGCAACACTTTTTCATATAATCATCCGGCAAAGATAATATATAATTGCTTAGAAACAAAACATCAACAAAAGAAAAAACGTGACAACAGGACATCACACAAAAACGGCAGTGCAACATTGTATTATAATGCTGCAAAATAATGGCAAAGCCGAATGAAACAGACAGATGGGCTGTGGGGTCGGAGCCAGAAGCCATAGAGAAACTTTTACATGGTGAAGCCGGAATCTGAAATTTGGGTTCCGGTTGCAAAGCCCAGGTTTGTGGGGCAAGCGAGTTAACTTATTGCGGGACGAGCGTTGTTTGCCTTATGTGCACATTATTATCCTCGTTTGCTTGGGCGTTGGAAGGGGGCGCAAAGGGACCTTGGACCCACTGGATTTTGAAACTTGAAAAACGTTTATCTTTTGGATTGGAGTTGGTAAAATAAAATTTAACAACAGTTGATCCCCTGGAAAAAATGTTTCAACTGGAAATATCCACTATTGCCCCTTCTGGAGAAAACCTTCCGACGCCCTAGCTCGTTTACGTGTACATCAGGGTTTCTCATACTTTTTTACAAATGTCCCACTATCCATCAAATATATCATTTAGCGACACCTCATGTATGCTGGTGTAATAATACAATTGTACAAATAAGACCATTGCTTTCAGTTTTTCATGGACCAAAACATTTTGGATCCGGAGTTCCAACCAAATATTTTAGACGCCTAGCTGGGGCCTCGTCCTGCTCTAGGCTATTGTAGCTTACAATACACAAAATGCATGTGATAACTAAGAGAAACTTATTTTCCGTATTTTAGCATTAGTAACGTCCTTCAGAACTTTGTCCAAGTTGAACCTCTGCTAATTTCGGATTCAACGGACACAATCGTCAAAATATTTAGGCGTCCTCGCTGGACTGATGAACTCAAATAGATTTTGATTAGTTTCAGCTTAGAAACCTCCTTTCTCTGGATGCCACGGTCACTGGGATAGTCAGTTGTAAATCTTGACGGCAACACAAAAATAGAGAAATAGTCTGCCTCATTACATCCTTACGAGGGAAAATGCATAACGCTAGTGAAAGACCAACTAAGCAGTACACTTTGCAATTACGAAATAAACTTAACGTTCGAAAGACAAGTAGCAGAAACTGTTGCAACAGCAATCCTAGTACGAAACGCTTACAACTGAAACAGAAAACACTTTCAAAATTTAAACCTTCTCGAAAAGCATTGACCACTGTGACGATTCCAAAACGAATTATGATGAATGAGGATGCTAAAACAGCACGCAGTTCACTTACATTTTCCATGACAACTGGCCTCACGCATAAAAACCTGTGGGCCTCGCGGCCCGCGCCGGCGTTACACACGCAGCGTCAATAGAAAGTGCAACCTTGCGTAGGTTAGTAGGCGTTGCGCGGGGTCCCCTTCGACGCGGGTCCCGATTGGAAGCAATCGGTCCAACCGGCTAAAGGCCGGCCCTGGGTGGCTATCACGGCTACCTTATTGTTAATTTCATTTTACATTCATTAGTTACTTTGTTTCACATCGCGAAAGGTTCTCCATATCAAGCCGTTAGTCTTAGTCATAAATACTTTATCGACAATACATAAATTCCACATGTGCAAAAACCAATGTATTTCGGAATGAGACTGCGCTACGGAAAGAGCGAAACTTTTTAGGGCTCTGTTTACCGTAGCAAAACATAGCAAGACCGCAACCAATTGTACATGTAGCCTAAGGATGTATCTTAGCCTAGGTATTCAAAACGAATTAGGAAACACGTAAGATATTATGCTGCAGCTTAAATTAGATTCGAAATAATCATATATTGTGTAGTCCAATAAATAGTTTGCATCAAACAGCATTTGAAGGCTCAATAGTCAACACCGTTATTTATACACTGGTTACAAGTTAACTCAAGGCTGAGAAGCTCACCTTGCTCTTGGCTGGTAATTTCTGTTACGAAACAATGGTGTTTATTTTTTTAATGCTAAGCATTTCCTTTTCTTGTAAATAGAAGCGAGTACTATAAGATGTAAGATCAAGAAATTCAAGAATTTAGAGCAGCATACTTTCCAACTATGAGGGCGCTCGCAATACTTCTGACTTTGGTTACCTGGTTATTCATAAGCTGTAAAGGTGTTCTTAGGCTTTCCTCATCATGCAAGAAATGCACAGAGTCTCCGTGCATAGTTAATGTGGGTCTGCTGGCAAATTTTACCGAGAGCGATGAAATTGCCATTGGGAAAGTGGTTTCAGCAATAAACACCGACGTTGCCTTTCAGAGGAACTGGCGGCTTCAAATGTAAGTAACAAACACCATGTTTTTTTCCCCAGTCGTGACAACAAAATTTAAATCTGAATCAACCTTAGTACTGTTGCATAACAATTACAAAAAAAGGTTACAACGTATGTCAAGCCTACGTCCAACGAATAAATTATCCAATGTAAAGCTTTTTTAGTTGTTTCTCAGATATTCTACATTTGCTCAATTACATAAGTGCATGGAAGACATTGGTGGCACGTTGTTCAACACCAATCACAATCTTCAACTCACAAGAATAATTCATAGAGTCAGCTCAACCTACATTTGTCTTTGCAGATGTTTAAATCCAAGTAGGGCCTACACAATTACTCTGAAATTTAGGTTTAAGCAATGGTTTGCACTTAGAACTAACTGTAGCGTAGACCCCACCTTGGAATGCAGTGCTTAGAATGGCGGCTTGCTTTCGTGTTTTTACAACTTTTTTATTTTCCTGGTTTTAATTTCGGTAGAACTTTGCAGGTGGTAAATCAAAGTAAATTCATGTTTTTCATAAAATCTCATTTTGGATTTTACATCATCACAGGAGTTACTGACAAATGTGACTAACAAAATAACGTCTACAATGCAGTGAAAGCATGCTGATTAACGTGAGAAAAGTGACAACAGTTCAAGAAACAGGGTTCAGGGTAGACTGTGGTGTAACAAGCGGCTTCCAACAAGCCACGAAAAGGAGGTAGGCTACAGTCAGGGGTGTAGTGGGGCGTGAAGGCGTGGGTACGGCGTTTCCACGCCTTTTTCACGTTTTGCTTTGAAATGAGTGGGAAGTTGTTTAAAAATGGCTATTTGTTTGGATGCATTCCCACAACTTTTTTGTTAGCATCCCTAGGTACAGTTGCTGGTGCTATGATTTGCATAACCGGCGGGTCCGTAACCAGCTTGGTACACCAGGGGGGCGAAGAGTTGTCCAATACGTTCAAACTATGTCCAACGCATTTTTCAGGGAGACGGAAAATTTTCTAGGGGGGGATTCGTCCCGCGTGCGCCCCAACCCTGGTTACGGGCCTGATAACCGGCTATGTTATGTCCTACTACGTGGTACAGTAGATTGAGCACGCACGCAAACAAATCGTAGACTTTGTTCCATTCTCGCTCTCGAATCACATCGAAGATTTAAAAATCCGTTTTTGTATCCTGTCCAAGCTCGTGCTCAGTGTCAACGGGTGGCTGCAGTGGGGTAGCAAGGGGAGGGACTAGGGTATTCGGGCATTGGGCGGCATTTTTGGGTGCGATACTTTGTTGATTAAAGTTATATTTTGAAAGTAGTTTAAAATCTAACTCTTCCTTATCATTAAAAAAATATTTTCAAGTTTTAAAAGGTTTAACTCTTTTCGGTTTGTGTTTAGAAGCCCTAGTGTCTAGGATAGCTATGTCCAACCCGAAGGTCCCATGTGGTCCAGTTGAACGTTTTGTGCGGTCCAATTTAGGTTTGCAATGTAGTAAAAGTATGCTATATACTGACAACCTGTCCTTAGTTTGATAATCTTGAATTTGACATTTTTGATGCAGGTGGTCTTCAGAGCCACTTTATCACGTCTGTTACCATTGTAATTCCGATTCGAACGCTTTCAGTAGGCTATATTAGTTTGCTAAGATCAAATAAGCCATTCAATGTGTGGCCCTTATCGAAATGTCATTCAATGTGCGGCACTCGTTAAAGTGGCGGCATAAATATCGTCTCAGTAAGCTATTTGGGTTGGACACAGCTGGTCTAGAACCTAGACTGGTAGCCAGAGTGAGCGAATTGATAAATGTTTACTCAAAAGTCTGGGTCAAATCCTGCGTGGTAATTAAATCACCCTAGTGTTTGTCTTGAAATCAGGGTTTTTTTAACATTACTTGAGAAGTTATCCATCAGCCCCTACACCAGCAGTTCCCAAACTTTTTTGAGCCAAATCTGAATTTGCTGAACGCCTCGCGAGTCGCGACCCATACCTCACTCAAACAACATATGATGAAAATCATTGTATGGATGATCTTCAGCAGTAAGTTGCCAAGTTTGTTTTCCATGTCAGCAATCCATCTTTTCTCAAGTACCTACACAACAGACAGAGGCACGCAGTGGTAACGGTGAAAATATACAACCCAGGTTTAGATTTCCTCGGCGCGACCCATTTTTTTACCCTTTGCGGCCCATGTTTGGGCCGCGACTCATACTTTGGGAACCACTGACCCACACGTTCCTTTCCAGCCAAAGTCAATTCTTCTACCCAGTCAGAAGTCCTTGACTCCTTTCAGAGAGGTTGCCAGCCCAAAAATTTGGGGAGGGCAAAAAACTTGGGGGGCAAAATGTTTGATTTGTGGCGAATAACATTGTTTTGTTTGGAAAAACTTCTCTCAAAGTTTTTTTTGGCAGTTCAGGCGAATTGATCATTACACCTCACACAAGCCCATAGGCCTACGTATCTGCTCTACCCCCAGTAGTTGCGTATATAACAGTCACATAATGGAAAACGAAAGTTTCTTGCGTACGTCATGCGCATTATCAATTCTTATGTAGTTAACAAGTTTTAAACTCTCAATCTGCGTGTCCGCCATCCAAGCCACATACCTTCTCTGTTCCTATTCGACGAGACATTCGCGCAGGCTGATGTTTTTGCAGTTGTGAACTGCCCTGTCGTAGCGGTGAGTGTGTTTTACTCAGGGCTGTGGAGTCGGAAGTCACAACATCCCACTCCGGGCGATTCCAATTTTCCAACTCCAACCCGGATCGGCTTTGTCCTTCAGCTGTATTAGTTACTTAGTGTGGCAATTCTTTTCAAATGAGTTCATAAATCTTACTTGCACTTTCCACGAATGCGGAAACTTGTTTTGAAACGATGTAAATACTCGTTCGTCTCTCACCTTTGCAAAATATGATCAAGCAGGGGTTAGTCTTAATTATTTTTGCATTAAAGAAAATACTTATCGAAAATAGCAACAATTCAAATTATTAGATAACGCTGAAAGCAGATACCTTGTAAATGATATCTATAAACAGGTGAAACTGAAAAATGTATGTATCCCGCCGCTGTGCATGTGCACATATTCCCCGATGCGATCGAAAAACGGACTGATACCATCTCAAATGACTTCAATGACACAACTTTTTTTCACTCGAACGCAGCCAAGCTTTAGCTTTGCTAAACGTACATATGCTGCTATATTTTTCCTTAGATGGCCACTAAACATGCTACAAGTAAGGTCTTATACAGGTGAAAATCCACAAACTACCAAGAAAGAAACTAAAACAAATTAGTTTGGTTTTCAGCTTAACCACTCGGGAGCATTCACTTTATTCTTCGTTATCAAAACATTTCATACTATACCCTGTCTTCAATTTGGTACAACAAACTTGTAAGGTTTAAGAATCAGTCAACACACAGTAGATTTTTTTGTACAAAACAGTTGCGATAGAACGGAAGAACTCGACATGAAATTATTGTTACCAAAAACACTATAGTTCAACTTTAAAGTGACAGCCATTGGAATTGCACGACAAAAGAACAGAAACTCAACTGTAGGCCTACGCATGGGCGTCGTTAGGGGAGCAAGGCCAATTTCTGTATTTGTGAACCTTTAATATCTGCATTTGTGAACTGCGTTGACGCAACACTGAGTGTGTTCTGTTTCATTGTTTTAATGCGCTGCCGGATATTTTTGCAGTTATGAACTGCTCTGTCTTACCGTTGTGTTTTACATCGGTCTCCAAACTTGAAGCGCTGACAATTACCCACTTTACAATGCACTGTTATCGGATTCGCGTTAGATTGGGAATTCCACAAATCACTCAAGCACGACCGTGAGCGTCTAACCGAGCTGCTTGAGCTCGCATTTGTTCAACCCAGGGATGTGGGAGCGGCTATTTCGTCAACCGCTTCCACACGTATCGCTTCCACTTCCAACAGAGCCTGGACTCTATCTCATCTATGAACTTGCTGACTAGCATGACTGTCAAAACAAGCAGCTTACGATTTACAAGGGCACATTACCAGTTAAAATGATTGCATAAGTTAGGATCTGTCAGCACGGTACTGCTACTCTGCTCTTACAAAAAACACAACCTAGAAAACTGTCTTCAACACATATCAATACAAACAGCACTTACAGCCTGACCTTAGCCCAGTGGTTCTCAACCTTTCTACCCACACGTACACCCTGAGCTTTCGTATAAATTTCTCGTACCCCTTGTCTGAAATCAAATAGTAATTGATACTAACACAATTTCATTGCAACGATACGACAATACAATGAATTTACAGTAAGGTACACCAACAATCAAACATGGCTCTTTTGTTTTTTTCAATGATCACGCTGCAGTAAGGCTCTTTGTATGAGTTCGCCACTAGCATGTCTTCATCCGGCTCTGAAAGATTCCTGGCCTTACTTTGGAGGTGTAAAAAAGTTGAGAAACTGCTTTAACATAAGTTGTTTGTTGCAAATGGCACAAGCACTTTCAAAGCTGCCTTTGCTAACTGCGGGGAAGCGTTGAGTGGCAAGCACCAGAAAGTATCTAACTGCATTAAATGGAAATTCATTTTAATATTTCTAGTGGCTTTCATTTCAACTGGATCATCCATTATTCCACCATTGTCATCCGTAGAATTTAGGTTAAAAATAAATGGGTCTTTCATCCAACAGTGTGAAACAGAAATCCTGGCTGGAAGTATCTGTGGAACGATTGCCGTATAACACCTGCAAAAATGCTTTTGTATTTTAATGACAAGGAGTTAGGACAGTGGTTCTCAAACGGGAGCCACTTGGCTCACTAAGGGAGGAATTTCGAATCCCTTGGAGGAAAAGCAGTGGGAAAAAACAAATATTTTATTCCTATTAGTTTATTCAGCACATAAAAAACTGCACAGCGAGTTTGTTTTATACCGGAATGTCTACAATACGCAAGCACAACCTGCTTTATCATCATCGTTTGAGTCATCAGTTTATAATGGAACACATGGAGTAGCATAAGATGTGTCATAAAAGTTTGTGAAATAGGTGATAATTACAATTTGGTGAATTGCAGCAGGCTACCTACTGTTAATCGATTACGACATACAAAGCGTTGTGAGCCCTCATATTTGACACTCTTTTGTATTGTACTCAGGGTTGCCAGATTCATTTTTTCAAAAAAGGCCAAAAACGGCCAATAAAATTGCTGAAAAAGCCAAACACTCCATTAAAACAGGCCAAAAAAAGCCAAACCCTTAACTTGCCAAAGCCTAATTTATCAAGATTTGCCTCCCCACAACTCAAATTCACATAAAAATACATCTTGTGTACTCACAGTACATCCACAAAAAGAAATTAATTCAAAACTATTTTTAGAATTTGTCACTTATGACAGAAAAATGCCTGTTTTTTCTGTTTCAAAAACACCTAAATAAAAGTGCCTGTAAGGTCAACAGTTACTTTAGCATCATCACTCAAATTTTGAACACTTCAAAAGCAGAGCTTGCAGTTAACTGTAACAAGTCAAAATGCATTCAAATGCAAGTTCATTTTTATTTTGCGCTGACACTGAATACAATAGCACTGCGGTGGCCAACCCGCGTCTCACGAGTCACATGCAGCTCTTTGCCCAGTTTCATGCGGCTCTTACGTAATTATATACCAGAAGTCTCACTAAATAACATGCAGAACAATAAATGACTTGCAAAGTTCTGTTATTGTCATGTTGGTGGTGTGTGATATTTACAATAAAACTAGCTATGCAAAACAGTGTATGTGAGTGAGGAAGAGATGGGGTTATGTTCATGTGTGCCCATGTACAATGTGCATGATGTGGCGCTTTGCTGTAACACAATAAGACATGTGGCTCTTGGTCTCTGACTGGTTGGCCACCCCTGCATAGCAAGACACATAGACCTATTTCTAAACCACCTATGTCCAACCTGCGGCCGCGGGCTTTGATGCGGCCCAGTCGAGGGTTTTGTGCAGCTCAGTTTAGGTTTACGCTGTACAGCCCATAATAACAGCATCCTACAGTAGGCTACATACTGACAACGTGACCTTGTTTTGATCTTTTTGAATTTGAAATTTTTGATGCAAGTGGTCCTCAGAGCCACTTTATCACGTCTGTTATCACTGCAAGTTGGATTCGAACACTTTCAGTGCATTAGGTTAAACTAAATTTAGTTTGCTAAAATCAAAGTAAGCCATTAATGTTCAGCCCTTATTAAAATGTCTTTCAATGTGCGACCCTGGTCAAGATAGCGACATACTTTTTGGCTCAGTAAGCCATTTGGATTGAACACAAGTTCTGAACGAATGGCCACTTCATAAAAAGCACAGGGATTGTGGTCATAAAACATAATGGTAGATAGCCAGCACTTGAAATCCATAGGCAGCAAGAAAATATTCACAGTTAGGTAGAAACTAGTTTTGTGTCCCTACAAAATCTCACAGTTAAAAAATGATATGTTTCCAAGTTCATTCGGAAATGAAGAAACATTAATTTAGAAAGATTAACTTAATTTGTCCATATGTAAGCACCACTTGGCACTTAGTAAAGAGTTTGTGGAAGACATATAGTGGCAACATAAAAAGAACTGCGAACACTGAGTCGTAACACAGGCAGTTATAAGTTAGCAATATTAGGATAAAAATATGAAGAGGAGGTTTGGTTACACACAATATCAACCATATGGATTGTAACAAGCCATACCAACCCTGCCCTATCCCTATAATCTGTTTGCTACAAGCCATACAGCACCGATAAACAGGTATACGCACATGCACAAATGCCAGAATGCCTTAGTCTGCAAAGCGCAAGGTCTGCACAACGCGGCAACACAACCACACACTCACTACCTCGCTTTCACTTTTACGTAATTCGCTACACAGGGCGAAACGCACACACAGGGGACCAGACTTTCAAAAAAGGTGTTGCTGTTGTCAATTTAGCCTTAAAATATAGACATATTTTCAAAAACGTCCGAAAGAAAAAATTTTCGGCCAAACGTCATTTAAAAAACGGCCAAAAAAAGCCAACTGGCCAACCCAAAAATTGTACGGCCAACCAACTTGAAAGACGGCCAAATTTTCGAAATTTGGCCGAAAAACGGCCAATCCGGCAACCCTGATTGTACTGCAGAGAATGATCTTGACTGAAATCAACAAGTGGCTTTGTAGTCGAAAAACCAACTCCCATTCCCTGCCCTGTAGCAAGGTTGCCAGATTGGCCATTTTGCGGCTAAATTTCAGACATTTGGCCGTATTTGACGTTGGTTGGCCACAAAATTGTTTGGTTGGCCGTTTGGCTTTTTTGGCCGTTTTTTGAAGGTCGTTTGGCCGAAAATGTTTTCTGTTGGCCGTTTTTGAAAATATGTCTATATTTTAAGGCTACACTCGCAGCGACTACACCTTTTTTGATAGTCTCGTTCCCTGTGCGTGCCTTGTGTAGAGAATTATAAGTGAAAGCGACGCAGAGTGAGGGTGCGATTTGTGCTTGCCCTGTTGTGGAGACCTTCACCTTGCAGGCCAAGCCATGATTATGCGTGTGCGTACCGTATTTACTCGTCTGTTAGCTGCAGCTAACAAAGTTTTTTTTCATTTTCATAATTTGGGCAGTTTACAATCGAGGGCGGCTTACTATTTTTTCTTTAGCTGATCAAAATGTCTAGATGACACCCAATGTTTCCTTGGCTGCGTTTTGTTGACCAAACCCCTTTTCGCACTATGTTTTCTCACTTCAGCATCATCATAATGATCATGTGCACATCCGCCACAGGGGGGATTATGATGAACAGAAGGCAGTTTTAGTGGTGAATCATTATTACCATGGTTTCTAATCAAACACGAAGCATGCTATACTATGAAAGTATCTCAGAGACTCAGGTAACCTATGGTGAAGTGCGGTTTACAATCAAGGGCGGCTTAAATTAATTTTTGAACACTATTTCGTACGGCTTACAATAAAGAGCGGCTTATAATCGAGTAAATACACCACGGTAGGCTATTTCCTGTTTATGGGTGCTGTATGGCTAGTAACAGGCCATAGGATTCGTATGGCATGTGACAATCGATATGGCTGATGTCGCTTGCAAGGGCATACGCAAGGGGGCGTTGGGGTTAACCTTGAGTTTAATATTTTACAAAAATTGTATTACCTGCGCAAAGGAGATTGATTGTTTTCGCATAATTTTTGCTTGTTAATTTGTCGGCTTAAAGTAAACACCACGGAATAAATTTGCATGCAAATTTCAAGGAACATTGTAAATGGGCCAAAAAGTAATACTTAGGTTTTGGTGGGAATTTGATTTACCGTCTGCGTCCAAAAACCATCTCGCCGCTTTTTGCAGACCTTTCGTCCACTACGCATGTTTAAGAATGTGTTTCGCGAGAGTTCTCTTTAAAGAAAACAATTGTTTTTACTCTGTCTGCTGAGGCTGATCAGCGCAAGCGCTGACCCCATTGGCTACATTACCAATTTCTGCAGCATGATAAAACTGTTACACGAGCTCAAAAACAGCAGTTTTTGACATAGAAGCATCCATTTGATAATGTCTCAGCAGAGAAAAAGGAAAACTAAAAGTTTGCTGAACTTCTATACATAACAAAACATTGAACGTTTTCCTGCATACTTTATGCACATTCTTAATACTTGTGTATAGTTTAGCAGGATTTGATCTTGCAAACCGGGTGTGCGCGCCAAATAGGCCCGCCGCAAACTTTCTATGCTAAGCTCCTCGTATTCGACAAGACATTAGCGCAGCCTCATTTTGCAGTTGTAAATTGCTCTCACGCAGTGATGAGTGTGTTTTACTTCCCTGTTATAACGCGCTGCCCGATATTTCTGCAGTTATGAACTGCTGTGTCGTAGCGTTGATTTTATTTTCCTCATATATTCAAACTTCGGACGCTGATAGTTTATATTCAGTGCAATGACACATAAAATAAGGGGAGTACATGTGAAAGAATATATATATTATGTCAAAGAACTTCGCCAAAACGTTGTTTTGGAAACATAAATATGACGTCAAATTGTGACGTCTCAAACAGCGCACACCAAATACAAATGACCACCATATGCCATTGAAAGAACCCCCCCATAAAAATTTTCAGCGTACGCCACTGGTCGCGTGTAACCAAACATACTCTTCATATTGTTATCCTAATAGTGCTAACTGCCTGTGTTACTAATCAGTGCTAACAGTTCTTTTTAAGTTGCCACTATATCTCTTCAACAAACTCTGTGCCAAGTGGTGCTTATGTTACACTTAGGCAACATTAGGAAATTAAGTGTTTCGTCATTTCCGAATGATCTTGTAAACATGCCATGCCTGTATTTTTAAACTGTGAGAGTTTGAAGAGACATACAACTAGTTTCTACCTAGCTGTGAATCTTTCTCGCTGCCTATGCATTCAAGTGTTAGCATATTTAGCATTTTGATTATGTCTTATGTCCACAATCTGTGTTTTTTATGAAGTGGCCATTCGCTTAGAAGTATGTGTCTTGCAACTGCAGGGGTGGCCAACCAGTCAGAAACCAAGAGCCACATTTCTTACTGTGTTACAGCAAAGAGCCATATCATACACATGGGCGCACATGAAGAACATAACCCCACCTCTTCCTCGCCCACTCACATATCTGCATAGCTAAATTTATTGCAAATATCACACACCACCAAGACAATGACAGAACTTTACAAGGCATTTATTGTTATGCATGGTACATAGTGGGACTTCTGGTATATAATTACGTAAGAGCCGCATGAGACTGGGTAAAGAGTTGCATGTGGCTCGCGAGCCGCAGGTTAGCCACCTCAGTGCCATTGTATTCAGTGTCGGCACAAAATGAAAATGAGCTTGCATTTGAATGCATTTTTATTTGTTACAGTAAACTGCTCTGTTTGGTTTGAAGTGTTCAAAATTTCTGCAAAAATCTCTGCTTTTGAAGTGTTCAAAATTGAGTGACAATTCTAAAGTAACTGTTGACTTTTCAGGAACTTTCATTTACCGTAAATGTTTTTGAAAAAGAAAAAATTTTGGCAATTTTCTGTCATAAGTGACAAATTCTAAAAATAATTTTGAATTAACTGTTTTTTGTGAAGATGCTGTTAGTGCACAAGATGTGTTTTTATGTGAATTTGAGTTGTGAGGAGGCAAATTGTAGTGAAAAGTTTGGCTCTTTTTTGGCCTGTTTTAAATGAGTGTTTGGCTTTTTTCAGCAATTTTGTTGGCCGTTTTTGGCCTTTTTTGAAAAAATAAATCTGGCAACCCTGCCCTGTAGAGAAGCTGTTCAAATGCTATTACCCACCTGAAGAGGGCAATTACGATGCGACACGGTTTTCATGACCTCATCGCTCAGCAGTTCTCTACGATTTTCTTTGCTGGCTGTTATTTTTCGGACTACGCTAAATAAAATCACGTCTCGGAGATTCCAACTGCACCTGCGAAAAGCATCTTTCTGTAGTGGAATCAGCTTTCACCGTTTCATTTTCACCTATTTCCCAGCTTTCGAAATACCCAATCGCACAAAGCAAATCTTCGAATTCCTTGCAGTGTAAAAAGGCCCCAATATCGAGTTCGCAAGTGTGTTCACGAAGGTAAACCAAGGGCGACGAATCGCTCATGCGTCAATCCGATAACAGTGCAGTGTAAAGTAGGTAATGATTCGTGTTCATTACAATGACACATTGGGGGAGATGTGGGATCTTTGACCAGAGTGGGCTCAATGAACATAGGCTATTTCTCGCCACCTTGTGAACGTGCGTTCTTGTGGTTTTGGCAGTGAATCTGAGATCGCTTTCATGCTGCCCATATGCGTTTTAAAGGAGCTATGGCTGTCAAAAAAATTTTGTGGGCTAATCTTGATTTTGAAGGAAGAAAGTAAAATTTTGGCGTGTGCGTTTTTTTGTTTTTGCAAATGACAGGCAGCTTTTTTCGAAAGATTTTTTACAAATGTGATATGGTCAAGGAAAGAATTTGAAAAGCGCAAGACGTTGAGAACCGATACTGCACACTTTTTTTGTTATGACACGAAATGCAAAAATGGCGGCGGAAGGGATTTTTAAACCATGCGAGAAAGGGACCAATGACCTGGCGGTTCAAAGGTCACTTTGCATATGGTCTAATGTCTCCACCTTAAACATGCCTACTTTCAAAATTAGTAAATGCGAAAAACGATTGTTTATTAAGAAGACCTCAATAAGGCGTTGAGCGATATGACGGAGCATCACATTAGTCTGCAAAAATCTTCCAAAGATAATAATATTGACTGAATAACTTACGTCGATAGGTTCATAAAACCCAATAAGAAGGTCGTGATTATGCGAGAAAATATTCGATGACTACTATGGACAGGTGCGTTGATAGACATATAAAAAGATATTTGCTGATATTCGTCATCCACTTTCCCAGCTATACGAAGCATCTTCGAGCAAAATGTACGAACCAATCATCTAAGCACAGTAACATGAAGCATCTAAGCTCAAGGTTTCGAGCACAGCTAATGAGAAGCCAAAGATGCCCATAAAATTGTGAGGCGTCAACTATCCGTATCTAGCGATGCGAGTGATATTATAAACTCAGTACATTAAGACAGTTGCACAGCAAATGATTACTCCTTAATCGAGCCGAAAATTGGCGGTGTATTGAGCGGATTTTCGGACCAAATTATTGCGGCGGGTTGTTACTGTATTGTACTGTAAAAGTTCATTCAAATTAAGAGAAATTTCAAAATGCTTGTAGAATTGGTGCGAAAAGGACCTGATGATGATGGTGATTTTGAAGTTCGTAGTTGCCCACCAAGCGCCTTTCTGTTTTTTTGGGATTTGATACCGATTTATCTCAGCAGGGACGCCGCAACGGGGGTGCGTGACGGGGGTACGGCGCCCCTTGCCGTTTGAAATGGGTGGCATAGGCTCCCTCACATGACAGCATCATAGGTAATTTCAGGGACGCTGGAGAGCGGTGATATGAAGGGAGTATTTCTCCCCTATTCTCTTAAAGGGGGATGCTTTTTCATAACAGAATCATAGGTACTTTTATGGTTTGAAAAGATCGACTTGAAACAAATTTATTGCAGCTATTCGCGCACCCACAAATTTCTAAATGGTTTTCTATAAGTTCTACTATTATTTTTGAGGTCAACGTTATTGCTATGCAAAACCAAGCATAATTGGTAAGGGTTTGTCTGTTTTTCACAAGCTTCCATTGCCTTCAACTCTTTTATTGCCCCCCCTGCCCTACCGCTTTTCCGGCGTCCCTGTATCTCCGTAGATTCCGGCGTCCCTGTATCTCCGTAGAATTTGAAGGTGCTTAAGACTGAGAAACGGTTGCAACTTGTGGCAACCAACCCACGGTGACAGTCGAATTCGTATCTCTGTAGTTAGGTTACATCGTAGTCCGCTTCATTTTGTTACTTGCATTCTTTCGTTGCAAATCGCTACATTGCATAAGTTATGTTGCAATGAGAAATTCTGCAATATGCTGAAATTTCTGTTTTTGGAAGAATTCGCTGTATTGCACCTAAACATGGCAGTATTCTTAGAGGTGGTTCAAAGGTCCCACACCGGTGGTTCATTGTCCCACACATGTGGGACCAATGAGCCAAAAAATTTTTTTTTTTCAAATTAAATGTTCAGCCACTTCCTGAAATTTTATCCTACTGATTTTTTGTGTGTGGATAGAGGGAGAGATGATTATTATTCATGCTAAATTTTGGTGCTTTGCTAGCTAAACTTTGCAACTTATGACCTGAAACGTAAAAAATGGCTCATTGGTCCCACACCTCCCTACAACGAGTAAGGGAGTGCGTGTAGAACAATATGCAGATTGCGTCAACAAACTTTGCCAAAACGTGAATGACATTATATTGTGGCGTCAAAAACAGTGCATATCCAGTAACAAAGACCACCATACGTCACTTCTCAATACTAGAATTTCGTAGGGGGCATACAATCAAGCAGCTGTCCCTGATATCATCAGACCTCTGCACGCCACGGCTTGACATCTAGGCACTGACGACTAACATTTCTTGACACGTAGCATGCTATCGTTTAACGTTCATTGGGATATTTTCAATAAGTGCCACAAGCACTGGTGTAGGAGGCGGAGGTACATAGGGTACAACGGCACCCCCAAAAGGTTTGACTTGGTGAAAATCCGGCAAAATCCCATATAATCCGGGAAAAATTAACTAAAGTCCGGGCAAAATCACTGAGAACCTTCTAAAGCTCTCTGAAAATCTGAGAAAAAATGGTGCCCAATATGCTTTGATTTGAAAATAATGGCGCCCGAATTGACATGAAGAGCTTTTCTGAGGTCACTTTTATTAAGTATTTTTCGGGCAAGTTTGAAAGAATCCGGGCAAAATTCCTTCGGACCCCAAAAAGTTTCCTGCTCCTACACCTATATGGCCACAAGCAATACCCTAGTTATTAGGTGGGTTTATCAACATTAAAGTTTGGTGGTTGAATTCGAAAACTCTGAAAAGGTAACGTTGTTCAGTTTCAATACACTGCTATTTTTCTGTATAGCGCGAAGGTATCAGAAAGTGACGTTCTTGAAACGAGATATAGTGCAATTGGTGTGCTTGCGTGGGTGAGCTAGAGCTCAGATTGTAGGCTTGAAATGTAAGTGCAGTGAATTAGAGCCAACCGATAAGCAACTTAGGTTCGGCAGAAGTCTCCTTTGATCATTGGTACATTTACAGTAACATTTGCGGTCATAAAAAGTCATTACAACAAGAAAAGCTTACACAAGGTGTTGCTCTCATTTTGATAAACTAGAGGCATGAGTCTTTGTGTGAAAACCTAGCGCAAGGGCAAACGCTATGTTAAGGCATGATTTGTGGTGAAGCCTTTTATTATAAGGGACGTTAGCCGAAACAGTTGCACAACTTGGCAATGGCTGTACTAACTAATATTGTTCAGAGCTATTACCGTCGAGCTTAAGTCGTATCACTGCTGAGCAATAAAAAGGCGAATGTCCCACCTGGCAGAGTTTGCTAGTACACTTTTCGAAATAGACATCTATTGCTAATGAATGAAGATAAGGAATAAAACTATGCACGCGTACTTGGAAGAAGCCCAACCAAAATGTAGACTACGTTTGCAGATCACCATGGCGACTGCGAAGTAGCGCTTCTCAACCAGACCCGGTTTTAAGCCTTTTTGACCTTATTTGATCAAAATTAGTCCCGCACTTTAAAAGGCCCAGCGCAAATGCCGACAGAAGCAACGTTACAAGCTTTTTATATACTGTAAGAGAATTATATTTCTACTGAAACGTGAAGAGAACAATGAAATATGCTTTACATCGCTGAAATCATATTATGAAATTTTTTATTATAGCCTGCCATATGTGGTATATACATTTTCTTTAGTGAAAGACGGGGATTTTACACAAAATATTAACATACATAAATGTTTACATCTGTAAAATGGGTATGCCACCATCACCTCTCTTAACTGTTTTGTTTGATATCCTGGAATGAGTAAACGATTAAAGCCAAGTGGTACGGCTGACTGGAGAATGCAAGCGAACAGGGAAGAAGAGTTGAAAAAATATGCCGGGTTAGTACATGCATGTGTAAAAAAAGCAGAAAAAACAGGAAGGGTAATGATGAGAAAGGTGGCGACAAGCAGAAAAAGCAAAACTCAAAATCGATCAGTGAAAAACAAGACCAATTTCAGTTTGTGAGTGCTTGATTGTGATATTTAACATGCCTTAATATCTGTAATAAACACGAAAAATAATGTTCTTTATTAAATTCTTGTAAGCAAATTTGTAGGGTGGAAAATGCGGCATTTTATGGCCGGCAACAGGCGGCACTTAACCTCGCTACGCCACTGGGTGACTGCAATTCTTCACGTGCTGTGCTGCCATCGAGTTGCCACAAATTCACTGTGAAATTGGCCGGCCACCGGCATAAGCAAGTGGATATGGTCGTCGACCACTCGAGACACTCTGCATTGAGTACAGTGGCAAGTATAATGAAACTGAACTTAACGGTGTGCCAACGGTGCTTTCCCGGCCTTGCCCCTGAAATTTTCAAAAATATTTTGAAAACTCCAAAAAGTGTTTAGATGTCATGTAAAACAACATGTTGCAATCATTTTGCTCCCTTGAAAATATCACCTGGTTGCGGCCCTGGTGCCTTCTTGGAATGTACATGCTTTTACAGAATGTTTTATGTCTGGGTGTATGCCCGTGTACCTTTCTAAAAATGCTTTCACATTACGACGAGGGCATCTGAAATACCAAAGCGGCTTCGAAATGTGTGAGCTGAAGCGGTATCTGCGGTAAAATATTTGGAGAATTTGCATTTTTGAGTCCGCTACTGGCAACGCGCATGCTTCGAGTGATAAGTTGATTTTAAAAAATACTTCCGCTGGAGTTTTTTCTTCAAAATGGAATGTTTCAGTAAAATTTTGAGCCACACCGTGTT
>Ga0210059_1004696_pt1 | contig 22077 bp, 15 predicted proteins | sample Ectturendosymbi2_FD_188042 | JGI IMG/M metagenome (GOLD analysis project Ga0210059, IMG submission 188042) | Ecteinascidia turbinata endosymbiont from Florida, USA - Sample 2 (SPAdes) (version 2) | ecosystem: Host-associated > Tunicates > Ascidians > Unclassified | place: Key West, Florida...
GTCAGCAATTGTGAAACATTTGGTACCATGGATTTGTTATTTTTTCCATAGCAACCACAAAGTGCACAGTGCTCACATGGCCTTGACCCACCTTTGGTTTGCTTTCGTGTCTTGTTTGAAGCAAGGTCTTTGCAGTTCGTTAGCTTTTGTCCAATTGTGGTGGGTCTTTTGTAGGTAATCATTGCCTTCGGGTTTAATTTTTTTTTCTTTTTGTGTTAGAGTAAGCAGATGGGGAAAAGATGTACCCCAAACCTGTGGGTCTTGTTTCTTGTCGCATTTTAGGGGCCGTAGTCTATCTTCCCAATTAGATGCCAGTGCTATCATGTCATTAGTTATGTTCAAGCGAAATTCTGAACGGATCGCTTTTTCTCTGAGTCGGTTTAAGCTGCTGAGGTAATCATCTTTTCTTTGGTTGAGGCGCCTCGATCTAATAGCTTCTCCAAACAGGATTGACTTGAACGTCGTTTGCGGGTGGTGAGAATTCCCATTTTTGAATTGCCTTCCTTCCGCTGTGAGTTTTACGAAGTCTTTAGTGACAAAACCAAAATCATCTTCAATGGTTAAGCAATGATTGACGTCCAGAAATTCAACTTCGCCTGTTTTCTCGGCAGTGCAAGCTTGTCGGAACGTTAGTTCCAAGCCAGTGTTCTCAAAATCTGAAGTTAGTGCTTGTCGAATGCGTTCATTTGATATTTCTGATGCAGAAATCCAAATTATGTCATCGTTAAATCTACGAAAAAGTTCTGCCTCATTTAGTACATCCGCAATCGGCTGTAGGATGTAAAAATGCACAGCAATGTTGGCCAATGAGACTGAGTGGTTATCACCGGTTATGATTCCGTTTTTTTGTATGTACAATTGGTCTCCATAATGAGTGACCACATTGTTCAGGCAAATTTTGTTCAGTTCGACGATGATTTTACGGGCCTCGGCGCTGTAGTCGGAATGCTTCTCCAATGCACATTCAAGAGCTTTTGTCACAGTGTTTCTATACAAGCTTGGGTAAAGTGCTTCCACATCTGCTGCTACAATGTAAAACACTGGTTTTTGCTTTGCAGTTTCTAGTTTTTTTGTAAGGCGCCCTTTTCACGTAAGCAGGACCCTTTTGTTTATTGTTGCAGACCACACCAGCGCCAGTGGTAGTGGCACGCTTGTGTTATTCAGTGTATATTAAGTTGTGTGCATGAATTTTCACTCTCCAAGTTTTCACTATTTTGTGTGATTTGCGCTCGCAAGGTCAGCTCAAAATATTGTGGCATTCGGTCTTTCATGAAATCCATTTTACGATAATTTAATGAATTACAAGAAATCTTTCGATCGCTTTCCTGTCCAACCAGTGGATTGGATTACATTAGATCACTGGTTCTCAACCTTTTTCTTAACGCGCACCACCGGGTGTTTTTTAAGTATCGTGGCGTACCACCTGATCCAAAAGAACCAATCTCGCTAAAATGTAACTTTTGCCTATTAAAACACGCAAATGAATTAACAAAAAACAATTTAGTCCGAAGGCTTACAACTGTTCTCTTCCCCACAAACCGGCCTATGCAAGGCACAACCCCGTTCACAGCGGATTGTAAATCACGTCCACGTGCAACAAGACGACGACCAGCTTTTGGACTCTGTGATCATCAATGCTGGTTTACTTCACTACATTTGTTCAGAACAAGAACTGTTTAACTAAAGTAACCGTGGGAGACGCTTGGTTGCAGAGTTATTAGATTTGTAGTTTTAGAGTTATTAGATTTGTGGTATGTAGTATTAGATTTGTAGTTTGTAGTATTAGATTTGTAGTTTGTAGTATTAGATTTGTAGTTTGTATAAGATTTGTAGTTTGTGAAAGTTGCAGTAATAGATTCCATGAATTTATCTGCCACTAAGCTTCGCATATGACCTGAAACCTGCTCGCGCCGTGTGCCACAGGTTGCTAATCACTGCATTACACCAATCGAACGTGTCTTCCTGAATAAAATAAATTCTGGTGCACTCGCTTCTGCCCGAGAAAAAAACAACCATTGCTGGCACTAGCATTTTTCAAACAGACGCATGGCTCATAGCATCTTTGCGATACAACGACAGCAGCTTTGTATCTTGGACCTGTAGTGTCGAAAGCCTGCAAAACATCCAATCAAAGGGAACCACGAAATAGGTAATTTCCTGTTTTCTAGCCCACAAACGACTATGTCAGTTCAACGTAGAAGTGAAAAGGGCATAAACGAGGAAATGAATAGGACAATGCAAAAAGGCGTGATGAGTAAGGGACATACTGTGCATCGAACGTACCTCCGCTTCCAACTGCACGGGATCTGCGACGAGCGGCAACGCGCGTCTGTTTCGCGGCATGGCAGGTGTGGATGGGGAGTCATAGCTGTCGTTGAAAGTTGTGTCTGCATGCAGGAACAGCGCACGGTATGCAGACTGCACGATCCGCCGACACACGAACGTAACAGCAATTGACGCTGAGAAAGTGTTGTGCTTCGCCGCCAAACCTCAGTAATTTGCGTTTGTACTTGTAGAAAAATCTGGTCGCGTGTGTAACAGGAAAATTGTTGTTGGGCGCTAGCACACTTCAGTTGAGTTTCATGAAACTTGGTATCAGACCAGTGGCTCCAGGCCTTTTCCATGCCCCGTACCCCTAAGATATAGTTTAATACGTTCTAGAACCCCTTCAATTTAGCGCGTTAAACTTTGACGCAGTGTTTCTCAACTTGGACGCACGCCCGATCGTTGAGGTATAGCAATATTTGTTGGGTGTGGAAATATTTTTGAAGAACCTTGTTTTTGCTGCGTCTCAGTCAGTGCAGACACGAAATGAATTATTTTGAGTCGAACGATTGTTTTTGACAATAAGAAAGGCATGGGATGAAAAGGCTGAGAAACGCTGCTTTGAAAAGTGGCCGAAGCAAATTTTCATCCAATGGATGCTACCTCGCACCCCCAAATATCGCGAGCACCCACGGTTGGGAAAGCCTGCGTTAAAAGCTTTCGCAGAATGAAGATCAAATCAGAGCTTTGAAAACGCAAAAAAAACAGTTGACGGTCTTGGCTTTTGCAGACTAAAAATTTCAACTACGTTGTTTGATCCGTGATTGCCGACGCCAGCACTTAAATTGTCGATCTTGACCAAAACGACGCAACAACACAGAGCCACGCTGCAAACTTCTGCTTTTTGCCACTGCCTTTTTCTTTTCCGCGGGACTTGTTCCGCAGGCGCCACTTCACAGCTGGCAAAGAAACTACGACCGAGAGCGCAACATCAAAGAAGACATTCATCAGCTGAATTCACTCAACAGCCGAAAATCGCAAGCAGTCTCTCACGACGACCGACGAGCGTTGACAGTGTGCGCGCAAATAATTAATTAACTGATATTAGGTTACGGGTTTGCTGGCGAATCATACCGGGCAGCGCTAAGTTACTTCAAAATACCGGCGGTAGGTGAAATAAGAGCCGGGACTTTTTGTAAGCGACGATCGGGGCAAAAAGTCACGCAACGATCATCTTGAACGCCATGCTGCGGACCACACAAGATGCGACATAAGCGGAAAAACTCGTTCGTGAATAAAAAGAAGCCATTGGGTATTGACGTATTTTAAACTACCTGCGAAGTATCCGGGCGAGTCCTTTGCGAGGTCCGGGCAGGATGTTGACAGCCTCGCAGATTCAGCGCTAGCGCCCTGGAAACAGATCAGTGACAATAAGATTTAATTTCATAGCAATCACAACGAAACAACTGCTCAAACGCATTTTGCTCAAAACGCTGTGCACCTCTCACAGCCTAATATCAATAACAGTTCTCGAAACCTGATCAATGCAGTAACAAAAGAAACAGAGGGTCGCACCTCTCTTAGTCTTTCCAGATCTCGGTGTCTGATACTGTGTATTCCGTCGCTGATTTCACGAAGGTGCTTCAGGTTATCCGCTAAGAAAGAACAGTGTGGTTTCTTGAGACCTAAGTTACTAGCTCAGCTCAGGAGAAAAACAGCAGCTATACTTAACTTTAAAACTCGAAAACGAAACCGACGTCTGATCGAATTTATAACACCGCGCTTTCATCATGACATGGGCTGTCGTAAAAAAAACACCGAAAATCACCAGCGTCACCACGATTTGGAACGATTACAGTGCAATTTGCCCGCACGAAAACTCGTCGCAAATAATAGGTCATCGCCGTTTCAAATTCAAGGCTCTGAGCGAACGTGGTACAGAGCTGCCACTCCTGGACGGACTGTGGTAAAAGCAAACAGTTTGCATGTTGTCATTAGGCACTTCGAGTGCAAACAGGAAACACTAAAACCTTCCCGTATCATCAAAATACGAGGTTTTAAATAATCGTTTGGGCTTATCCAGCCATTGAAAGACACGTGAGATGATATTAATTGCTTCGCAATCTTAAACGATCAGCAGAACAACGAAAATGGCCGCAGGCACTGACGACCGAGCGACCAACATGCACGCACGCAATGCGCAACACGATCTTACTCAGAAACTGCGCTCCGTCTTTGCCGTTACCGGCGATTCGGCTTTTGTCGACGTGTTCGATCGGCCTTGGTACCCGGTCGTACTGGGCACTGTAGTCAGGCGAGTACACTGTGCCCGGTAGCATATATTGTTGGCCTTCTTCATCCTCATCGTAATATAGGGACTGACTGGCACCAGGTGTGAGGACATTGTCAGTCATGCTGCTTTCCCACGTTTGGCCGCTATCATCCAGTTTGTATTGCACAGGGTCAGGCGGTGGCGACGCGCTGCACAAAGCTTCGATCTCGACTCCTGTTAATCAGAGATATAGGTTTTTACTTTGAAGATGAATGATATGTGCACATACAAAAATTCTTCCAGATGTAACACAACATAGTAATATCACAGATTCCATGTTCATGTGCAGTCTGATGTGCAAAAAATGGTGTAATTATGCATGTCATATTTTGCTCGCTACGGTCAAACAAAGTGCTTCGCCGCTAAACAAGCTACAGCTTCAGAACTGAAAGGTTGAGAATCAGCAATTCCAACCCGTTACATTTACAAAACGCAAAAGTAAACAATTTGTAGGTTCTGTAGGACGGCTCCTAAGCAAATGAAATAAATAATCAGCGTAACATCAAAAAGTCTTATTCTTTGCAGTGAACGGATTTCCTTCGCATTATCAACAAACAAGAGGAACTTCAAAACGTTTAAAATGAACGGGAATAAGTACATATCGTGTAAAATTGCATTAAGGAATTACTGCAAACCAGATTACAATTGCAAGCAATTGCAACGACTCCAATATTGGCTGGGTCATTTTGTGTGGTTGCTTTGTTATCAAATCACAGGCATGGCGATATGACGTCGGATGACTTTTACGCTTTTTTGTAGCAATCCAAACAGTGCTTTCTTTTTGAGTACTTCGTTTCTCAAACGTTTCGCTTTCACCGAAACAGCCACTTTTTCTATTCCCTTTGAGATGGCGAGTTAGGCAAATTGTATTGTACTAAATTTTAGGTTAAACGTTTAGCAAAGTCAGTTTTATTCATGAAAATCGTTTAGAAAATAATTAGTGAAGACTATACAGAAAAATCTGTCAGTAGAAGATGCACCTTAGAGTTATATGAGAACAGAACGCCATATTTGAAGGCAGAACTTTTGGCGACATCAGACAGTGACACACAATGTTTTTGCCTTTGCAATTTGTATTATTGTGCGTAACAAATTTGTTCCAAGAAAACATAATTTCACAAAAATACAATCACTAACATTTTGACAGTCCTACTTAATTCAATTTTTTTTTCGAAAAAACATACTCACAAAATGTTTAGGTCGCGAGACTCAGACTATTTTTGTGGGTCGCGCCCAAAAATAATTACGGACACTTGCGCTGATGACACAGCGGGACAGCGGCTGGAATGCACGCAGCAGAACCTGTAAAACCTTTGCACAACGACTGTTTGCAAAATTAACTTACATTTTCAGTTATTAAACAGACGACTTTCATCACGACAAACAACACTGCATGCTGTAACAAAGGGGTAAAGCGTGTGAGATGCTGGAAAGAAAACGTTTTTCATTACCAAAATAAACAAAGAAAAATATAATAAAAATATAATCGGTGAATCGAAAAAAAATATATATATCTAGAATACATTGTAATATTATTTCACCGACCAAACAGCGCCAACATAAAATGAATGTCAAATGGCATTTGATGCAACTCAAAAAAACTGCCGATGATCAGTAATTTATGCAGAATTATACAAAAAACAACAAATAAGCATAGGCAATGTAAGTAAACGTTTCAAGATTGCGTTTCCAATCCGTCAACTGATACTGCAGGAAATTCAGCATAGAAACACGATATACTAATTTCCAGCCAGTTACTTCACAGCGAAGCCTTAGGAAAAGGTCTAAAAGCAGTTAGTAAAATACAAATCGTCATCACTTTACCCAGGGAAGGCCAAATGTTGTGGATAGGTTCGGATGATGTCGATACAGTGCCAAGAGTATGTTGCTTCAGAACTGTAGAATTTCCAATGCGTTTCTCGCTTTCCCATCTAATTACACCATGAGCGTGAGGACTGCAACAACATGAAAATTTCTTTGAAAATCTTCAACTCCTGGTCGATGTATGTCAGGGTTTTAATGGCACAGACGTTCAAAGAACTATACTGAAGGTTTTTTGATGGCAGATCGCTCCATTACGTTTCGCTGTAAAAATGCGCAATAGTCACGCCAATACAGCCAATATCACAATACAAAGGCTGCTTTATGGACCTCTAAACATGAAGTAAGTATCCGCAATTAACACGTTAGTTTGTGCTGCACTCACGTTTCGTGCTAATGCAGATAGCACTGCATGTGGACGACTGGGAAGAGAGCTGCATTTTAACTTCTCAGTAGTTGCTGTGCGGTATGTCATGTATATACATATACAGTAGATTATGAAGAGCTTTACCAATCAATAGTTTTGGTAAAGCTCTGGCACCCCTACCAACCAATAATTTGCAGTGCGCAGAAGATAAAGAGACAACGTAATGAACGTAATCTCATCATAAGGTTCTTCATCCACGCGACTGACATTACCAAGATCCCAAATCTTAGTAAATGAAATAACAACCAGACCTCGTTTATTCCAACTGCGAAAAACCGGAATCCCCGCTATCCGACACAAAACTGCTAGGGACGGATTCTACCAACACATTTCACCCCTTTAATCCGGAAACCTCGCTGTTCGACTCCGACACGGAAATTCAGGAACCGACACGTCAAATCAATAAAAAAAACGCTAAACCGGATTACGCCAATTGTTATTTGCTGTAGTTGTTCATTAAATCACAATGGAAGTGTGTGAAAGTCAATTTTCTACGCACAATGAATGTAAAAGGCAGTACTTGCAGGACGCAGTTTATACAGTTCTTTTTCGCGTTTAATCTCATTCTGAATGCATGCTAGCTTACGTATATCGATCGGATCTGCTAACAAACAAAATAAAAAAACTATGAGTGTTTCATTTAACCACGTTGCACATGCAGTCTACATATTTGCTTAAGTTGACATTTCGTCTAAGCCCACAGTTTTCTTCTGTTCCCCTTTGAGTGTCCGCTTAGGCGAGTTCTGCTGTACTGCACATCGTCACCTTTGTTTACATTGTTGGCAGTTGCTCGGGAAACAATTTCGCTCTTTACACTTTCGATTCCGATTATCCGGATACCTCGCTAAACCGACATTATTTGACGAAACAAAGTAGTCCGGATAAACGAGTTCTGACTGTACAAGACATGCGAATATTAATGCAAAACATTTCGCAAAAAACAACAGGCGACCACTACAGACATTGAAACGGTTAAATACCCACAAGTAATGCACGTAAAACGAACCACACACTACTTAAACAACCTAGTAACAATGCTTCTACATACATCCATTAGCGAGCAAGGTACAATGGCACCATGCGTTCTGTACCGACTTCAAGAATGCCAAATTTTACCTCAAAACAGTTATACTGGTTGAGCATTAGCCGACAGTCTGGTTCTGGTAGCAGTTCATCATATGATCAAGATGATTTCTTGAGGCATACACAGAGGAGCTATGCAATCAATACACTGGCTACCGCGCGTAAGCAAATCGTTCACGTGAAGAAGACTTGCATCAACAGTTAAATGCCTTTTTTGTTTCCAGCTCACCGCCGATTTATGTGGCCCACAATAAACTGACGCTCGATCAACGCAAGAGGCTCGGTTAGAAAACACGTCGCAAAGCAAACTTTTTCTGTTAATTACCGTACCTACTCGCATATAAGCCGACTTTAAAACAAAAAAAAAATCAAATTAGGGGGTCGGCTTATATGCGCATAAATCTGATCTCACACAAACGAATTGACATGACGCCACTTCTCAGATCACGCAATATCACCGGTATTACCAGTCAGTCATACATACAGCCATAAAAATTGAGACTGCACTAAATAAAGCTACTTTCTGCAAGCTTTTGCTACGATAAGTGCATATATTACCTTTATATGACATCAGATTCATTTCATAATTAACTTACCGGTAATATTGTTTCCTAAACAACAAATGCTTTGATAATGAACCTTCTCTTTTGTTATTAGCCCAAACAACACACCATGGTATTTCGGGGACCGGCTTATATGCGAGTTTTTGCAAAATTCCTCATTTGCGGCAGTTTTTTCAGGGTCGGCTTATACGCGAGATCGGCTTATATCCGAGTATATACGGTAAAGTCCATTCCAAGCGGACTGGTGCTCCAGCTACATTGGGACGTTTCTTTCATCAGCTATCATTTATACCCTTTGCGTGCAATTGCTTACTTCTTAAAGATTGATCTACTCCAGCATTCGCACAGCTATTAACTATTGAGAAAGAACCATAGGCGTACAAGGTGAGGGTATGGGGAGGGGGGTGAAACATTTCTTAGCGCTGCAAGAGATTTGTTAAAGTCAGGCAAATCACGACATTTTGGGATTTTCATGGCAAAAAGAAAAGGTCTGGGAAAACATGGTAGGGAAAGTTACTGAAACCTCGAAACTACTGAAGTAAAACTTGGAAAAACATAACTTTTTTGAAATTTTTTGACAGAAATAAACGACCGTTTATTCTGCCCTTCATTTACGGGAAAATTAATGGAAGTTCCGATATTGTTCAGATTATAGATGGACTGTGCACTATCAACCTTAATCATAGCCGGCGTCAGAAACTAGGGCACGGACGGTTTTCCTTCAGATCCAACAGTTTCCAGTTCCACCCACTTTTATTGAAGGACTATCCAATATGGCCATAGCTGGCTACGCATAAATAGAAAATGGTAGAATGCTGCATCGGCAGTTCCCTACACGAGTGCGTGATAAATTACACATGTCAACGATCTTGTTTTTTGACTGAACCATCGTGGCCACATTTTTCACATACACAAAAAAAATTCCTGCAGCATAATCTATGTCATACGCCCCCTGCTTTCAATACACAAGTCAGATATAGACCAAACCCAATAACTAAAAACAAGGGGCCATAAGTAAGAAGAATGTTGGTGCCTTTCGGTGCAAAAATTCATACTGCCGAAAACCGGGCTTGCAGATCGGACGCAAAGTCCGGGTTAAGTGATCGTTGGATGTGGTCGAAACCATTGAAAGTGGTCGAAACCATCAGTTAAGCGGTTAAAATAATAAAACAAAAAAAGGAAATAGTATTGGTGCTCCTACAAGTATTCTGGAAAGGCTGTCCAGTGTCCACATTAATACTTCAAAATGGAAAACCTGGGATTTTTTTAACGGATCCAAAAGCCAAACCAGGTGATTATCTATGAGGCGCTGAAAGCCTGTTGCAACAAGCTTTCAGCGGTTCACAGCAAGAGATTTTTACAACTGGCTGAGATAAGCTTTAGAAGATATTCAATGTGCAAAGATCACTGTGTGATTGCCAGCTACTGCGTGATTGCCAGTCAATAACGCTACCACTGTGTGGTTGCCAGTCAATAACACAAACTATTTCAACCACGGAGGATGTCCACCGGTAATTTCATGCTCCGACTAAACTTTGCAAGATTGTTTCTTCTCGATAGTCCGGTTCGACCAAATCAGGGGCAATATTGTGGTCGATGAATTTACAAAGCTCAATTGGTGGTTGATGAATTTACAAAGCTCAATTGGTGCTACTCATTCAACCAGTCGCGTTTGAAAGATTGTTTGGCACTGCAATATGACCTAACCTTACTATATTTGTTAGACAACTATGCAACGCCTCTACAACTACGAACTAGAGCCAAGATTATATTTGCCATGATAAATAGTTCCTGCCGCCCCGAACATTGATGCTGCAGGTGTTTGCGTCAAGTAGAGAGTTTCATTTTAAATGTGTCAAAGCATTATGACATACTCATTCCATGAATGCATTGGTTGCGAAATACTCAGGGGCACAGTTTAAGAATGACGATTTAATTTTACAAAAAGCGTTTTATATCTCAAAACTTTTGCTGGTCGTTGGACAAGATAACATATAGTGGGCTGATTTCACTGTAGATAAGCCACAATCAACACACCGGTAGTAAACAGTTCACTCAAGGTTACCCGTTTACGATCCTGTCCAATCACATACTAATCTCATATTTGTAGCAAATGTTAACTTGGTTTGAAAAAACTGGCGAAGAACAATGTTTTTGAAAAGCACAACGTAACTGCCTTTGGCTGCGAACAAAGGCTACAAATGATATCGTACGGACGCAATGTGAAATTCATTGAGACTTAAAGCAACTTCAAATCTTTAAGATTCCCAAAGACTGCTTAAATTAACACCTACTTTTTCCACATGCATTCAATTTGTTGGTACAGGGACATAGAAACAAGATGTTTGACAAATTAAAATACAAAACATATAAACGGCCATAAAGTTAACTATTTTCTAGTGGACAATAGAGACCAAAGACAGTCATACATTTACATATGAAAACAACAAAATGTATCCCCAGCGTTGTACTTACTCTGTAATGAGATCTGCAAGACCGTCAAACTGTCGCTGTCTTGCTATGTCTTCTGCAAGTTCACCGTAACGGTTTTTCAATATGAGGCATTCCTGAGCACCGTCTTTCTCGAGCAACAAAGTGACAAAGGTTGACAGTCCAAGTCGGGCAGCGAAGTGAAAAAGGGTTTCACGCGGAATTTGTGCTGGAAAACATATGTGCACGGATGAAAATAGAGTTGCACCGAAAATTCTTCTTTGTGGGTTTTTAGCAAAAGAGAATCATTTTTAAAACAAGCGAGACTTGGCTTTTCTTCAACTTTGACCCTCCTTTTCAGAGTCACATTTTTCGGGGAAAAAACGCTAATGCACTCGACTTGATCTTTACTTGATAGGATACTCACCTGAAATAGGTTTGAAATTCTGTATGGACGAAGCATGCTTCTGATAAGATGCTTCACGGCCTAACTTGGAAATTAGAAGTAAGCTCTGGTTCTAGCTGTAAATTATATTTGCTATTCATTAGTTTTTCTTTAGTGTTTATAAGGGGCAGAGCCAGAAGTTCCCTTGGTGAAGGTAATGGCAGGTATATTATGCCATTGGGAGCCCATTTACGATACTAAAAAAATTAAAGTAGAATTTTCCTGATGTCAAACAAACAATTCAGGGGCACTTGTGGGTAACTTAAGTGGTGGGTGTGTCATGGTCTACCCTATAACCCCACTAGCCGCAGTCACATTTAGAAAGTTCATAGAAATAGCAAAATATTTCAACTCTGGCCAGAATTTGGAGTTTTGGCTGATTCTGGTCGAACTGCAAAATAAATTTGATTTCAACACAAGTAAGTTTTGTACAGCTTCACAACACAAACCCATTGGCTTCATTGGAACATGCTTGTGGCATGCACGCTCCTACTTAGTTCAAATTTTGTGGAAATAATAAAAGCACCTCAGTCATTAACAAGCAGTTGAGTTACGAGGGGACTGGGAGGTACACATGCTATCAGGAGTAGCATTTATGATGGCCAAATTGTAATTCTGGTGGAACGCCAACATGTCAAACTAAAGTAAGGGATTTTTTATTTCAGGGCTGGAAGGCTATGTAGTAATATTCAGGAAAAGCTGCCTTGAACAACTGAAACAAGATAAATACAACAATATCTAAAGCTTTTTGTAATATCATCTAAAATTTTACAGGACTTCATTGAGCTTTGTTCGGTGGGTGCTACACTTGTTATGCCATTGATGTAAACACAGACCCTTAGTTTGCTTGAAGCACTTGTTTCAATTATTTTAATAGTTTGTTTTCGTAGAAGATACAGTGAGATTTATCTTTGCCAAAATGCTTTGCCAGCAACTACTGCAACAGTATTGTATATCTTTGTTTGTATTCTAGATCAGGGCTTCTCAAACTTTTTTGTTCTGTGACCCCATTTTTAAGAAGTTTTTTTTATGCGATCCCTAAACGCAGGGGTGGGCAATTAGCAGCCCACAGAAGCATTCAGGAAAAATCTTCAAAATTGAAATTTTTGGAAAAGTATATAAGATTACATTTGTCTCATTAAATTGCTTGTGCTGGATAATGTGTATTCACACAAGAACAAAAAGTTCGCCTGTAATGAAAACCTATTCTGTGTACTATTATTGTCTTTGTTTTATTTATTTATTTTACAATCAATTAGACGGTACAGCCCTCCACTAAACGTGGTCTTCTGAAAGTGACCCTGAGCCAAATTAATTGTCCACCCCTGCTTTAATGGATAGCCTAAAGCTCTAGATGTTAACTGTACACATAAACGTCCATAACAAATCTCAAGAGGCATTTTTGTCTATGACGAAATCATAAAAATGCACAGAATGCATGAAAGTAACTGTACAGTAATAAAATTACCACGTAATGGAAACAGTAAGGGGAGAAAAATCAACAAAAACAATTCAGTTTATAAAAGTTATCAGGCACAAGTAATGGGATGGATACACTTGATGGTTTTTACACATATCATCCATTTGTAGATTGATACAAGACAACACAGGACAAAAGTCACTCTCAACATTTTAAAAAAGGATTGTTTTTTTAACTTGATGATCATCAATTTTGAGAATGCTGCTTCACACAAATATATTGTACAAAAGGCTAAGAGTTTATGAATGGCTAGATCAGAAATGACTGGGCATTTATTTCTTGTTCTTATCCAAAAATGATGTAAACTGTTTTGAAAATTCCAGTTGCAAACTTTTGTCATATAAACTCCACAAACTCATCCTTGGCATGGCAGGTGTGTGGCCTCCTGAAATTTCAATTGTGTTTCATAGGCATAACCAGGGTGGGGCCAACCCCTAAATTTTCAGCATGTCTTGTTATTTTGTGCTTTGAGAGGTGGTGACACAAACCAAATACTGTTGTCTGCTTATCTGCTTAAAGTCAAAATATTTGCCCCTCCTAAAATTTCGGGCTGGCTACGCTACTGTTGGTTGTATTTTGTGGATCCAACTTTTCCTGAATCAAAGTCCAAAGTACTTCTGAAACTGCATATCAATCTTTAACTTTAGTCCAAAACTACTCAGCGTGATCTGAAAGCAGTTGGCTAGAACAAGAGTTCTAAACACAAGCCTTCATGTCAGAATGAATGCATTAAAGGTCAATATTAGTCAGTATGTTAAAACAATCATGATGTAATAACGCACAACTTGCTGTGCATGATTGATTATATCATTTGATAGCTCAGGCAGACATCGAGGTAAACAACTAACAGCATGAAGCACGATATTGCCTCTGAACATGCAGTAGAAGCAGATTCACCATAAGCTTACTTTTAATTTTCTTGTGAAGTTTACAAAAGCTTTTATATCTGATTTGTCAAGCCAATTTGTTTCGGGACCTCAAAATTACATTTCGTGACCCCATTCGGGGTTGCGACCCATAGTTTGAGAAGCCTTGTTCTAAATGAGCAAATAGATGCGGTTCAAAATAGTTACTGCAAAGTAAAAATTTATGGGAGACAAGTAAATTGTAACACAGACATACATGCACCTGGAAGAACATCACTAAATAGAGAAAGCACCTGTTCGAATGTTTCCCAATATATTCCAGTCTGGTGGCAAAATCAAATGTTCAAAGGCACTGGCTAATCTTTCGTCAAGGGTGGCAAAATCTTCCTGCTGCAAGGAAAATTGAGGACCTTGTATGTTGTCCCAGTCTTCTAAGCTCTCCAAATTGTGGACACTAAGTTCATAAGAATATCTTTAGTTTGCAAGAAAAATTAATGCAATGCTGCTTTAAACATCAGCTTGAGACGCATCAGCATGATCCTGAGAATTAAGTGAAAAGGGACAAACATTCAAATGTTAAGCCTGAACCATAGGCAGTACCACATATTTATTACCCTAACAATAAAATCTGCTTTTCCACCAAGACCAGAAAATGAATCAGCTATTGAGAGTCTATAAGGAAATTACCTGTCAGCAAGATAACGTGCAAGGTAACATGTTTGATCAAGGAAATATTTGAATCCCTCTGTAGCAATGCAGTTAATCTCACGATTACTGAAACGAATATAAACTGATACCTCCACTTCCTCAGGGGGCTCATGATCTAAACACAAAATTTTGAGTAGCTATAAAAATGCAAATTGTGTACTTGAGTTATGTAATGCTAGACAGACAAGATAGCTTAGTTATCACTCATAAGATCTGGTAAAGATAAATGTATGGTACAGAAGTCACAAAGCAAACAAAACAAATATTCAAAAAACAATACACACACATACTTCCATATTCAATTTTCATCACCTCTGTTATGAGTACAATATGGTTAAACCTTTTCATTGTACAGACACAAAAAAAAGAGAACCAGCTTGGTACCTATCAACACTGGCTCCTATTTGCTGCCACAAATAATGCTGCAACATCTTTCTTGATGTAGCAGTAACTGTCAGCCCTAAAAGAGTTGCATAGGAGGTAAACTAACAAACACTACCCTCATAAACAGACAACTCTGCTAACAACATTTAAAACTACTGAATGTGAAGGAACCAAGCCAGCTTCTGAATGTAATGCAAGTTGGCAAGCAAGTGACACATTGCGTGTAGGTATGCACATCTAATACACTTATTTACTTGTCAAATAATAAAACAATAGCAAGCAAACACAACTTCATCCAGCAAGCTTCTCAAAAATAAAATAAAATGAACTTCAGACATAAACAATTTCAATTCGATGTTTTAAGGCGCAGGTCATCAATACACTAAAACAATTTCAAAACTTTTAACTGAACCCTTATCAGCAAGTTGACAAAAGCATTTTGTACAAGACAAATATTTGTTGTCTGCTGCATAATTACCCAAACCTCATACTTCGTCTGGATCGCAATACCCTGTTTACACTGTTGCTTCAATGTATAAGTGATGTAATGTTATGCAACATATACAGTACATTAACTGTAATGCTTGGCTTGCTTAGGTTAGTGCCATTTCTTGCTCCCTAAATCATTTAAATAGTTTGTTTCTTGTTATAAATAGCAATGTAAACAACCAAGATTTAATAGGCAAATTTTCTTTTTCATGCAAACCTTTGTCAGATGGTCACAGGCTATTTGGAAAGAAGAAAAATTTCCTACTAGACTTAGGCCTGTGAAAAGTTACTACTGCTCAATATAAATTGAAAGAAATAAACAACTGCCATGAAAGTATCAAACATTAAATTTTCACTGCAATTCTTCTACTGCTTAAAGCAGAAGTCTCAACCTTAAATTGTTCTGAGGGCCAAATGAGGGCTTATAAAGTAACCCCAGGGCTGCATTATGATGCTGAAGCAAAAATGGTGGTACCTGAACTTTGCTAGACACAGTTTCTACATCGTATTTCTTGCAAAAAGTATCATGAGATATAGGCAAATCATTTCTAGAGGTCTCTACATTCGTTTAAAAGGAACTTGTTCACTCACTAGCCAAGTACTTTTAAACATCGGTGAATAAGTCAAATTAAGTAAATTTTAATTATTTGAAAATCCCAAAAAGCATCGGGGGCTGTACAAAATTCACTCGTGGGCCAAAGCCGCATGATTGAGACCCCTGGCTTAAAGCAATGTTTTCCCAGCAGTGGTGAGCCACTCAACTGGTTAAATAAGTGTTTACAAGAGCATTTCCATTTTGAAGACTACATTATTAGTCAAGCATAAGATTAGTGGCAATGACAGCAAACCATTGTACCACAGCTCTACCCATGCATTACATTATTAGATCTGCAACCATCATCAAACCAAACTTCACTGTTGCTGATATTCTCAAATCAATGAAACTTCAGCATCAAAAGAAATAATAACTAACTTAACACTTTGGGTACCGGCCCACATATACATGTGTGGCAAAAATTATGCACAGGTTACCAGGCCACATATATATGTACATTCTGAACAAAAATTCTGGTTTTATGGCCCTGGGAGCCAAAACAATGTGCCATTTTTGTGGTGTGACTCAAGTGTCTTTTGGAAACTAGGTTATCATCTGAGCCTTGGAGCCTGTGATCAGCTTTCTAGCTTACCAGGAGCCAAAATTATGGCTCACAAACCAAAAATTGGATATAAATTCAAATCCCACAAAAGGCAACCTTGGCCATTTGGCTAAAAGCCACAACTCGCCAGCTGATTGAGCTAGAGAGTGTTCAAACCCTCTACAGACTCTTCTAGTTTAGAATAAATTTTTATTTTTGTTTTGGGCTTGGGGTTTTTGGTTGATGACATCAGGATAGGGGTAGATTTTGTGTTTTTTGGATGACATCATTGGTTGATCCAATGAGCTGATTTTTTGGCTCAAAACTTCCTTGGATTTTATGCTCTAATATGAGTCTTTAAAGTCCTTGATCAACTTTCTAGCATGTCTGGGTCCAAAGTTATGGCCAAAAAAATTCCAAATATTTCAGGAATGCTATAGGGGATTAGTGGGATTTCCCTAATTAATTTGTGGCATTTTGGCCATAATTTGGGAACCAGAAATGCTAGAAAGTCCATCAAACCCTCTAAAGACTCGTATTATAGCCTGGTTTCCAATAAAAACTCCAGTCAAAAAAATGGCTCTTGGCGTTGGCATCCAGGCCCCGATGACGTCATCTTAATGTAAATAAAATATGCATAAACATACTCTCATCATGCAAACATCAATAAAAAAACGACATCCAAATCTAAAACAATTTTTTTTCATTGCGAACCACAAGACTTTCCCCCATCTCTAAAGGGTTTGAACAACTCTCTAGCTCAATCGGCTGGCGAGTTTTAGCCTGGGGTGGAACACACCCCAGGTTATCATTTGCAGAGGTAGAATTTTTACCAATTTTTGCTTTTCAGCCATAATTTTGGCTCTAGATATGCTAGCAAGCCAATCAATGGCTCTAAAAACTTAGATGACAGCCTAGATTTTTAAAAAATTGAGCCAGAAAATGGCCTGTTGGGTTGGCGCCCAGGGCCAGGTAAACTCGGCCACAAGGGTGAAAACATGTCCCCATTATGACGTCACCCAAAGAAAACCCCATACCCAAAACAAAATTTTTTGTTTCCATTTGAACTAGAAGACTTGCTGATTCCGTAGAGGGTTTGAACAGCTCCCTAGCTCAATCAGCTGGCAAGTAATAGTGTTGCAAAGCTCTGCCAAAACGGTGGCTCTTGTGGTCCTTAAAGCTAGAACACCCGATACCCATGGATATCGCCTTAAGTAGGGAATCCACCCGGTACCCAAAGTGTTAAAGACAACTATATTTCTGAGACTGCCCAAAGCAACAAAAATACAACTGTATTGACAGGCACATCTGGCGCCATTAATTCTAAGGAATTGCATTTGATAAAAAGCAGCCGAAAAGATAAGAGAAAATATAACAACGCAATAAAATAAAAACAAATTAAAATGGTAAATGAAAGTAAAAGGAAGCTGGACGTGCCAGGTTTATGAGAACAGACTACACCACAAGACATTTTGAAAAACATTCATTGGCCAAATAATATTATTAATGGATAAAACAATTAGATTGCTTGCAGGACAGCAGCAAAGTAATATGTAATGACTATTTCCATTATATATATTAAAATTCCAAAAATAAAGATAAAACTAGTCACAGTACTGATCTGCTAGATCATATGTTCCCAACGTTTTCGAACCTGGGACTCCTTTCATAAAAATAAAGTGACGTTCGCACCCTCTTGTTTTAAAAAAGTGTAGAAATCAGAAAAACAGTCAGTTTTTGCAGTACCCTTAACCTTCCTACTACTCTCATAACACATAGGACTGCTGACAACACAACAGAAAACATTCAGTTACACTGTTTAAGTTTTATATCTTACTGCTCATTAGAAACAAACACATTGACTTTTTTGTTGCTTTCTCTGAAATTATTCACTCATACCTTGGCACACAATAAGTCAGAGCCATGTGCGAATTGTTTGAGGGGTTCAAATGGTTCCAATAGTTGTTTTTCAGAAGAAGTACAAAGAAAAATCCAGATTTGCTAAAATATGTTGTTGGAAAAAGCACTCAAATAGACAGGGTTTTTGTACACAATTTCTGGTAACTTTGTTTGGTTGAACACAGAAACTTTCAAGTTCTGTAGCATCAAACAGCAATTTCGCCATAAACATTTAAACATCACAATGCGCTTACAATCATATCACCGACCATCTTCTGCATGGTAACCACAGCATGAAGCAGAAATAGCAGTGCACACATTTAACAATTTAAATTATTACATTACTAACGTTAGCTGTAATAATTAGGCTACATAATATTATTTTCTGTAGTAGCACCTGCAAGCTTTCATAAATCTCATTTCTTTTGAAAAAGTACTTCCAAGAACATACATACTCTCACCCTTGAAAATCATAATTTGGTCCCCTGAAAATTTTGTTTTAGACTCCCAGGGGTTTGGGGATCCCCAGTTGGGAAACGCTGTACTAGATGCAGGTATTTTAATATTTATTGTGTGCCTAAAAATCTTTCAATTACTTTCAGATGGGCACTTTTATTTTTTAATTTAAAAACACAATGCACAAACCAGGCAAGTGGTTGAAAACCAAACCACAATGTTTCAAGACAAATTATCCAAACATTCACTTTCTCTCAGTATTATGCATAATGCAAAATAAAGCAATTTTCTGGAATAAAAAAATATATTAGTTATAAAGCTTGAGTGTAGTATCAGTATCAGCACCAGTAATTAGAATCACACATAAATGCTCAGCTCACAAAAACGGATTGCACTATTCATGCACATTGCACATCAGCTACGACTTTCTTCATACTAGCTTTGGTCCTACTGACATATACTGGTGCAATGAAGCAACATATAGGCTTGCTAGCTACTTTAGCCACAACAAGTGATCCATATAGCAGGTAGTGATTGCTTGCTTATGAGATATTCTGGCACTGTTATATGAAATAACTCACCAGCAGCCACAAACATAGAAACAAATATATACCTGATTTAATGCTACATCACTGAATAAAGTAGGTGCCACCATGGTGGCCAGGCTTTAACTTAAGTCTAATTCTGACATTTTTATTTGAAAGCTGTCAGCAGAATCTTCATAATAATCAAAATAAGAATGATTTCAATTGCTGCTAGAATGCAAACATCACATAGCTGTCAAAGCACCTTAAAGAAAACAAGACACTAGAGAGTTTCTACATAGTACCAAGTACCAACATTGACATCAGTTCTTCATGTTAAAAACTAAACAAGTAACTGGTGGCTTAGGACTGATCACAGCCAGTTCTATTCATCGCTGTTACTAATTTCGCAACAGAAGCCTTCACCATTTGTTGCTATTCAGAAGTATTCAGAGACCTGTGTTTCTACAACAGGTGGACTCCATTGTGTTTACAGATTTGCTTTGAAATCAAATGAGGGCAAGATTATAACAATGTAACTTTCTAGTTTGTTTTGACAAAGTACAAAAACAAACTAGAAAGTTACTTCAGCAACAGTATGACGTAAACAGAGAAAAGCTACAATGAAAGATTAGGAGCAGGCTTGGAATTGGCATTAAGTAGTACATGCTAAAAAAGGTGTTTCAAAAATACCAAATTTGAGAAGAGGAAATCATGGTGTAGTTATAAGCTGTGACTGAGTTGAGTTGAAGAACAATATTCAAAATGTCTTCCAAGTTAGTTTACAACCAAAGAGAAACTACCACTTTGTACACTGAATACGTAACTCAGAAAAGCAATAAAAGCCCAAAAAGCAACATTTATGACAAGGAGCATTAGAGCAATATGACTGCATGCACTTGATTTAGCTTTACTTGCACATGAAGACAGTTCTAGTTTCAAAAACATTAAAACACATTGAAAACTCTTAAATTTGTTTTATCAGCAGAAGTGTATTTTCCATGCAATACTCAGTGTTACCAAGAGTAAAAAAAGATAGATCAACCATGACAGCATGCAGTTCATTCCAACCTGGTATTATTGCATGAAAGGCATGATCTTCTATGGAGATTCTAGCCTCAGTCACGTGCCGCTGCTGTAATCCCTGGAATACTAGAAAAACTCTTATCCCTTCAGGAATGGCATAGTTTTCAGGCAGAAATGCAACAATCAGTCCACCACCCTATAAAGCAATTCAGTTGTTAAATCATACAAACCAGGGGTAATACAGGAAGTCATTCGCTTATTGAAAGTAATTGGACAGGCAGTTATGAAAAAGAGGCTATGTCACTTTAATAAAAAATGCTTTGCAAAATATTTAAATGAAATTAATTGAAAAAACAAAATAACTTAATTGTCGTTTTTTTTTAAATAGATAAACATTACATTTCTATAAGAGCTGATGATATACACTTTGGCCTAATTAAGATCATATTGCCTAGGTCTTTGCTGTGTAAACTTCCTTTCAATAGATAATGATTTAAGCAACATAGAACTTCAAGCGTCTTCAATATATTAACTAGCACCAACTGTTATGAAACTATGTGATAGTGGTTTTTTCTAATCTCTTGACAGAACAATACGAATTTGAAGTTTGACACAAAACCATTCCTGTAGAGATGCTGAAATGTAAAAATGTGCTTTTGACCAATGACCATCTTGCCCAAGTGTGAAATAGATTGCCACTACAAGCTTAACGTGGGATTTTAAGTACGAATGTATTGTACACCAGTGCCAAAGGTGTTAAGGTAAATCTTTCAAGTATTTGAAGATTTACAACAGCACAGCAACTGTTAAAGTGAGAATAGTAAAAACCCTAGTAGCAAAAACAAAAGATGAGGTTCATTGAAGCCCGTGACTTGCCTACAACTTACATAAACAGGAGCTTCTGTTGGCAAAAGTTCCATCCTTGTCATGCCTGCAAAAAAGCATGAAGAATTACCATCACTATTTTAAAGTCACTTTTTTTCAAAATAGAAATTCAAATCATCGAATGATTAAGAAAATGTGGCAGAACCAGCCAACAGGATAACAATAATAAGTCTTTGCCCAACTGTTGTAAAACTTTGAAAACAACATCAACATTTCAACCAACTGACAGTAGACTTTCATCAGGGCGAATGGCGATTCAAACAAAGAGCAGCAAAATTCACTGAATGCACATGATTGGATGACGTAGTGATAACACTGATAACTCTCTTGAAAAGGCACAGTAGATAATGGAGAACAAATTGTAAAGTAGAATAAAATAACAGCAGCAAGAAACAAACTGTGCGTTGAGTCAGGCTAAAACGAACCAAAAATATGCTGTCTCATATTGAGTGAATTATAGCCAAATGTTGCTTTGTAGATCCAACTCTAATGCATGTTTAGGACACAAGCTAAACAGCATTAGAGTTGGAACATCAAATAAAGTGGTCGAAAACTCAGATTGTTGCATTTGAGAATGATTTTAGAAACGGACACTACATTGAATCATTTTTCATTAATTCCACACCCACACCCAATGTCATTAAAAAAAAAGTTCAGATCTTTTTCCAAAAATGTACAAAGCAACATTTGGTTATGATTTGACTTCAACCATTAACTCCTTGACGTCTGGATGGTTTTGGCGATTTTCGCAAAAAAAACAGCAGTTTTCGGTTGCCTTACCAACGCCCTAGCTCCTCCGCCGATTGCGCTAGAGAGCTGTTCAACGGCTCAAACGGATCGGCCAGTCTAGTAGATTGC
>Ga0210059_1004697_pt1 | contig 22075 bp, 14 predicted proteins | sample Ectturendosymbi2_FD_188042 | JGI IMG/M metagenome (GOLD analysis project Ga0210059, IMG submission 188042) | Ecteinascidia turbinata endosymbiont from Florida, USA - Sample 2 (SPAdes) (version 2) | ecosystem: Host-associated > Tunicates > Ascidians > Unclassified | place: Key West, Florida...
CAAAACCTAAACCCAAAACCTAAACCCAAAACCTAAACGCAAAACCTAAACCCAAAACCTAAACCCAAAACCTAAACCCAAAACCTAAACCCAAAACCTAAACCCAAAACCCAAACCCAAAACCCAAACCCAAAACCCAAACCCAAAGTGTTGCAACCTCCTGGAATTTTGTACGGGCTTTGCATCATGATTCAGAAGTAATTCTTTCGTGTACTAGTCACAAACCGCGATGTTTCGAAGTTGTAAAAAATTAGGCAGCAGAACGCAATACTGCAGTCAGGTAAATCCGGATAAATTAACTCAAACTAAATCTTAATTTTTTCACAAACCTTTTGCCACTGGGGCAAGCAACAATCTGCTGACAGTTACCCTATATATTCCAGTTCCATCTCATACTTAAATTCACGAACGGTCAATCTTCCCATTTCTTCGACTGTTTCTTAGTTTCAAAATGAATTTTTCAAAACCACGACCGCGGTCTGACTAAATTTCACGCGGGATCCGAGCAACTACTGTTGTGAGTCGTCATAAACAACTCTAGTTATCCACCCGTCAAACACAACAACACAGCTTATCATGCATTTGGGTAATATTGAATGCAGGCTAGAGGGTTTCTAAATTACCGTTTAAAATATTGCTGGCCCGAAGTTTTTTACTGTATATGTCAACCAAACGAACTTAACGGGAAATTAAGAAAAAAAAACTGGAGGAGCCAAACAGGGGGCCAAGCAGAAATCTGGGGGGCTATGGCCCACCCAGGTCTCCCTTAGAATCGCCACTGCTATAACGTAGGCTACTGTAACAACTATGGAACATTGATTTTTTGGCGTTAACTACGCATTGTTTTTGTCATTATACAGTTCATGACATAACATAGCGTTGTCCTACAACACGTAACTGAATACAGCATAAGTTTGAAATTGGGCCATCAGAAAAAAGCATGGGCCTTTACTTGCGACTGAAAATGCGTTTTGGGCCACCATACGAAAGTTTGCCCAGCACTGATTTAAGGCTGCAGTTGATGCTGCAGGCAAAAGTAAGTCATACTGTGTTTGTTGCACGTCAGCGTTATCAGAGAGGAATTTTGCGATGGTTTTGAAATGAAGTTTACATCACCATTAGGTGGGGTACAGCAAACTGGTGCATCAGAAACAGCTGCGAAAAGTGTTACCTTTGTTTTGCATTCGGTTAGTGATTGCAAGCGCTTAGATACACATTTGTATTTGATTATCATCAACTTCCACAGGGAGCAAACCTCAGGTAGGCTAAAGGTCAGCCATGATATGAGTTATCCTGCATATACACTATAGGCTACTTCGTAAAATATATGAATGTTGAGAAACTTGAGACACGTTGAGACTTTTCAAAAGATCCCAAAAGTTTTGCTGTTTCTAGGCAATGGTTTTTGTACATTGCAGCATCGCCGTACTAAATTACTCAATGCAACAGACGTGAAATGCTTGTAAGACCAATCAGGTGGGGCTAAACGTTTTCCACAGCGCCTGGCTAGCTCAGTCGGTAGAGCGTTGGACTCTTAATCCAACGGTCGTGGGTTCGAGCCCCACGTTGGGCGAGCTTTTGGCAATAAATTATCGTTTCACAAAAACGTTGTAACGGCTGAATGTGGCTCGTATTCGTGGTAAGTGCCTTGGACGAAAAGTAGACTTGTCAGAGAACTATGTAGTCTACAAACGACCAGGTAACATTTTTTCACCCGAGTGAGGATTTGTTCTCTTCAAGTCTTGGTTTTCGATTGCATTGCTCATGCATTTCAGGTGTTAGTGTACAGCAAACTTTCCGAAAACTTTCTCGGGAATGTGGTTTGAACAGCATGTTTTGACTGATAAAAACATGAGTTTGTAGTTTTGAAACTGTATTAATGACCTTGAAGACAATCCTATTACAAGTTTATCATTTCAAAACCTTGCACCAATCAACAACAGGCATCATCCACAGAACATCCTTCTTGGCTATTGTCGAACCAAACATAAAAACAGCAAACTTTTGTGCGCAGCCCAAACACTGTATTGTTGCTAACATACAGCAAGCTATTTATGTAAGGAATTTTACAACTAACGGCTGATACAGGCCTGGTTAGAAACAAATCTGCTTGAACACCACCTGAAAAGACAAAGTACCACTTACAGTTGCATAAGTACACTTAACTGCTCTGCTAAAGGCACGTGCTGAAATTATGCTGTAACATCGTTTCTTCATATGCAGTGCTAATTCACTGTAAGCACAGAATCAAATCAGTCGGATGCAGGATGTCCTTAACGAACTAGGTGTCACGGTCTACACCGAGTTCCAGTAGCAAGTTGATGGTGGCGCTTCTCATCAACTGGTTGACTGGTTGGCATAATTGACACAAACTTTCATGAAAATGGTTTCGACTGAGCCCAGACTAGACACGAAAGTTGGTGGTAGCGTGGCCGAGTGGTCTAAAGCGCTGTTTGTAGGCAACAGGCATTTCGATTGTGCGGCAATGGCCACTGCCAGGTTTTGTCTGATACAGAAGGTAAATGCATGTCGCTTGCCGCGCCTTTCACTTATCATTAGGCGCATTGCAGTTCTGCAAGTTAATTTTGGCTTAAGAGTTACTCCTCTAAACTTGTGTGGGACCTTTGTCCTTCATTGGTAAATTTTCAAATTCTTCTTTCGAGCGGTCTACGGCGCTGGTTTAAGACACCTGTCATTTCGAGGGTTCGAATCCCGCCCCTGCCAAATTTGTTTCTACCTTGAACAAAGGCTACGTTCATCTGAACAACGTGACGAACAATTTGTGGTTATTTGTCGATACATGCCTGCTGAGAGAGCATCGTCAGTTCTTTTCATGTGAAACCTATCACTTGCAAGTTCCGTCTGTAGCCTAAATAAAAGCTTTTGCAAATATCAATGCAAAGCGAAACGCTTTCGTTGCATTTTTCTGTGTCAAAGCGCTCGCCATTGCAGCTCAAATGTTTCATCAAGAGGGTCCGTTAGGGATTTCCAGACTATGGTTAGTTAGAGAAGCTTACTAGTTTCTATTCAACGCTGTGTGCATTAGAAGTTATCTGACCAAATTATGTGAAACGTTGCGCACAGTGGAGAAAATAAAACTCTCTTTCACAGAAGGCTTGCACAAACTTTGCATGATTATAAGTTCAGTTAAACTCAAATAAACCTTTCAACTGTTTTCACCAAAATTTCGAACGTTTCACACAAGCTCAATACCACTCACATGCAGGGCCGGATTAAATGAATGCCAGGCCCCGGGCAAAGTCGTGACTGTGAGGCCCCCTAAACGCTTAGAGCAACTGCATAGTGTTTCACATGCCCTCGTTTCAACTTGGCGGAAGCACCGGTCAAAAACGTCAAAACTGATACGATTTGGTAGCCTACACTTTAGAGGCAAATGGGGTGGTCATGTACTGCGGTTCGTATGTGATTAGTTTGTTCAAACAGAAAATTGTATCACAAAAAAACGATATTTTTGCCACTGTGGCACAACACAACAATATTTTTTTGTCACAGACCCTCTGACCATCTTCACTGCACAAATCGTCCATTCACATATGTATTGAGAAAAGATACAGTGTGTCTACTGTCGCAGATGAAAACGTACACGTTCAGAAGAAAATGTTCTCAACAAAATATCACGCACAAGCAACTTGAACCGTGCTGCTTGACTGAAGTTTTGCGATGGGAGCTTTACAATAGTTACACTCATTAACTGCTCCGTGATCTAGTGGACAACAGCGCTTTGTTAAGATTGATACCCTCACGATTACAACAAGCGCTTCGCAACTAGTTAAATCAGTATTCGATTATCATTTCTATTCAAATAGGCACACTCATAATTTTTGTTCGTTACACAAGCTTTCTGGGTTTTTATTGTACGAATATGTTTATTTTGGTGTGCAATCTGGGTTTGTTTGAAATCAATGAATGGGATCCCTGAATTTGACTGTTGAACATAGATGTCTTGACAAGTAATGCAGCGAGGCAGTGACGGGTGATAGCAGTAAGCCACATTTAGTTTTATACTGTATGAAAAGAAGCAAGGGTAAATCTGTACCAGTGCTTCCACAAGTTTGAAAAATCCATTGTTAGGGTGAGACTGTGATCAGCGTGAATATCTTAATCAAACGACTGTTATGCAGGCATTTTTTCACACAGTATAAAAATAGTGGTTTGTTAGAATACGTCTATGCAGACTTGTGGGAATACGTCTTTATCGTTAAGTCTAGTTCTGACTTTTAGTGAGCACTAAGTGCAAAGCTGTATTTGCTATGGCGAGTTTTCGGAATTAATCTGCTCAATTTTAAACCTGCGTACTTTTCTAACTTTTAATAAGTTGTGTGATAATCTTGTCAAATGTCAACTTGTGCAAACGTTCTACTTCTCATTGCTTGAAACAGTTTTAAGAGAGTGTCTAACTTTCTTGTTTTTTCACCGCTCATATTGCTCTGGCCGTTGATTATTCTTAAATTAGGACTTATTTGTGGAAAGTGCTCGAAAAATGGATATAAAGCAGTTTATGAAAATGAAAAGCATTTCTGACAGCCGCAGTGTAAAAAACATTTCAAACAAAAGGTTGAGAATTGAGTTTCAACGAGCAGCACAAACTAATCGGGTAGAAAGGGCAAAGCGTTTTGTGAATGTCTATTTACACTGCGTCGTCAGCAACCTGAAAAGAATAAGCAAAATTTCAACGTTGCCCCCAGAGGCGTAACGAGGTAAGATAGCGCTGGGGGCAAGAAACAAGTTTGGCGCCCCCATGTTCGAACCTGAGGTCTTTCAGAAGCATATTTAAAAAAGTACTTGCGACATTGTTGGAACTTTTCGGCGTACGGGGAATTGTGTCCCTCTTGTTACGCCACTGGTTGCCCCCCTGGAGAAATTTCTGTGCACTCCCATGGATGCACCGATTTCGATCTAATTCTTCGGTCATATGCACAGTGCTGTTTGGTTCATTTCCTCAAATATCGTCACTCAAAAACGGTAAATGCCAAGTTGCCAGTTTCCTAAACCTATATACTAAACGGTGTAATCAAAAAGCTCTGCAGTTTTGACGCGTAGTGAACAGCCTAAAAACATGAAAACCAGTAAATATTCAAGCGCGAGACCCCGGGCATTTGCCCGGTTTGCCCAATGGTTAATCAGCCCCTGTTCACATGGCAGCCAAGGATGACGCAGACATTGGCACTACAGTGTCAACAGTCTTCCACTGAAAACCAAAACTTGCCAGTCAAACATCCAGGATGCCTTGGCAAACCATCTGAACCGATCACTCGAAACAGACGTTGGTCAAAGCATGGTGACGTAAAAGTACAACTTCCAAACAGAAAGCAGTCTACGAGTGACAACTGTTTAGTAATGCACCACTTCAAGTGAAGTACAAGCAGCGTGCTCCTAAGTTTGCAATAAGCTTGAATGGCACAAAACACCCTAGTTAGGGCCTTGGCACAATGCCGAAAGCTTGCTCAACTGCAGAAGATAGTTTTGAGATTTGATTACTTTGAAAGCACAGGGCCGCTTAAAAGAAGAAGCCATGCCAAATACAAGGTTCTTTCCCATTCCACAAACTGCGTTACCGCAAGACGTCGCTGTGGAGGGTGCGTCTGACTGAAGAATTTTGTGGCAATGTAGCCCATACAACGTTTGATTAATCATGGACAATTAGTCAAAAATACTGCTTTGATCAGGTTCGACTACAAGCTGAAGCAAGACAGGTTCCAGTTGCGTTGATTTGCACTGAAGCATTTCTTCGGCTTACACATCAAAAGCTTTATTTATCTGAAATATTTTGACGCAACTTTCGGAATTGGGGAGGGCAATTGTCCCCATTGTCCCCCTGGGCTACGCGCCTGTCCAGAGGTCGTCCAAGGAACAGGTGGCGTGACTACATCTCCGACCGTGCTTGGTCCTGTCTTGGTGTGGAGCCAGCAGAACTATCTGAGATTGCTGAAAATCATGAGGTATATCGAGACCTCCTACGGCTGCTGACCCCGTGACCTCTCCAGAGGAAAAAACGGCTATGAAATTGAATAAATGCAACGCGCAACATGCACACTTACAGAATAAACATACCACATCAACAGCAGTTACAAGAGGCGTTGAAGACCACTAAACCTGGGATGAAACGCACATACATCATCATGTGCGCAACACATGCACACAACCAGGAAATGTGATAACAATAAGACATTTTACAGAGCGTTCCGAATTCAGAAGTGGGGGTTCGTTTTTTTTGAACTAGTTTCAGCTTTACCTATTCTGATAGACGGGTAAATACTGGCTATGAAGCAAGCGCTGCAAAGCTTTTATTTTTGTTATCCACTTTAAATATTGGCTATAAAGCAATCCAGAGTTGTAAAGGAGCCTCATTTTGAAACCCAAACCCGGCCCGACATCACATGCCCGAACCCGGCCCGAACGCAACATTTTTTGCAGCCCGATTTATGCCCGAAAGCCAAATTTACCGAGTGTGTCACAAAATGCGCGACTGCGTTGTACTGGTGGCGCAGCAAAGCAGACATGACTAACAAATTCACAATTAATCATATTGTATTGACGATTGTATCAACTCGATTGCTTCAACAGTAACTGGTGAGAAAAATGTCCGTCGCTACAAAAAAATTTGGTATGCAGCCCGAAGCAATTTGACAAACCTGGCCCGACCAGACTAACAACCCTGAAGCAAGCGCTGCAAAATATTTATTTTGGTTATCGCGTGCCAAACGTAAAAACATAACTTTCTGAAGATATTTCCATGTCTTCTGGCTCAAAAAAAACTTTTACCAGCTATCCAAACAAATCGGAAAAGCGTTGTACAATCCATAGTATGCATGCCATAAAGAAGCCACCTCAACACGCATATCTTTGATTCTCATTTTCAATGTGTTCGTTTTGATTCAGTCTCATGCAGGGCGTGGTTTCCGGAGGCAAATACAGTGAAACTGGACTTAAACTCACTGTTAAAAATATTGCACTTTTGTTTTAGAGAACTTGGTGCTCTCTTGAAGAAATTCGAAAATAAAAACAAAAGTTTTCGCCAATTTTCACAAATGTTCGTTTTGCAATGATTAGTCGATATTTCCTGTTTCATCAAGATCCGTTTCAAAGCCATAGTAAATTTTCGGGTTCGGTTTCACACTCTGCAGCCAGGTAAGCACCCTCCAGGTGACGTTCGAATCGTGGATATGTTGCTGCAAGACGCTCGAGTCAACAAACTTGTATTTTCCGCCAATATCGAAGTTGCTTCTTGAATAACCAAGAGCTGGAATGCGACTTGAAATTCCGAAGTTGTCGTTTCGGTTCGCCGAGTGCGGAAAGCTGCACTTCGCGGTGGTACGGAATGGCAGAGCAGTTGCGGGTCTGTGTGGGAAGCAAAGGTGTAAAGAATATTCTGTTAAAGTTCGATTTTCTGAAAAACCCAAAAACAATAATTTCTGGAGATAACATTTTCGGACAGTTTGCTATCGAAAATGACAACCGTTCCTAATTAAAGGTTCTCTATATTTGTTGTGTTGTAGATTCTAGTGTAGGATTTGAATGACAAAAAACTGATGATGCTTTTAGCAAAATTTACATCAGAAAGTGACCTGATAGACTACTACCTTGATTTCCTACGCAGAACCTAGGACATAGTTATCGGTGTAGTTCTTATTTTGGTTTGAAATGTATATCTGTTCGTTTGTTGTTGTCCTTTTTCTATGGTTATCGTGGACCCGCAGAACTGAAGAGAAACGCGTCATCAGTGATCAGAAGGCAGAAGCTGTCCAAGTCATTGTCTGACATAGGCGATACCCACGAAACTGGAACAGAGCAGCCAACGTATGGAACGCAATGCCAGTGCCAGAGCTTTCAAATGGTGCCGAAACCTTCATAGAAGTACAGGAGACGCGCTGTCTCATTCATCCTAAGAAACGCACCTACCGCTGCTGTATAGTGATCAGCTTCATGCTTTGGATTGCTTCCGTTTTTACTCAGTGGCTTTGCGCTAACCCAACGTTGGGCATTTAATTCGGCTCGGGTGCCATTTTGAGAAGGGCGCGTTTAGTGGTGGGCCAAAACGTCTAATTTGATCGTGAAATAAACAAATAAAACAAAAACATTAATGGCGTAAAATAAATAAATAAAACAAAAACATTCTTGTGCAAATGCACTTTATCCAGCACAAGCAATTCAGCGAGACAAATGTCACCTCACACACTTTTCAACAAACTTCAGATTTAAAGATTTTTGCTGAATGCGGCCTCGGGCCACTGAAAACGCTGTGGCGTGGCACATGCGGCCCGCGGGCCACTAATTGCCCACATCTGCTCAAAGCACTTAGTCGAATGTGAATGCTCTCGTTCTTCGCCTGTTGCAGTGGCGACACAGCGAATACTGAAGCTATGTGGCTCGGGCGAAGGAACGTTTGAAAATTTTGCTGAGACCAACGTAACAGCAGAATCTAAAGCAGTGGTTCTTAACCTGGGTTCGATCGAACACCTGGGGTTCGACGGGGCCGTTTCAGGGGTTCGACGAAGGTCATCTGGAACATGACTAAAAGAGGGGTTATATTACAACAATTTTAACTTTCTGTTATGTTGGGCAAAATGGGGTTCGACAAAAGCTTGGGAAACTTCGCTGGTGTTCGGCGTGTTTGCAAAGGTTAAGAACCACTGATCTAAAGTCTCGTTTTCCACAAATGAAAAGCTGCACGCCCCATGCGTTCAATGTGAAATTTGTGGCGCCGTAGCATCATGGAGTGGGAATAGCCAAGCCCTGTTAATGGAAAGAATCAGCTTGTGCAATACCAAAAGATAAAAATATATTGTCAAGCACAATAACGATGCTTCAAAATCATTGCTTGAAAATTAAATTCCGACTCGCATGGCATGACATCTACACAAGTTTGAAAAATGTTTTAAAATTCTGTAGCACAGTGATTAATAAAAAAAAGGTTTATTCGAGTGTCTCAGCCAGCAAGATGCAGTTATTGAAAAGCTTTCATACGGAGCGATGACCCAAAACTAACGTAAGTTTACAACCAAAAGTGTTTAATAGTCGAAATGGTTGTTAATTCAGCTCAGGCCCGTAACCAGCTTGGGCCACCAGGGGGGGCGAAGGGTTTTCTGAGAGGGGCCCAAATTTTTAAAACTATGTCCAACGGTTTTGAACTAGTTCCAGCACATTGTTCCAATGGAGGCGAAAAATATTGTAAGGGGGCTCAGTCCCCTTAGTTACGGGCCTGATTCAGCTTCACCAGGTTTTCAAAGAGTTGACAATATCGGTTACTTGAGCGCTTGCATTCTGATAATGGTTGCGCATGGAATGCGTGTGTTTCTCTCTGCGTCAGCTCTGAGGCTATGAAATTTTGGTTGGAAATTTTCAAAAACATATTGAAACCGCCAATACGTTTGTTAGTTCTTAGGTACAACAGCAAGTTGCAATCAAGTTTCCCCACCCGAAAATTTCAGCTAGTTACCGCCATGCCTTAAACAGAGTGTGTTCAAAAGTGTCTAGTCTGTATATGTCTGCGTTTGTACGAGGTCAAAAATCAGATTTTAATGCACTTCACACAGTGGCGTAGTTTGAGTCTGGGCTGCCCGGGGCGGCCCTTGAGTTTGATGCCCCCGAAGCCCATAAAAATATATAGCCTATCGCACAGTCACTCGCTCTTAAAGCTTTGTATATATATTAACTAGTTTATGCACCATCATATTATTACAGTACTCTCAATTGCTCAAATATGGTATGCTTTAAATACACACCAAAATACTCAAACATTGTAAAAGTAACAGTTAAACAAAAAACAAAAACGACCTATAGTGAAAAATAGTAAACAAATTTTTAAAAAATAGGTCCATCTTTATTTCTCAAAGGAAAACTACAATTTTCTTCACAGTAACTTTTCTTGCCTTTTTGTTGGCAAATTCTTCAATGGCAGTGTCAAAATTTATTTCATCTGTCAATTGTTGCTCTATAGACAGTATGGCAAGATTTCTCAACCGCAAGGTGCTCATACTAGATCTTGATCAGTTTTAGTTTCGAAAAACTTCTCTCACAGCACAGGTAGCAACACTAACGGCAATGGTGAGGAAAATCCTTTGTTTTTATTACTATATTTGGAACAGAATTCCCAAGGTTATACTTTTGAATAAACTGCAAAAGTTCAAGGGGCCTTGTTTCACTATTGTGAACTGTACATCAGCAACATCGTGTAACTGTGATGCAACAATACCGTTCTTAATTGCACAACAATGAACAAGCGACAACTCTCAGTATTTCTTTTTCGGCTATTAACTGCACTCAAGCTCCTGTACTGGCCCACCTGGAATCTGAATGCAGCACGGTGATCTAAAAATTTTCATAATGACGCATCAACATACTGAAGCAAGAAATCATTTGCCCTAAAAAAACGAGGAACCCTCACGGAACCCTTAAAAGTCACGTAACCTCACTACATGTTTTGCGGAACACTAGGGTTCCGCGGAACCCCTGTTGAAGAATACTGAGCTAGAATAAATTTCTCCACACACACGGAAATTCATTTTGACGAGCACAAATCCAACTACACATTTATTACATTTACATAGCAATGTTTTTTAGACCCAACAATGCGCTTCTACTGGACTGGCAGGTGCAAAACTTAAGAGCACTTGCAAAAGCTTAGAGCTCACCACAGCCACACATTTGCCCATAGTCATCCACCATTCTCCTACTATGTTCTATAACCTCGTATAACATAAGCACTACGATCAAACGTCAACAACGACCCAAAACTCAATGAATCAACCGTGCAGTGCAGGCCTGCACAACTCAGAAAGCTTGAAGGGCCAATTGACAACATAAATTTGCAGCGGGTCGCAAAATCTATTTCATTTTGTTGTAGTTTGAAAGAAATTCTGGAACGACAATTAATTATATATCCGATGTGGGTTTATTGCAACATTTTCTGCAATTGCGAAAGCTCCCGAGGTGCGCATGCGGCCGCCGGGTCGAATGTTGTGCAGGCCTGGTGTAGTGAATCAGTAAAATCTGACATCAAGTGAGTTGATAAGCGTGTTGAGAACCGTGTTGCAGCGTCATGTAAAAAAGCCTATTGATAAAACATCCCTGATACACGGCTGTTTATTGTTTGGCTAAGATCACAATCGCTTAAGAACACATGCCGTAGTTTAAATTACTCAAAATCAAAAACGTCCTTAACTACGAGTAGTGTTCCGACATTAAAACCACTTTTATTTCAATACAGCCTGTAAAAGTTTATAGTCTACACTACAGCATCGCCCACAGTGCCGCCCCCATAAAAGTGCCGCCAGGGGCGGACCGCCCCCCCCCGCCCCCCCTTAGCTACGGCACTGACTTCACACTTTGCTTATCACTTGAAATGCAAAAGGGTTGAACAGTTTAGTAAGGCGCGGTTGTGAATCACATTCACACTTCACAAATTTCATTTTGAAATGTGGTTTCTTAATCCGCAATGAGTTTATTCAAATAGAATTGATTCTATTTGAAGAAGGACTGAAGATGCGTAAATGACGCGAATTCGATTTCCTAGCAAATCACGTTGCGAGCAGATTTAGCTGCTTTGTTCTTGTGGAGACTTGTTGCTGGTATGTGGATGTGCAGTCGGAATCATCACGAAGTTATGAAAGCAGAGCACAGTGGGCAGATTCCTCGAAAGCTCAGCAGCAAAGCTAGAGTCTTCAATTCAGGCAATAAATATAATTTTATTAAGAGAGCAGTCGAATCCGATCCTAGTACGGCATGTACATGTCGCTGTTGAAAACATAGCTTAGCTGTATTACGCAACCAGTTGAGAGCATAACCACCCTTAACCAGGCCCGTAGCTAGGTTTTACGGATTGGGGGGGAAATGGGTTTCAGAGGAGCAAGACTTTTGTTTTCATTATATGTTTAAACAATTTTTTTTGGGTGCAACAAAATTTGGGAGGGTATTGTCCCCGAATGACCCCTTTGGCTGCGGGCCTGTCCTGAACGCCCGAGTTGGCGCCAAGCTTGCCAACGATGTTTCGCTCAGACCCGTAGCCACAGGGGGCATTCGGGGGCAGTAACCATGTTCCGCTGTCCACAATTACAGTATGACTTACCGCTGCGGCAAACGCTGTTCGTGGCAAGGAAACCTGATTCCCATTTGGCTAGCTGCTCTCACCGCATGCTGGCTGGGCTGAAAAGGAAGCAAAAACAAGGATTAAAACTTCAAGTATTTACAACAAGAACGACGCGGTCCTGTTTGTCGTATCGTATTTTAAGCTGGTTGAGACGACTTCCACCAGTTGTAGCTGCTTCCAGCCTCTGCGTAGCTTACAGTCATAGATGAAAAAAGAAAATAGACGAAACCTTCGTGAGGTTTCGTTTTTCTAAGTAATTTTACAGTTGCGCACTTCTTTTGTCCAAGTCAAAATACTAAAAAAGTCTCGTGAGCTGTGCACTTTGTGGTGAAGCAGGTTAATTATATGCTCAGCAGTAACGTTGGTAGCATCTAAAGAAAATATCAGCACATTTCACTGTGAACAGAAAAGTACGCCATCAACCAGATATCAACACATTTTGCTGTACTGTTCTCCATTAGCATCACAAAGTCACTGTTTCGAGCTGACTCAATTGCAAACATGTATGTTCGTGTAAGTATTTAAGTAGAAAGAGTTTGAAGTTTAGAGCAGAACCATCGTTTCGCGCGTACACATTTGTGCATCACTACTAACGCGCCGTTTTCATTTGTCTTTTTTTTCCAAACAAAAACAAGACAATCGCCTGCATCTCTTTTCTTGCATAACTCACGTGGCAAGTCCTTGCCATTCTTTGGGCGAAGTTCGACTTCCTGAACGGCCGCGGCGTGCCGGTCGCATCCGACGCGTTGTTTGCTGCGGGGCTGTTGCGACAACGTTCTTCGAATTCTGGCTGATGGAAGCGCACCGTGGTTCGCGTCCTGTCTCCGGCCGTGTTCGTTTCTGGCCACAGGACCGTTTCGCCTCCGCCCCATCCGGATGTTTTTTTCGAAAGACGAGCCTGGTCCGTATGTTGGTTATTTCCTATTGTTCTCAGTATGCCATGCGCGTTTGAGTTCGTCCTGCTCGTCTCCTTCCTGCCACTTGGCTGGGTCGTCACTCGCGAGTCTCTCGAGCGCCACTTGTCGCGCACCGTTGCTGATGACGACCGGGAGTTAGTGGGCGCTCGAGGGAAGTCGTAAGTAAATGTGGCGTCTCTGGTGGGAGAAGCGGAACGAGGTCCTGCACTCATTGACGATGATCTCTTCGGTGTCGTCTGTACACGAAAATGTGCAGTGAGTTAATTGATTGCCGCGACCTGTTTGCAACTGTACTTTAACGCGCCTGAGAGAGAGCAATATATTTTTGTTTTTTATGTGTGCACTGCCATGCCAAGCTGTGTGACATGGACCTTTGATTGAATCTGGCACAAGCACGCAGTATAAACAAGGGAAGAAAAGACGTTTATGATGGCACAGATACACAATGCGTCGGCGGCGACGTTTAAATAAGTGGAAAGTCTGATTAAAAAAAACAATTGGAAGCACTTCTTGCACTTCATTTTTTTAATCCTAGCAAAAATATTTAATCAAAGGTCTTTAGGGGTAAGTCTAACTTCTTTGATATCATTTCTTAAGTAGACGTCTGTTGCTGACTGAGTCACAAGAGAAGACTGTCATGTACGCTGTAGATTTGCATTCAAGGAAGCAATTGGGTTAGAAGTTTTTCTGTTTTCCTTAGAAGGGTTGAAATGTAGAAAGTTGTCTTAAAATTTGAAAGTGATGATGTTGCAAAAAGAAAAAATTTATGGAGAAATAAGATAATTGTAATTTCATTCTGATCAAAACTTTGGTTTGACAATTTTTCTACAAAAATAGTACGTGAGGCTTTCCCACTTGCAAACTGCTCTTTTACCAATAAGCGCTACAGAAGCAAATGAAACTTTCTCCTTAAAATAATCCCGCTTTTTCCAACACAGACAATTCGTTGGTAATTTCGTTTAGAAGTTTGAGAGCGATCGCACCGGGCCGGTTTTGCTGACGTCGCAGCAAAAAGTCAAATTTCGCAACGTCACCTGCCTCAAGTGGTTATCTGGTAACTTGACTCACGCGAGAAAACGACAAGCGACTCGCTGCACGGCCACAAAGGTGGAGTTGGTAAGTGTTTCTGCACCTGGAATTTTCGACCAACTTTTTGAAGCATAATCTGCCTTGTAACTGATTGATAAGCAACGAAAATTCGACTGACCGGAATCGTTTCAGCGTCTGCAGGTGCTGCTTGCTGCGGAGAGGATTCGCATGTTCCATTTACTTGTGAAAGCGATCGTATTCTGTTTGGTGCTGATTCGCCTGGACGTCCGGGTGTCTGGCAAATATGCGAGATTGTAGATATTATCCGCAACGTCTAAAGTAGGTAACAAGTCTCTCTCTTTGCGTCTACTCATCAGTAGACCGCGCATCACATTCTCAAGACAGTCAGTAAAGAAAAGCATAGCCACTGCGCTGGGGCAGGGCCGCAACCAGCTGATATTTTCTGGGAAGTAAGCGATTGTAACTTGCTGCTGTACCTAACAACCAAACACGCCTTTGAAAATTTAAACGGGGGCTAATTGCCCGGTTGCCTCTCTGCTGGTTGCGCGCCCTACATTGAGGCAAGATTCAGCTGCAGAGGCTGCCAGAATGGAAAAATATTCCACCTACTTATTAGTTCCCGCTACCTAGACTGATAATTGCCTTGCATGACTGAGGTGTTCAGTTCCGTCTGAGATGGAAAAAAACAATTTGATCCACAGCTGGAACCCTGTTAAGCGTCACTATTTCAGTCCAGAGTTGGCCTGGACTTAATGATGGCTAAAGAGTGTTCCTGTTTCCCAAAAACTGCAGAAGTCCCGAACTGCAGTCGGTTGCAGTTTAGCATCATGTCAAATACTCACTTTTTCTTGAAGTTCACGCTCTTTCCTAAGCGCCGCTGCACCCAGTCGCTCAATGGCCATAGATCGAACACCCGATTTTTCAATTGAAAGACGGACACGGGACCACTGAGCTATCGCCGGCGAAACAAAACTAATTGACAATGAAAAATGATAAATTCAATTTTATTTAGTACTCGCTTTTAGTACTCTTTAAGGGGGTGTCACGGGTGGTCTGCTTGCACCTTGGGCCACGCGGCTACTTTCGCGGTGAATGCCGCATTGATGGCGCGTGACCTGCTCCCTTGAACCCATCCATTAACACCGAGCACAAGACTGGACAGGCCGCAAGCACCTATATTTAAATCTTGGAGGTGCCCCGGTCGGGAATCGAACAGCTTATGGTGAAGCTTTGGTGTCGCGTGATCAACCAAGTGCACCAACATAATTTCTCGCACATCTGCCATAAACAGGGGCGGATCCAAGGGGGGGGGGGGCGATTGGGGCGATCGCTCGATTATTTACACTTTGGAAAACAGCATTCGCGATATAAGGCCATTTTGTCACCCATTGTTTTATCAAAGCAGTGTTGTGGGAAGTATAGTTCATGCCTGTTACAGTAGCGAAGCCGTTATGAAACTTGACTACCAAATGTTACTGAAATCGTCCCACCAACATTACTGGCCGGATTCGCCCCTGGCCATAAATGACGGAGCTTAAACTGACCTTCTGACACGCGACCTGCAGATTTCTCGCATTGTCGCCAGACAAGCTCCGGTCCTGCGCGCGGCTGAACTTCGCGCTGTTTTTCTGCCACTGACGCCTCAAGTTAATCTCGCCTGGAGTCGGAAGACTGGCCCGCAGGTTCAGGCGGAGAAAGCTCTTCGTCAACAGCCGACAGTTCGACGGTCCAGGATAAGATAAGTCTGTTCAAGGAAGAGATGGTGTTAATCTGGGGAACAGCGCGGAAAAGGAGATCGCACTCATAGCAGCCGGCAGCACAAAACATTCTAAAATTCCAAGACAAGCAAAAGTTTGCAAATGTTCAAAATCAGGAAATATTTCTTAGCTAGTAAAAGAGTTATGAACTGTGCAAATCTAGGAAATGCTACGATTAGTGCCAGTTTGCCGGCAGGGCGTGTTATACTTAAAAAAAATTGGTTTAATAACTGAAGATGACAAAAAGTGAATGGCCAAGTAGGTGCTTACATGCTTTGCAGGAGAAGCGTCGTTGTAAAAATATCACGTTTTGAATCAGGGCCGCAACCAGCTAATATTTTCGAGGGGGGAGGGGCGAAATCATTGCAACTTGTTGTTTTGTTGTAGTACACAAAAACTGAACATGTTTTTGAAAATTTCGGGGAGGTACAGTTGTTCAGTTGCACCCCCTGGTTGCGGGTCTGTTTTTAAGTCATCTTTCGAGCACACAACGCTTTAAGTTGTGGCGAATGAGATCGTGAGGTATTTTTCGGGGCGCATACTTTTACCACGCTTTTTTGCGATCTTGCTTGATTTATGTGTGTCCTGCAAAATACGCAGGATACAATACGTAATAACAGGCAAGTGCATTTCGCTCATATCTTTTTTATGTGCAGGGGTGAATATTATAATTTTGGGGCCCAAGGCATATTGCCAGAAAGGGGCCCCAACACTACACATCAAAGTTGTTGAGGGGCCCCTTTGGCACATTTGCACATAATTTTTGCTTTATTTTGAAAAACGTATGACTTGCTTCAGAGCTTATTAAGTGTGGCTCTAGAGTGGTTGGTAAGCTATTTAATAAAACAATGCAGAGACTAAGCGCCAAACTTTCAAATGGGCCCCACGGCATCTCAGAAAAAGGGGGACCCAAGCCGACCGCCTCGTTCGCCTCCCCTAATATCCACCCCTAGTTGTGTATTGCAGCAACGCATGTTTTTTTCTGAACGTTTGCGGTTTCTGAGATTAAACAGTGTTTTCGCTTACTGTAAAAACAATGCATCGATAAATTAATAAACGGGCATTTTCTGAGTGTTTGCATTCTCCAAAAGTTCTAAAAACGCCAAAACCAATGGCGTTTTGCAGGGAAATTACGATGAAAATGTCCTTTGATATTTCCGTGTTATGCTATTTTGATGTAATAATTAATAACTTTGGCACGATAAACAATTTTGCAAATATTGGTAGTCTCATTATTTTACGAAGCAACGCAGCCGTGAATTTCGACGGAAATCTGAGGAAAATCCACAGTCGCGGTTGTTTCGGCTTTTAATATGAGTCCAGTCCAACATGGTGATAGAACAAGACTCAGTAATACCTAAATATACGTAGCACGTTTGTGTTATGTTCTTCCCGCATCGTTGCTATGCCACAGAGTTTCAATAAAAGTACGTCGTGTTTCTAAACATATACGATGACAATGCTAGCGGCGTTGTGCATAGCAACAGCCGTTTCGTGTCAGATGAGCCAAAACAAATCCTTTGTGTTTTGCCGCCCGTAACCTTTTAACGTTTGAAGCTAATCAGTAGAATGTGGGGTAAATTTAGACACGTAAAGTTTTTTATAATTAACAAACAAAACAACACTAATCATTAAGGAAGCTTCACATCCGTGTTAAACCAGCATTTGTGAACATGAACTCCCTTTCCATCATCACTACGAAGAACTACATCATCTGTTTATTCGCTCTTCTTCAAGAGTTAAGCACATTCCATAAATGGGCTTCGAAAGGGGGTGATAGGGGGCGCCTTGGCCCCCTGGATTTTGAAATTTGATATTTTCTTATTAACGTCGTGGACGTCGGAAGGGGGACAGGGGAGGCCTTGGCCTCCCTGGAATTTGAAGTTTGACATTTTCATATCAAATTTTGAGCAAAAAAGGTCGTTTTCTTAGTTTCGAATGGGTAAAATGAAATTTTGCACTTTTGGCCCCCCCTGGAAAATTATATTTGGCTTCGCCTGGAAAAATCAATGTTCCCCCCCTGGAAAAAATCCTTCCGACGTCCATGATTAACATTTTAGTAGAAAAATATTTTTTTCCTAGTTTGAGTTGGAAAAATGAAATTTTACGACTGTTGCCTCCCCCTAGAAAACCCTTTCGTCATCCCCTGCAAAATTTCCTATTGCTCTCCCCCTGGAAAAAATCCTTCCGACGACCATGATTCCACGTATTTTCAAGAGCACATTCTTTGACAAATCGCAATATATAAATGCAATGAACGCTGGAAATTTGCAAGTTTAAATTTTATTGTAGATGTCATATTTTATTTTAAGTTCTATATTCTAATATTCCACACTCAACTTTTTGAGAGTGACGGCAGTGGGTCTCATGGAGTGTTTTGAAAATAGCAGTCAGTGATCCGGAACCGACACAGACAGCACTGTGAAAAGCAGAGGAGAACATCTAGTCTTACTCAGTTTTCTCGTCTCCCACACGTTGCTGGCGCTCAGCGCTCGCTGCGGGACCATCAACTTTCGGTCAGAACCGCCATCCTCGCTGATTTGGGTGTTGTAACGTTTGCTTCTCTTTAACGTTTCGATGCAGGTAACCATGGCAACTATCTTTCAAAGTCTAGAAGTGCGCTGAAAAATAAAACGCATCGTTATATGGGCAGCAAAGACTGATCTGGTTTCTTTTGACAAAAATCGCAATGCAGTTTTCAACTAAATTTTGAAAAGCCTTACAACACACGTATTAATCTGACTCTATCAGTAGCTGTTTTTTTAAATAGCGCTCTGTCAAGTAGTCCTGTCGAACTATGCATCCGTTTTGCATTTTTTTAAGTAAAGGGGAGTGGGGTGTACTGCGAAAGATGGCAGCGCATGACTGACGTGTGAAAACAAAAGCTGTGCGTGAGGTCTCCGATGCCATTTTAACATAAAACAGTCTGGAATTTTGATGAAGGAGCAAGCTTCACAATTGTGTCCTAAGAGGAAAATCGCTGATAAGGCAAGCTGAGCAGACGCACGTGGCTCATAGTTAACTTCGGTTGTTCATCCTTAACCTGTGAAAGGGATTTTGCTTATTTGGCTAGAGGAAGCTTGTGGGCATACGCAGTACAAAATAATACTGAAAAAATAACACATTTTCACGTCTCAGCTTAATTTACTTCTTTTCCATGTAGGACCACAAGCTTCGAGCAGAATGCACTTTTGATCTTCAACGACCGGCAATAAAAGCTACTGGCGGAATTTCTGCATTTTGCTGAATTTGGTTTCTTAATTATGTGTACCTCCCACATTTTTGGAGAAAAACTATGTTTGTTTTTGAAAAAAAGATATATTACGAAATACAACGCGTTTGTTTATTCGGGTCAGATGAGCTTGAGAACAATTGCTGAGTTGTTGAAAAACGTGCCTGCGTTCCGAAAAGGTTCGGAATAATTTTTAGTCATTTTGGCGTATGATATCAATATTTTTAGTTATTTTTGGTAACCTGAAAGGGGTTTTAAATTCACATTTTGAAGGTCAATCCACACAAACAGGAATCATTAAACTATTGCCAGGAACTAAGCGGTAGCCGGTTATCTCCAGTTTTGTTTCAAGAGATAAAGCACAAAGCGCCCAGAAACACTTGAAGCTTGTTTGCATTAGTGCTCTTTATTTGTAAAGGTGCAAAGCGAATGAATGGCGAAAGTGAGTTCAAAGCATGAGGGCGGTCATGACTTTAGCAGAGATAATACGATAAAAGTTTCAAAAAATGATATTGCATCATTCATTCTAGACCAATGTTTCTTAACCTGGGGTAAATTTACCCCTAGGGGTAAATATCATATTCCAAGGGTGTATATTCACTGAACCGTAAAGTGGAGCAACTGTAAATTTTTCTGAATCATTCTAAAGTGTAGGAGGTGATTAATTTCATATTTGTAAGAAATGAACAGCACTGGCTGTATTGGGGGGAAATCTGGTAATCTTGTTTGATAAAAAGGGGGAAGATATGCAAAAAGGTTAAGAACCACTGTTCTAGACCATCGCCAGGTGTTTTTAATTAAAAAAGTTATTTTTTCAATTTTTAAGAGCCTAAAACTGTGTTTAAATGAGCATGAATAAGATTAACAGAAACAGTTGAACCATTCATAGTTTACAAGTTTAGCACAGCTTACGAATGAGAATCAACCATTTATTTTCTGACAATGTTTTGGAAGTTTTTTCTGCTCTAGATTGTTACACACAAAGCTGTCAATACGAAGCTGGCATGTCTGCTTGCCTTGAAAATCGCTGGAAAGAATTGAAGCAATTGAAGCACGAAGGCAAAAAAAGTGAAGCGCGGTAGATGTATGAGACACGGGTAGGATTGCGCAGTAAAAGATAAAACAAAAACGTATGCGATATAAAACTCGGTCAAAATGTTACTTTCTAGATTGCACACTGGGTATTACAGGAAAAGATTAGAAGAATGCTTAAAAAGGCATTCTGTTTCTTAAAAAAAAACAACACTTACAATAAAAGACGCTTGTGAACTAATAGATTAAAACAGGACAGGGGTGGAGGTCCTTACTATGATAACACATTCAAGGATGAATAAAAATAGATGACTTCTGGAAGTTCAGTCGTACCATCTCTTTCAGTCAAATAATTAATTCTTGTTAAGCTATATGCAAAAATTTCGTGACGATTTTATGATCACACGCTTTATCATCAACAAAACCTGGCCTGATATTCGTCGAAAAGAATTCAAATGCTGCTTTTCAACCTCGCGTCATGTTTAAGGCCCTTCCAGTCAAGCTCACACCGCTTCGAGTGCTTTGGTAGGTTGCCGGATGTGCCCCGTGAATGTTCAGGCCAGCAGGCCGAGTATCCTGATTCGGTTTCAGTTTCACAACAATCTCAAGCCATCATGTGATATGCCTTTGAAGAGCAATAAGTATTCCTAGTTGGTGGTACGACAACATCTAAACTCATAGGGTGTATAACCTCTCATTGGTGGCAAACAAACTAGCCTCTGCACAGGGGCGTGCAAACGTCTGGTGATGCCCGGGGAAACTGCTTGATTGTATGCCCCCCTACCAAATTCTAGTATTGAGGAATGTGAGAAATACAGGCATTAGAAATACATAAAAACTAATGCTGACAAAAAAACAAATTTCGAAAAATTAAATCCTTGCAACTTGTGTTAGTAGCCTTACAATACAAAGAAGCATCTAGTTACAGCTTTCAAAAAATGTCATTTTTGTAATTTCATCCTTTAGATCCCCCTGCCTTGGATGCCTGGGGCCTTCCCCCCGTTCGCCCCTGCCTCTGCAGTAATTTCCACTAAGCCTATGTTTGTCTTCACAAATCTTTTTGACTTGTCTTGAACAAACCTGTACCACACCAAGCTTAGTTTCGGAATGGTTATGATCACTGAAGGGCTGTTCCTTAGTTTTGCAGAGCTGCGTTCAGCTGTAGGGGAAAGAACCGCAGATAAGCTTGCTGTTTCGATTTTACAAGCACGAAGAATGTTACCTTCCTCCCTACTTGCATTTCTTGGTACTGTATATCATAAGCTTTCACGCCGAACAGAGCTATGCGAAAGCGCTATGATTACGAACAAATTGTAGTTCTTAGCAATGTCTGAAAATAGACGAAACTTCAAAGCATATTTTCAAATGAAAGAGCTCTGTAGCACTGATACTAATATATGAAGCCGTGGTTTCCAGAGACGATGAAATACGGGGCATTGCCCCCTGACCGTCCACAGAGGGACAGCACCATTGTGAGGAAAAAATAGTTTTATGATCTACAAGCACAAGCTTCGAACTACTTTATTTTAGCCGCTGGCGGACGAAATTCGGACAGGATTATGACAAATCCGACAAGAGCTTGATGAATTTCAGAAAACGTCCCTTTTCTTCAAAATTTTGAAGTTAATGAAACTTGCTCGAAAGTGGGGCAAAGGTGAGAGGACGGTGTTTTTCTCAATCATTTGGTCATTTTCAGTGCGAAAAATAGAAAATACTGGAAAAAGTTAAATAAAAGTTTTTTGCCCTCCCAAATCTTTTGTTTCCAGTACCAATATGTATATTTGTTACAGGAAATGAAATCCGTTTCCAATATGTATGCATGGGCGTCGGAAGGTAGGGGGGCCTTGTCCCCCTGGATTTTAAAAATTGACATTTTCCTATTTCATTTTTGACAAAAAACGTCGTTTTCTTAGTTTCAAGTGAATGTAACTTCACCACTTTTGGTCCCTCCCAGGAAAAATCTCTTTGCCCCCCCCCCCCC
>Ga0210059_1004698_pt1 | contig 22070 bp, 13 predicted proteins | sample Ectturendosymbi2_FD_188042 | JGI IMG/M metagenome (GOLD analysis project Ga0210059, IMG submission 188042) | Ecteinascidia turbinata endosymbiont from Florida, USA - Sample 2 (SPAdes) (version 2) | ecosystem: Host-associated > Tunicates > Ascidians > Unclassified | place: Key West, Florida...
TCCTATGTGACACAGCGCCCCTCTTTGTTTACACTGATCAGCTATTGTGCCATTGTATTCTCATTTGCTCTAATGTTCGCTAATGGTTGGTTTACTGCATGCGATGGCTTTTATGGTGCTTCTGCTTGTTGGCTGAGTCATATGAAACAATAAACCATTACCATTACAGTTGGTTGCAACTTACAGTACAACAAGTTCATGGGTGCAGTAGAACTCTTGGATGTGCTAGTGCGCTTGTAGGATTGTATAGAATTAAGCTCAGATCCGAAAAGTATTATCAACGGATCTTCTTCCATTTTGTGGGCACAGCTTTTGGCAATTCCTGGCTGCTCTACCTAAAGGACTGCAATGATGTAGGTTGCAAGAAAGTAAGCAGCTGTGTTTGCTTGAGTTCAAATATTTCATTTCTCCTGCTTTAGCTATGGAGGGGCAAGTTGTGTACACAAAAAGCATCAGGTCATCAATTTCGGTTGAAGAAGTTTTCACTGTAAAAAACTGAAAGGACAAAACACCAAAATGATTTCGAAAGAAAATGTGACACGATAATGTAGATCACTTTCCCATCTACCAGGAGAAACGAGGGTGATGCAAGATGCCTCAACGCAAAAGCACCCCACACATCTCTTACCAAAAGTGTGAAGCATATCTTTGCCTTGACAAGAACAAAAACTTTTTCTTGAAATTTCATAAAGAGAAGCCTGTTCATATAAATGTGATGCTGATCAAGTGTTCATCACACATAAGGACAAGGAAGCAGCAAACCATTTTGCAGGGGAAACCAGAATGCAAAGAGACAAGTTTTGTTTGTTCGTTCTCCTTATTGTGTTTCCCTTTATTTTGATGAAGTATTTTGTGTCCATAAAACGTAATTCTGTCAACGTCGCCTTTTTACCTTCGAAGTGCTCAAGCGTCAATTGTTGCAAATATGCTACGTTTCAAAAAAGGGGGGAGATAAGCATGAATTTTTTTCATCATACAATAGGTCCAAATAACCCTCAGGGTCTATCTGATGGAAAAAAATATTTTTTTGGGTGCAAAAATTTAAATATGTCCATGTAGTGTTAAGGCCTGTCTCAGAAAAAAAGTGGTACACGAACAAAAGGATAAAATAATGCCTTAGAAATACCAAAGTTTTAAACTATCTCTAAAGTTTTGACAATCCCAGCTTATCTGTGGTTAAAAACCAATCATTTATGAAATTTTCACTTAGATGGCCCGTCTCAAGATAAATCTTGTAAGGAGCTGATTAAACCAGTAGGACAAAGAAAAATTCAAATAAGACTTTTCTTAAAAATTATTGGAATATAAAATTTCATCTTTATTCTTCGAAAGTTTCTACAAATCTCAAAATTGTTATGCAATGTTTTGAAATTTTGGGGGGGCAGATAACCGCAATGTCCCCTGGGTGCGCGCTTGGTGACAAGTCAATGGGACACGCCACGCGCATGTGATACTTCACTTGCACTCACCCAATAAGGCCAAGCACGAGGATGGATAGGCCACAAATGTCATTTGGCAACTATTTGTTATGACTCAACTGCAAGTACAACACATCCTATCAGCTTTACTTGCACGTGTTCTACCAACGTTGCTATATAGCCGGTAAAGAGCACAGAGAGAAACTGAACTCTAACTTGTGGTCGGAGGTTAATGAACAGAAAACAGATTTGAAAGAATGGCTCCGGTCAGTTTCGACAACTACCAGCTGTACTTGCACCAAAACTACGATTGCAGTTCGTGAAAATATCGTTTTCAATGAAGTAATGCTTTTGCATCAACGTGTTAAACAGTCTATGCCAGAGTCTCTAAACTATGTCCTGCGGGCCAAATCCAGCCCGCGAAGCCATTTCATCTGGGCGCAAAGGCATTTTGTCAATAACGAAACAATGATATATTTTACGAAACATTTGTTGATTTGGAAGAATGCACCATATCCAGAAGCAATCACATTACGCAAGAGATCCTGCCCTCGAACTGTTGTAAAGTAGCGGCCCTCTGACAAGAAAGTTTGGAGACCGTGGTTTATGCCACAACGTGAAATCTCCAAAAAAAGCAGTTTCGCCATCAAGCACTTGATGCCATGGGCGTAGCCACCGGAGGGAGGCAAGGGAGCATTGGCCTCACAAATTTGTAGCGTTTGTCATTTTTTGCTTTGAGAGGCGGTGTCCAAAACAAAATACTATTGCTCGTTTAGACTAAAAATATTTGGCCACCAAAAAATTTTGGGATGGCTACGTCACTGCCTGATGCTTCATAGTTGACGGCCGAAATAACGCCGTAAAAGAATTAAAAAACGGAACCGCTTTATTAGCAACAATGTTTAAAATATTACAAGCAATCTAAATAAAACCAACGCGCTATCTTGATAGCATTAGCTAACATTCAACGAAGTTCTCATCCGCCCATAGTGCTATCACTGCGCAAGGAACTGTGCGAGAGAGGATGATCGCCTTGACTAAAATGGGGATAGCCAAGCTTTAGAGAAATGTGGCGAATGAATAGACTACAGCCAAACGGTTTTGGGCATTTGTTTTCCACTCCGAGGACGAGATTGTAGCTGCCGCCGAGCTCTTTTTGCACTGACACTGAAACGAAAGAGTGTTTTGCCAGCACCTCAAGTACCCGAGCTCAATTCAGCATGGAGTATATTTTTGGTAAGCGACACTCAGAGAGATGGTGAACTTTAATCAAACTAGCGCCAAGTTTCTTGTTTTAAGATGAGTAAACAAGAAGCTACAGGGTGTGCTATAAAATGATCTCATTCTGATCTAGCCTTTCCATGTGACTGCGCAAACAGTACCGTACGTAGGGTTTCCCGCGCCCGGGGACAAAATCAGTTTGGGCGTCCCCAAACAACGGCACAGTTGCGAAGAATGAGTTGGGAGTAAAGGGACGTCGAAAGCTGATTCAGGCCCGGCATATAGTTGTTTTTAAACCCAACTGAAAACTGTATGTGATTGTGACGTCAGGAAATTGACGTCAGGACCTTTGACTCTTGAAAATAATGCCCTGGCATCCTTGCACTGATTTGTGTTTTTTCTAGCTGAATATTAATTATCGCCAAATAAAATCAACTCAACTCAACTATGGTAGAGTACACAATATAATCGATTCCCGTGAAGCTACAGCATCCCTACTTTGAAAGTTCGGTCACGATTGAACATTCAAACTGTTGTATTGCGGCATTCCAAATTACGGTAATACATTCAAAATTTAGTAACTAGTGAAAGAAAATGGAAAAAACAGAAAAACGTTTCCTGATCATCTTCAAAAATCAGAATGAATTTCAATAACATAATTTTATAGGCACAGAAATTTTCTGATAACACAGCATAAATTGGCCAGAGCACCTTGTTTTCTAAAACACGGATTTGTCAGAACCTTTTTAATATCCCGAATGCAGCGTGCCCGCTTCTTCCCCTCTCTCGCCAGGTCTGGTCACAACTAGGGCTGTGGAGCCGGAGCCCAAGCAAATTTATGTGGCTAAAGCCGGAGCCCAAAATTCTTAGATGGTGGAGCCGAAGCCGGAGCCTGAAATATTGGTTCCCGTTCCACAGTTCCAGTTTGTGGCCAAGCAAGTTGTACAAATAATACAATGGTTTTCAGTTTTCAATGGACCAAATCCTTCCGGAGCCGGAACTAAAACTTTTTAACTGTTGGAGCCGGAGTGAAAATTTCAGATGCCTGGAGCTAACGTCCGAACTTTCAGTTTCTGCTCCACAATCCAGGTCACAACCACCGCTGGTGCGAGCTGCAGGGGATTCTGAAGCATGCACTCCCAAGAGTTTTACAACATCATAAGGGCCTCACTGAGGGCAGACTCACGAATACATACAAGGACAGACAGATGAATGTACATACAAAACTATTAGACAAACATGAAAGTGCTAAATCCTACAAAATTTCTTTGTATATAAACCCTGAAAAGATAACAGAAATAAAAGAAAATAATGCAATGGAATGCTTCACTCGTAATTATCTTATCTACCTTGAAAAGAAAAAATTTTCATGCCTTTGTTGCGGCAAATTTATCGATTATTTCGTCAAAAAACTGACGCCTGTTAAATGTGTCACACGTATTAACAGGTCCGTAACCAGGTGAGTCGCAGGAGGGGGCGAAGCCCCCTAAAAGTTTTTCGTCCCCCCCGGCAAAATGTGTTGGATATAATTTAAAACTATTGGATGTAGTTTACAGAAAACTCTTAGCCCCAGCTGGTGTCCCAAGGTGGTTACGGACCTGCGTATCAACCTAGGAAATATCCAAAGCCAAGGACGATCCAAGATATGTTCTAGGTTAGCAATTTTAGGACCTAAATTTCGACAATCATGTCCATGGAGATGCTCACTTTATAGGTCGAATTAATATAATATACACGCAGCACTAACTGAAAAGTTCACAATTTTAATATACTCAACGCTGTAGCACAGTTGCCATTGGCATCTTGCAAAAGTAGTCAACATTTACTTAAATATTCCACAAATAAAAATCATAATACCTCCAAAACCACCTCAAATCCATTTTAACATAAAACTTGTCAAACCACCAAAGCTCAAAAATTTTCTTAAACATCAGATCTGTTGTCGTAACAACATCATGGCCGTAGTCAAGGTCAAATTTTTACCGAGGCGAATATGTTCATTACGTCCCCGGTTGGAATGTTGATAAACGTAGTTTATGGAAACCTAACATCCTGCCCTTATGTAATCTGGGCTGGTGGTTGCAACACAGTGTAGCTGCAGTGCTGCTCTTTTCAAAACAGCCGCGCAGTAATATATAATTTGATTTTAGCGTTACAAAAATGTTTTGTGGCAGCATTTCAGAATGTTTACCTTTGACTCAGATAAATGAGTCAAAATTGGTGAAGCTTAAATGATATGCTTCTGTGCTTAGTGAGAGCCCTTTAGGCTAAAAGACTACATTCGTCAGAAAGTTGTAGGAGGCTGAAGCTATGCTCAATCTGTTTATCGCTGGGCATTGTTCTACTGTAAAAGTACATGCGCCTTTCAGAAAGAGATTCTTAAAAACTGTGTGTCATACAAAATGGAGGTAACCTGCACTTGCGTTGCTTAAAATGTGGACGGAAAAGAAATTGTGGGCCGAAAAGTGTGATGGCCAAGACGAATATTTTCTGCCCTTACCAGTGATAGATAAGGTGCAAGATGAAAAATTGGTTTGTAATTATACGTTGATTTTAATCAACACAAAATTGGCAGATTTTTTGGCAGAGTTTCACTACTTTTAGCAGATTTCAGCTGAAAACTTGTGACAAGATTTTTAGCAGAATCTAGCAGTTTTTTTGTGACACCATTTAGCAGGTTTATGTGACAACCATCTGACAACACTGCCCCGGCCATGTGAAAGCATTGTGATGCTTCCGTGAGTCAAACCACACGTGGACGCTGATTGCTGTTAAAACGTCACTAAGGTTCGTATTTCTTCGCTTGGCGATCTTTGGTGATCTTGATGAGATTTCGCAACTGGTAGCAGCCGTTAGCATTCGACAATTTGTTAATCGTAGTTACTGGCATACACTGACATTTTGTAAGTATTGCGTAACGCTCCTATACCTCAATTTGGTGTCCCCAAAATGCTGCGCCCGCGGGCAGATGTCCCCCTTTACCCCTCCTTAGTTACGCCACTGGACGCAAATACTACGGAGGCATGGCATAGGAAAACTGCTAAGGAATATTTTTTGCGGCGTTTATGTTTACCATGCTTTGGAGCTGCAAAGAAGAGTAGCCTACACCCTTTATGGAGCGCGTGAGCAACGCACACGGCTCGACTGTTTCAGCCAAATCTCGTCAGCCGATGGTTTTAGAGAGCTAATCAAAGTTTCAACCATCAAAAGATGCAGACTGTCTTTTACGTTCGATTTGAAAATGAATACTTCTGATTTTGAATGTTTGGAGACAGTGCAACGACATGAGCTTGTCCCAACCATCATTTAAAGGCCTGTGTAAAACGCAAGAACAAATTCAACCCGAGTTTTAATTTAAAGAAAATAAACAAAAATCCGCTTCTATTGATGCTTTGGTTGACTCTTTAGCGCAGTCGGTCATCAAGTTATGGCCAAAATTCGGCAATTTCACCCACTGCAGTGGCTTTCACGGGTCCTCGAAAATGCCGAATTCCGTTCATAAAATTTCGATAGATTGCGCTGGAACAGGCCTGCACAACATACGGCCCGCGAGAGCTCCGCATGCGGCCCGCGAGAGCTTTCGCAATTGCAGAAAATGCTGCAACCGCCTGAATTCGGATATACAATTGTCGTTCCAAACTTTCTTTCAAACAACAACAAAGTGAAATAAATTTGCCACGGGGTTGGTCAATTTGGCCCTTCGAGTTCGAGCTTTCTGAACTGTGCAGGCAACGCGCACAGCTAGTTGATTCGTGTGATCAGTGATCACAATAACGTGTACAGATCACAAAACATCACATATCTCAAATGATGATCACAATGACATCACAAAAACACCCACTGGTATGTTGTGTATGTTTGACTGACAAGCATTTGTAAGTTTATTTATCTGCATACAGTAAAACATACTGAAAGTTAGATTTTCAGGCAAATCTCTGCGAAGCTTTTGCCGAAGACAAAAACCAGCACTATTGTGGAGACTTAGTTTTGGGATGGGGAGTTGCCAAAAGACTGTTTTCAGCTATTAGTGAACAGGATTTCAATCAAAACGTTGGAGAAGTTGCCTACAGTATTTACCCGGGTTGCGGAGTCGGCGTTTTTTGGGTGGAGTCGGATTCCTAACAACACTGGGAGTGGGAGTCGGATTTTTTGTCCGACTCCGACTCCGTATATCCAGTGGGATCATTTTTACATCACACTCCTAAATTGGGAATTCCTGTTGAAAAGGTGCAATTTCTTTTGAAACTTTTGTTGAAACAGAAATTTCTTGCTGAGTACCACGACTTCCACTGATTTTAACAGCCAAATTTCATTCCCTTTCTGTTAAGGAGTCGGCAGTCGGAAATTTGAAAAGGTCGGAATTGGATATTTTGCTTCCGACTCCGCAACCCTGGTATTTACCTGGCTGTATATTGACCTACAGCTCAAAACGTCGGGACTTGACTCGGAAGTAAGGATAAAATATACATTTATCCTAACATCTTGTAATGTCGCGACAATAGTGACCAACAAATCCAAAAGATATTTGTACTGAATGCATTGGTTCGTAAGTCATCTGATTTACTTGAGTTTAACCAAACCCACAATGCAGCAACATTTTCATCCAAGTGCGAAACATTTGCTTTCACAGATACATCACACCTAGTTTTGTTGGACATTCTTTTCGTGTTGAAGGTGAAACTTGGTACTTTTTTGCCAAACGTTTTGCATTTTGATTTAATCTCAAATGTATTTTTGTGCCGTTATGCAAGTAGAACCCTTAGAATGGAACTTTTGCCATGGCCAGAGTTATAAGTCCTACCGGGCTTTTCGGGTGGGGCGGGCTCGGGCTTAAGTTTGTCAAAATATTTCGGGCCGATTTCGGGCTTTCATGCAAAACTTTTTATGACATTATGAGTAACGACTTTTTTCTTTCGTAACGTAGATTTTCTGTGCTCACTGCGGTAACTTCTGTGATTGAAGTGATTGTGATTTTTCTTCAGATAATTGTGTTTGCAAACACAACTGCGTTCTTTTATTCTCTGCTGGGAGTGGTCTCACGCTGTTTTTGAGAAGGCGACAGTGGTGAGGAAATTAGCACGCGATGGCGTTGCGTCGAAGAGGTCAATCACTCACGAGATTCTTGGCTTGTTTTGAGAAGCCTACAATCCGGCTTTTCATATCTATAGAGCTATCCTCGAAAGTTTCTTTTATGCCTATAGCACCATCGTAGATAGTTTCGTGATAGTTTCGTCTTTTTTCGAGAAACATTATATTCCGCAGTATCATCGTTGACTAACATGCTACGTTTGTGCCAGATTATGCCAACCTTTTGTTCAAGGTGGTTGCTATTTTCGGTGTGATAAACCGTGTACCTGCAACTGCACTTGCACATAACGTTTTTTGTTACTCCGCAGTTGCGCATATCTTAACTCCCTCGGTAAATTTGGCTTGCAGGCCTAAACCGGACTTCAAAAATAAATGTCGGGCTCGAGCCGGGTTCGGGCTCCGGCCGGGTTCAGGATTCAAAATGAGGCACTTCTCCAACTCTGTGTGGGTATATATGCAAGGCCAACAAGGGGAGATGGAAAGGATACATCCTCCACTCACCAAAAGTAAAAATAGATTGAAATCATTTTGTGAAGCAGGCTACGCTAGTTTTAGGTCAAATGTTTTTGCTGCTGGTAAGAGGATATCAGTGGAGATTTGGTAGGGGTGGGACTGCATACATGATGCCCAGTACCATTAAAATGATTTGTAGTTTTTTCAAACAACGGAAATGTGCAAATAAAATATTTATCGTCTTTGTAACATTAAGCAACTTGAACAAGTCATGAAATCGCGCTGTAGCCCACACTTTTTATAAAATGCATGAAAATTGATGTGTTCTGTTGTAGGAGTGACATGCAGGTGCGACCAATGCGATTCAGCATTTTGTGCACTCCAACTGATAGCTCTGATAAAATCCAATGGATGTGTTCTACGAGATTGCTGTGCTTTTTTACGTCCAAATACGATATTAATGGAAATAGGCTGAACTAAAGTACCGTGTCCAGCAACAAATTTTAGTATATATGTAAATCATCTGCAAGGACAAAGCGTGATTAGTGTTGCTTTCAAAACACTTCTAGAAATAAGATCGGGAATCTGTATATATTAAAAGTCACTTCTGCATCGACGCGATGACTGTATTAGTTTCACACCAAGCTGTACCCCCCACATTTTACAACAAAATTGCGCCCATGGTGATGCCACACCAAACTCTGTTTTAACATTAACTTAGCTATATGGATAGCCTACCATCTAACATGAAAAGCTCTTCCCACTAACATGAAAAGCTCTTCTTCACAAAAGTCAAAAATCACTTTTATTTTTTAAACCTCTCCAAACACAAAACCTAAAGAGAAAAAAGTGGAGGGACATGGCATATTATGTCCCCCGTCTGAAAAAGTGGGGAGGACACGTCCCCCGTGTCCCCCACCAAATTGCACCCATGGTTGAAGACAGTCTTTTGCAAAACTACCCATCCTAACACTAAGTCTCCACAATAGTGCTGTTGTTTGTCTTCGACAAAAACTTCACAGAAGTTTGCCTGAAAGCGCAACTTTCTAACATTATATACTTGCATCTTTAAATTTTACGCTGTCCGTTTCTGAATACGTGACAACCAACGCTACAGTAAAGTCAGTTAGCCAACGTTTTTGCACGAAACAAATCATGGCTGTACTGTGGTCTCTCACGTGTGGAGCCGTTATGCTTTACTGTTTGAAGACAGTGGCTTTTCTTAAGTAAACCACACTGGATAAATGTCGGAGAGAGGCAGTTAACAATCTTTTCGGTCTCTAGGAACTTGCAAAATGCTAAAAATCATTTTTGAAATAAACAAGTATAAAAATATCAGAATCAGTGATACCACACCAAACTCTGTTTCAACATCAACATTGCAATGCGTAACATCTAACATGAAAAACTCTTTACACAAAACGTGACAAACGTCATATTTGGTTTTGAAACCTCTCCAAATACAAACCCTAAGAGAAAAAAGTGGGAGGGACATGGCATATTGTTTCCCCCCGTCTAAAAAAGTGGGGGGACACGCGTCCCCCGTATCCCCCACCAAATTGCGCCCATGAGGGGCCAAGCAGGGGGCCAACCAAAAACCTGGGGGCCATGGCCCGTCCAGACCCCCTAAAAACCGTCACCACGGCCTACTTAAGATACAGCCGGATATGTCACATTTTGCAGGCCATCGTTAACAGGCCGATTTGGTTTGTTTCAAAATTCAGGTAAACTCGATCACATACATTGTTTCATGACTGTAACAATAGTTGTAATGGTACTAGCGGTTTATGGAAGTTTTATCTTAAGTAGGCCGCGCCGCCACTGGGAGGCGGGGTGGAAGCCCACCTTTAAAGGTTTTGATTTGGTGAAAATCTGGGCAAAATATGCGGAAATCTAGGCAAAATCTCTAAAAACCTTCACAAAACCTCTGAAAATCTAAGCAAACCCTTGAAAATATGTACACAAATAGCGCCCAACTGCGACCAATACAAGATGAAGGACTTTTTTTGGACGTCACTTATTATGGAGTTTTTTTTCGGGCAACTTTGGGAGAATTCGGGCAAAAATCTTTCATACGCACAAAAATGTACCTGATCCAACACCTATGTGCTGCTCCGCCACGGATTTAGCGATTTTTAGGTACTGTTCTATGGATTTTTGGAGTTGCATTTGTGAGAGCCATGATAGTAGACGTTTTGCCGCTTGTGACTGTTGAACGCAGACATCTTAGCAAGTAATGCAGCAAGACATTGATTACTGATAGCGGTAAGCCACGTAGTTTTACATTGTGTGGAAAGAAGTACGAGTGAATCTGTAGCAAAGCTTCCACAAGTTTGTAAATTCCATTGTTGGTTTGAGTGTGGGCAATGTGCCTGATTGCATAGCTTCAATTACGGTTGTGCAAGCTTCTTTTCACACAATATAAAACTACGCGGATTGTTAGAACATGTCTATGCAAGCTTATGGTAACACATATTAATTGCTAAAATTTAGTTCTGACCTCAGGGTGAGAACTGGGTGTAAAGCTCTATTTGCTGTGGCGTGTTTTCATAATTCGTCTGCTCAACTTTTAATCCTGCATGATGTTCTAAAAATTAAATTAATCGTAATATAGCTGGCTATATTAGCGTCGGAAGGAGGCAGGGGTATTTGATCCCCCTGGATTTTGAAATTTTATATTTTCCTATTAAATATTTAGCCAAAAAGGTTGTTCTCTTAGATTTGAGCAGGTAAAACAACATTTCACCATGGTTAGCCTCAGCGCCGTAGCGGCCCAACTCTGGGTTCCATCAGAATGCTTATAGGGGCCCTTTAATGGTGGTTTCTAAAAAATATTTCGACTTTATGGCACATCCAGAAGCCGAATGGCCTTCACAACAAAATACCCTAATTTTTAATTTATCCGTATTTCACTAATTTTTAGTTCCACTTGCAGACACAATTTGTTGTATTTCAAATAGGCTATAAATGTTAACAAATGAATTCTGGCTGCACTGCTTTTGAATTCTGGCCCTTAATATTTTTCCACACTGACTTTAACTGATCATCACTTCGAGGGACATGAGTAGATTGAGAATTAAAAACAGCAGTTAAATCCTTCCAAGCTGTTTGCTTATCACGTACTGATTGAGTATCAGTTTTTTTACATTCAATCACTGATTTAAATTTTTCAAAAATAGTAAGGAGCAGTTCTTTTTCAGATGCAGTATAGTTGTGAGAACGTTTACAATTTGCAATCATATTTGTTTGAATAACATCTGTTGAAAATCATGTATAATCAGGTTTGAAAAGACAGCATTGTTTGAAGGCAGCATACGCCTAATAAATGTGTGCATCCTGAAACTAGCCTAGTTTTTTGTTACAACTGCTACATAAATACAAAATGGTGGTTCTGTTTGGATTGTTCATTTCTTAGTTGTGCACCATCACCAAGTATAGCTTCCCCCTGTGCACCATTTTGGAAAGAAAGCAGCCATACACATAAGTCTGTAGTGCCCAGGTCTGATTTTTGGTGCAAAACTCCTTGTAAACACTTGCACAACTTGGTTTGATGAACAATCGAAACCTAAACGTTTTTGTTATGTATGAGCCGCCATTCAGATTTTGTTTAAATTGTCCCATAGTCTCATAACCACTTTCCAGTATTGCATTCACAAACAACTTCTCATGCTGATCGGTCTGATGTAGGCCTAGGCCTAATATCCGAGTAGAAATGCTCGTTAGTGAAGTGCATCACCACCATATAGGTGTAGCCAGGGGGGCACAGGGACCATGATCCCCCCCAAATTTTTGGAATATATAGTCATTTTGTGCTTTAAGAGATGTTTTTCCAAACAAAATAGTGTTATTCGCCTAAAATCAAACATTTTGGCCCCCCCAAATTTTTGGGCTGGATACGCCACTGATCACCACTCTATGCGCACTACCAACTTTTTCTTCAGTCTAAACTAATAGCAGAATGTGTCTCAAGACTAATTTCAGCATTGACAACAATGATCATGCAAAATGTAACACTCCAAACAATGCGACAGCTGAATTTTCACCCAAAGATCATCCAAAAATGTTGACCATTGCTCAGCAAAATTCTAGTTGCTAGGGTTCAGCGCTGGATCAACTGATTCATGAAGGAAAATAATTGGTGCGTGCGAACTTTGATCGGCAGACAAGATCAGTCGTCGTCCGATCAAGTGAATTGCAATTTCATCTGAACTGGCGCTCAGCTGAGCGGCGTTGGTACATTCGACCCTTAGTCTTACGTTTGTTGCATTCTCTGCCCTTGCTTCAGTCCTTCAACATAATCAGGGTTGCGGAGTCGGAGCCGGAGTCGGAGGCGTAAGGAGTCGGAGGTTTTTGAGTGGAGTCGGATTCCTAACAACACTGGGAGTCGGATTTTTTTGACCGACTCCGACACCGGATGTTCAATGGGATCATTTTTACATCACACTCCGAAATTGGTAATTCCTCTTGAAATGGTACAATTTTTTTAGAAACATTTGTTGAAACAGAGATTTCTTGCTGTGTACCACGATTTCCATTGATTTTTACAGCCAAATTTCATTCCCTTTCTGTTAATGAGTCGGAGTCGGAATTTTGAAAAGGTTGGAGTCGGGAGTCGGAAATTTTGGGAAGTCGGAGTCGGGAGTTGGAAATTTTGGAAAGTCGGAGTCGGATATTTTACCTCCGACTCTGCAACCCTGTTTATAACAAAAGAATTTGCTGATAGATACAACTGCCTCGCCTTTGAGGAGTCTAATGACTTGAACACAGATATGTAATTGTCGCCAAGTCATGAAAGCAGAACCCAATCCGCCTGTTTCCTCGAAAGCTTACAGGAAACTTGGGGCTTGTTATCAAAGTAAAAAGTATGCAATCTATGATAGACACCAAATCGTTAACAATTAAACACCTATGGAACTTACCTTCTAGTGGTAAAGAGATGGACTTTCCTTTCATATCTCTGATGCACCACTTGCAAGCAGTATGGATATCAGGACAATCAATAGTAGGTGTTTTTCTTGTTGAAGCAGGGTTGAAATTATTCAGCAAAAGCAGGAACAAAACCGAAAACATTTTGTTGCGTTGAATAAAAACTAAAGAAAAATGGGTAGGCTTGATACACCTTAATATATCACGGATATGCTGCAGCAATAAAAGTTAATATAAGTGTTATAGTAACATGTTTCAGGAATCTTACAAATTTGACAGAAAAAAATATTTTAAACAGAATTTTTAGACAGATATTTCTATTGAAAGTCGAATAACAATAATATGCAGAACTCAGCATATCACGCAGAAAGATACATATGTCCCAATTTTCACAATCAGCTATGTAGGATTTTCGTTTCTTATGTTGTACTAACCTCAATGCAAGTATATTTCGTTCTTCGTAACGTAAAGTATTGGGATCGAAGGTATGCGCGGATACGAAACGAAAATGAACACGAAGCACAAATTTAGAGCAAACTAATGGCAACCATTCAAAGCATTATTAGCATTGTACGTTTAGCAGTATTTCACATGGCAAGAAAAACAATTTCCACAGATTATAGCTCAGCGTATTTATGAAAAGCAAACAACAAGAATATACAGATCCCAGCACATTATGCGGTAATTCGAAGTTTTTCTTCCTGGCCATATTTCGCTTCAGTATGTGATGAAACCTGAAATTTCCAACTAAACCACTTAGATTTTACAGTAATAAGAAAAATGAACAAAAGAGTAATTGTAATGTGTTTTGTCATTTTGTCCTACTTAATAACTAGACGAATTCCACATCTAAAACTTGGATAAAATTTTAATTCGATCCTGATTTCCTGAGATTTTTCTGCCTTTCCATGCCTTTTGTGTTAAATTAACGTGATTTGCATTATTGGAATCTCTTACACCAGGGGTGGGCAAGTAGTGGCCCGCGGGCCAAATGTGGCCCGCCACAGCGTTTTCAGTGGCCCGCGGAATCATTCAAGAAATCCTTCAAATCTGAAATTTCCTCCAGCTTATCGCAGTAAATATATTAGTACTGATGTTAGCGTAACCGAGACTTGCTTCTACTTCCATAAAAAAGAACGAGTGAATAAGAGCTGATGACGCCTACGAAGTAGGCGAAATATAAACTCTGTTTTAGTGTCTGATATTTTATTAGTGTCTGATATTTTGCTGAGAAAGGATTTCTTTCCTTATACAGTGGCCCCTTGTTCAATGCGACCTTCCGAAAATGGCTCCCTAGCCAAATTAATTGCCCATCCCCTGCATTTGATGATACGGCCTTCCACTAACCACGGCCTTATCGAAGTGGCCCCGGAACCAAATTAATTGCCCACCCCAGTCTTACACCAAACATGCGCCATTTCAACAACGATATGCAAGCTCAGAGAGGCGCCAGACTGACTGCAAAGTGTGTATACTTCTGAGAAGTCGCGGTTCAGCGCAAACGCAAGCAGATGTCTTCGATTTCAATGCATCAACCGAAAATATGCCCGCCAAGCACAGAAAACAAGTGATGCTTCATTCCTGAAGGAGGGAGAACCTCAATACCGCGAATGTTAAGCAACGACTTAGGTCAAAAGCCTTACGGTTCCTGAGTATCAAATTCAAGCTCAATTATACAGCTTTGCAGCACTCACTTTGCAAAATTAAAGACGTTTTAACTAACCGTTCAAATGCTTTCCTGATTATAGCTGAAACGTATAAAAATGAAGTTTTATTCGGTTTTCGAATGCTTGGAATTACGTTTACTGGTTTCATAACTTTTCCGTGCTCCGCGACATCTTCCCGATGCCAATTTCAATACTGTTTACAAATGTACTAATACAAATATCAGTTGGTTGCTTTATTGCGGAACACATTTTTCTGGTGAATAAATGTCTCACTTTGTATAAGGTAGCAAAACTTTGGAGCGAAAAGAACAACGAAATTATCACGACTGTACTCAGAGCCGGATTAGAGGGTAGGCGGGCCCAGGACAATTTTTACTGGAGGGCCCCTATGACGTAATTCATGACGTCATTGTTTGTAAAAGTTACGTTTTCGCTGATTCGCAAGGTTCCCGTTTGTTTTTTTCCGATGATCGAGAATGTGCTTACTCAAATGCACATGCAGTTAGCTGCGAGAAGTAAATATCAGAGTGTATTTTTTCTAAGAAAAAGTATTTCACAGGCTCGAGAATGACTCGGCATGAAACAACATTCACCCGAACAATAAACAGAAACCAGAGAATACAAACAAAAACAACGGAAAGAGAACATGTCCATATGGCTAGCCAGGCTGTGTGTGAAAGTTGTTTTCAAGCTAATGTCTTGATTTTCACCTTCATTTTCAGGTGGTCTGGTTAACGCCACTGCTTCAACGTTACTGCTTGAATGTTTTGCTAGAAAAAGCGATTCAGTCGCGGCGTTTTAGCTAGTACTGCCAGATCCTTGCGCTTTTTCTTAGAAGTGTTTCGCTTTTTATAGCTCCTGATGGCATTACAGATTTTGGCATCGCTCAAGCTAAACACCGGAATCTCATTTTCTGCTCTTTCGTTCCAGTGGTTCCCAAACTTTTTCTGATCGCGTACCATTTGTGAGTCCAGTATTGTCACCACGTACCAAGGGCGTACGCAAGGGGGGTGAGGGTTGGGGTTAACCCCTCCATGAGCTTGATGTTTTGCAAGAACTTTATTACCTTCGCAAAGGAGATTAATTGTTTTCACATACTTATTGCTGGTTCATTTGTGGGCTTAATGTAAATACCACGAAATAAATTTTCATGCAGTTTTCAAGGAACATGGTAAATGGGCCAAAAACTAATAATTAGGTTTTGCTGGGAATCTGGGTTGTCGTCTGCATCCAGAAACCATCTCACCACTTTTTGCAGACCTTTCGTCCACTACACATGTCAAGATTGTGTTCCGCGATAGTTCACTTTGTCCAAAACGATTGTCTTTATTTTGTCTGCTAAGGCTGATCAGCGCAAGCGCTAACTGCATTGACTACATTAGCAATTTCCGTAGCATGATAGAACTGTTGCGCGAGCTCAAAACCAGCAGTTTTTAACATAGAAGCATTCAGGCATTTGATAATGTCTCAACAGGGAACAAAGAAAACTAAAAGTTTGTTGGACTTCTACACATAACAAAAAATTGCAAGTTTTCTTGCGTGCTTTATGCGCACTCTCAATCCTTGTATAGTTTAGCAAGATTCTATCTTGCAAACTGGAGTGTACGCCAGCGAGCCCAGCCGCACACTTTCTATGCTCGACTGCTCGTATTTGACAAAACATTAGCGCAGCCTGATTTTTCCGTTGTAAATTGCTCTGACGCAGTGATGAGTGTGTTTTACTCCCCTGCTTTAACATGCAGCCTGATATTTTTTCAGTTATGAACTGCTGTGTCGTAGCGTTGAGTTTATTTTCCTCCGATATCGTAACTTGGAGCGCTGATAGTTTATATTCAGTGCAATGACACACAAAATAAGTGGAGTGCGTGTAGAAGAATATGCCTATTATGTCAACAAACTTCGCTAAAGCGTTAGTTTGGAAAGATGAATATGACGTCAAATTGTGACGCCACAAAGAGCGCACACCAAATACAAATGACCACCATATGGCACTGAATGAAACCCCCCACAATAAAAAGTTTCTGCGTACGCCGCTGTCACGCACCACCTTTTTTCCAGGAAAACTCAATCTGCCAAATATCGTTTGATCACAACCTTGGAAAACCAGAATTGACACAATTGCAACATGAACAAAATGGCTGTGAAAAATTATAATGGTCATTTTTAGAAATCAACAAGGGAAGTATGTTACATAAAAATTCAGGAATATATTAACAGAACCCTACAAGTAAAAACTATGGCTGTGAGCCTGTGAATACATATTTTCGTGAAGAAAAACAGAAAGTAGGCCTATATGCGTACCCCTTGAATGCTTCGCGCACCACACGTACCGCAGTTTGGGAACCACTGTATTATACGAATCGACTGATTAAAACCTTTTCTGACGAACCACGGAATAACATGTGGTGCAAATGGCTTGAATAGCTACATATGTTTATGATGTAACACAACGGTAGTCGGAAGAAAAGTGCGTTTCCACCGCACGTTACCCCTTATGACGAAACAAAGGTGCAGTGCGGCTGCGGCTACTCGGAGACGGCACCAGAAGTTCGGGATCATTGATATCAGTGTTGCCACTTCTGATTTATCATGACATCAGATGTGATGTCTCAGATACATTTCTGATGTCTGATGTTTTGCCGACAAATCTGATGTTGACTGACTGGGTTGTTTTTGTTTTCCACATTTCCTCTCATTTAGGACGAAAATAAGTCATCTCTCACCCTAATGTGTGTTTCGATATCATTTCAAACTAAAGAAGCTCTCTTCGCTGCGTTGAGACCAACATTTTACGTAAATTATAAACGACTTCTCCATTTATTGGCGATATTTCGCTGTGTTTCGGATTCAACGAGGGTAATCGCGCTTTAGTTTTGTTAATAGAAGTATTTAGCTTAAAAAAAATTTTGATGTTATCTGATGTTGAAAAAGGCAGCAATCTGATGTTAACGAGACTGACCCCGGTGGCAACATTGATTGATACTAAACAGCAGTTAGCAACCACTAGCTTTAGCACGCATATAGTAACGTTTTCGTGACATTTGTTCAATAGGCGTGATGCACGAGTAAAGAGTCATACCCATGCTGAAAGAACAATTTATTAGGTGAAAGTTATCAGCGAAATCACATATATTTGCATTGAACAAAAACGAAAATACTTATAGGCTATTCAGTAGCGATTACTAAAACTGGCAGACAGTCAAACGTGTAGAGAAATCAGTTGCTGTTGGGGGCCCCTGATAATTAACGCAAGGAATATAATACAGAATTGTATTCTTGTATCGCTTCTGAATCACTAAAATTTTTCAAATGAGTTTTTATTTGAAACAAATAACTCATCACGGGAGACCCTTCGCAGCGGTGGGCCCGGGGCAATTGTTCCCGTTGCCCCCCTTAATCCGGCCCTGCTTATACTTGCAAGAAACCGCAATAAATATAAAACGATTGAAACCGCTCTGCATCATTTCAAGCTGGCTAGTGAAATATATCAAAAAACGTTTGAAACTGAGAATAGAATGCCAGCTGTTTTAACTGTTTATGCGATCAAACGTCTAAATGTCAGTGAAAGGCCAAATCCTAACAAAGAGCTTCAATGACAGGAACACATAATATCAAGCAGTAAACTGGCGTTTGAAGTGATTGCAGTGAAGTTTGCAAAACAGAAGCATGGTTTGGAGGCACATAAAAGTCTTATCACTTACGTAAAAATCCAAAACATTGTTAGTTCAAATTTTGAAGATTTTTTGACTCAGTCGTTGAAGCATCCTGTGAAACATAATGGCACACTGCTTGATGCAAAATGAATCATTCAATTCTTTATTTTGAACTCTGTGCAGCTCCATACCGTGGTTTGTTGTATTTCACTGTTCATAAACCATCATTTGGTATAAAACGTTCTATTTGAATGTCGTTTCTTGTGTTTCTAAAACAATGTAATTTTTACACCATTACATCACTTTTCTTTCTCGTGCACTAAATGATATCGATTCATTAAAAGCTAACAAATTTCTAGAAGTAGAAGACCTAGCATTCGCATGGTATTTAAAGCAACATGATATTGAACATGGACCTTGCTTTAAATTTCATTTTTGCGCACTGAATCAATTCAATTTTTTGTTTGATTCTTTGTTTTTTTGATGGATTCTTTGAATATTGTGTGAGACACCTCTTAAATACTTTCAGTGTGCAAGAAAATGCCATAAACCACGGTAAGGCAATTACACACGAACCTGGTTTAGAAGAAATGCAATAAAATCTCTGCTGGTAAATGCTAAACACACTGAAGCCAACAGTCGGTTATTAATCTCTTCCGCAGACTTGCTGACAGAGGTAGAAAATATTCTTCAAAATTTGTGAATCTGATAATTTGCTTTTCATTTCAAAGGAATAAAACACGAATGGCCTTAAATCAACTTTTCGCGTCTTACAAGAATTTCAACATCACTTTTGCAGAGATTGGCATACTTCAATTATGACCTATTGTACCGTTCTGGCGTACTTCATTTATAACCTATTCTGCCGTTCTGAGTTTAGGCTGGCTTGCACTTAAAAAGGCTCACTTGTCAAACGTTGTTTCGCTTCACCGCTACAGAGGCTCACTTCTTCGGCACTTGTATTGCTACAGCTCAAAATAAACGCAACTATTTTGTTGGTTTAAGCCCCAAGGAAACTCCATGAAAGAGCATTCAATAGTTGACTTATTCTACGACAAGTGAGCGCGGAAAAGATTACACTCGTTGAAACGTGGGCATTGTTTTCCGCAGTAGAGCAGTTAAGAGAACATTTATTTTATATTTTATTATTCGTGTTAGTTGGGTTCTGCAATATTGTACGGACGCATGCTACAGAAGCAAAGATTCTCTACAAAATTTGCGTCGGTCGCACTTCACCTACAATGAAACGTGACTTTCTTTCGGCACGTGATTTTTGCAGGAGTTTATGATGCTTTGAAAATACTGCTGCTTTGTAAATGACAGGCAGTTTCTCATTGTGCGAGTTCGATACAACAGACAGTACTGCAGTACAGCATGTCTAAAACCTTCATTCTTAGCGATGGCCAGTCTTCCCTGTGAGAAAACTTCTACACTGAGCAAATGTTTCTTTTGTTGCGTACTAAGCGCATGCAGACACACAACCAGTGAAGGGTTTCAAGCTTAAAAGGACTATGCGATATATGTATCTATACCGTATTGAATTTGGAATGTTGGAAATGCGCGAGGTTGTGATAGCACTGCGCAAATTGTGGTACTGTGTATTTGCGCAGTTGCGCACCTCTGGTCCGATTGCCATTTTGCTTGAGTCCAGCAAAAACATTTTCGTGCAACATTTGTTTCGAAAGCCATCCGAACTTAGTTTCAAAGCCTTTTCAGAAACTTAGCATCTTGTTGTAACATTTTGTTCTAGGCCAGTGGTTCCCAACCGCGTTGCATAGACCCCCAGGGGTCCACAGAAAGATTTAAGGGGTCCATGATGAAGGCAATATAGCGAATACCAAATTTTCCAGGGTGGTGGTCATGCCTGCAAAAGTCGACAATTAGAGCGCAATCCTAGAATCCAACTACCGGGCAATACAAGATCTGGCTCATATGAATGTACACGTTTATGCGCTTCAAATGTATGACAGTTGTCGTTTAATCAAATTCATTGCGAAGTTTGTACTCTTTGCTCTTGAGTGACTTATCCATATGAGAAGTTTCTAACAGTACACATCTTACAGTTATTCTCCGATTCAATGCGTGTAGTTTGGATGAAAAGCATTGTTGAGATGCGGCATGCACCTGCACTTGGTACGAGGAAGGCACCGACACTTGTTGCATTTATTGTCTTGAGGCTGCTCGGTCGTCGCGGCGTCGCATGCGCCATGCACCACGAACGGCATGTGCGCTAAGGATAGCAGCTCTATGTCGGTGGCACGAACAAGCAGTAAAAGAATGAGCACGGCGTGTGATCCCAGTTGTGGCTAATTGCTACCGCAGTGCGAAGCTTTACGTGTTTGCGGCTTGGGTCCTCCGACCGCAACGCTAATGAGCAGGATAAGTTCATTGCAGGGTCCCGCGAAGCCATTTCATCCGGTCCGCGAAGCCATTTTGTCAACGATGAAAAAATAACATGTTTACAAAAAACTTACTTATTTAATAAAATGTAACATAAACCGAAACAATCACATTACGTAAGATGTCCGGCCCTCGGACTGTTGTGTGATAGCTCTTGTGGCCCTCGGACAAAAAAGTTTGGAGAACCCTGGTTTATTGGAATAAACAAGATTTCAAATCTAACCCTGACTTACACCTCATTTTGAACCCCTGTCTCTAACCCTAACTCTAATCTCAACCTGTCAAACCTAACTCTCACACTCACTAAAAATATCACGAGGTGACCATACCCTGCAGGCTGGCGGGGTTAACCAACCTGCAATGACGCCTGCGGAACAAGGTTGTGAATCCCAAACTGAAAATTTAGGCTCCGGCTCTGGCACCAGCACCAGGCATCTAAAATTTTGGGCTTCGGCTCCACAACTGTGCGTGAGAAGGCGAGCTATAGAATGTCGCCAAATTCCACTTTAAAAAAAGAAAAAGTTGGCTGGATTTCGCCTGGAAATTTATTTTCGTGCCTTGGAAAATATCGTAAATTTCACCAGATTTACCTATGGATCCAAGATTCTTTTTTGTCATCACGTTGTTTCAAATGTCACAAGAGTTTGAAAATTTGGTAGCACATTTCATCATGGGGCAACACCGCTGCTGAATGTTTCAATGCCTGCTGAATAAACATTTTACATTTTTTCCCCTAGCGCCAATTACATGCAATTATCTGCCATTAGCAGCGCTTGTTACACATAATTCCATTCTTTAGACAGTTTGATTGCTGTGCAGCAATGTCAATGTCTGACGTGTTAGGTTCTACGGAATATTCATGATTTTTGGCGCGAAAAACAGATAATAACCTTACTTGTAAATTGTAAGCAGGGCTGCGGAGCAGGAACCTGAAGCCGGAGCGCAAGAGCGGGGCTTTTTGTCCGGAGCTAGAGCTCAAAATAAAAATCAGAAGGAGCAGGAGCCGGAGCTCAGTTTAAAATTTAGGACCGGAGGCGGAGCTATGGCCATTTGAGAGGTAGCTCCGGCTCCGGGTCTCTTCCTAGATACTAACGGTTTTGCCAAATAGACTTACTTTACCCAAAACAGTGCTCTGCACGCTAAACGCGATTGTTGCGAGTTACGACACCAGACTGCAACAGTGGATCTGCAAACCTTGGATGTTTCTTTGGCTTAATAATCTTGCTAAGGCTGTGACATCGTAG
>Ga0210059_1004699_pt1 | contig 22070 bp, 9 predicted proteins | sample Ectturendosymbi2_FD_188042 | JGI IMG/M metagenome (GOLD analysis project Ga0210059, IMG submission 188042) | Ecteinascidia turbinata endosymbiont from Florida, USA - Sample 2 (SPAdes) (version 2) | ecosystem: Host-associated > Tunicates > Ascidians > Unclassified | place: Key West, Florida...
GTCATGCAGCGAGACAAGCTGATAGCGGTAAGTCACGTACATTTATACTTTATGAAAAGAAGCGTGAATAAGTCTATTGCAATGCTTCCACAAGTTTGAAATATCCATTATTAGTGCGAGTGTGACCGATGTGCCTGAGTGTCAAATTACACTCTGCAAGCTTCTTTTCATGCAGCATAAAATAACGTGGCTTGTTAGAATGCATCTATGCAGGCTTGTGGGAAAACGTCTTTATCGTTAAGGTTTAGTTCTGATATCTGAGTGAATACTGAATGCAAAGCTATATTTGCTGTGGCGAGTTTTCATAATTCATCTGGTCAATTTTACAAAACCTGCGTGGTGTTCTAATTCTAGTAAGTTTGTCCGTAGCCGCGTCAACATACAGATCTACTTAATTGTCCGGTTTGCTTGTGATGAGCGTTCACTGTGAAAAAAATACCAAAGGCAAGCAAAGTTTTATTGATCGCTTTGGTTGAGATCCCAGACGTTTGCAGCTCCTGTTTCTAAGTGGTTCTGACAAGTCTTGTTAGCTGATCCGGCAATCAACGGAAGAGCAACAGGGCAGTTCCCCCCAAATTTTCAAAAACATATTCAGTTGAATATATCAGCTGGCTGCGACCCTGTTTTCTAAGTAAAATAAAATCGTAATCTGTGATTTCGTTGAAAACCATGGCAATCCCATGCCTCTTTCTTTACAGATCATGGCAATGCTTACTTGAAAAGAAATACCCTGCGTTGAATTTCTGCAGATAGCCTACTCTGTAAATTGTTGTATCGCGATACTAATATACCTGGCTATTGCTGCTAACGAAGCGTTTTTTTGTGATTGTTACTGTAACATGGAGCATTTTCTTTGTGGTGTAGAAAGGATTAAGCGTTTTGTGAACGTCCATTTGCATCGTCACTGGTCAGCAGTGTTCCCTCCAAGGGGCGCAAATACTCACTCAGGACCACCAGAACTGTTGCGCAGTGAAATCTCATTCTCGCGCACTTGCAACATTTCAAAGCAATGGAAAAGCACGCAAACAAGAAGCCATTTGAATGGAATGTGTATTTTGTTGGTATCTTGATAAGATTATATTTTTATTATATAATTCACAAAATTTGTAATTCACTGGAAACTCCACTTACCCAGCCCTAAAATAATCATGCTTGCTCACTAAAACAAATATTCGCTCAGTGCTAAATTATTTAGAGGGAACACTGATCATCAGCAATTTAAAAATGATAAACAAAATGTCGACGTTGTCCCCTGGAAAAATTTTTGCAGACGTCCATGCACGATCGTGGTTTCTCGCTTTCGTTTTTTCGTTGCTTCCGTGCTTTCACTCATTACAAATTGTTTGTTTCTTTCTGTTCTCTTAATTTCGGTTGCAAAATAAACAGAATCAACCCGCTTCTTGTTCTTATTTCATCAAAATTACCTGCAATAACAAATGTTATACACAAATTATTATGGGTGTTGCAGACTATTCCAAACGACAATTGAAACTATAAGGTTCCCCATTTGAAGAGTACTAATCTAAACCGCATCGAAGTGACTACACTCACTTGCTGCAACATACAAGTCAAACAGCGCTACTGAACTATGCTGGCTACTGCCACCGGTGATTATGATGTAATAAACGTAACCTACAGTGAGAATAAGTATTATGTCGTCACGTGAACTGTCTATCTCGAGTCCTCGATGCACCTGGCCTTATCTGCGCCGACGCCAGTGACTACGTCAGATCGTTGTTATGTGCCACATTGCTTGTTGGTTCCGTAGCGGTGCAGTGTTATAGTTTGACCAGTTTTATCAATCAAGCTTCTTCTAAACTAAAGCAAGCTCAGACTTGTTTCCTCGTAAATGTACGTATGCGAAACTTTGATTTACGCAATATGGTCCTCATGAAGCATTGGGTTCATTGCAAATCGATGTCGCATCCCCCCTCACCAAATTAACCTGTGTCCGCTACTGGTTATTGTGCCAGTCAATGCAATCCCAGAGACATGCATGTTTGTTAATTGGAATTGCATTATGTTGGGGGGGATGCGACCAATTATTTGAATCTCAAAGATACATGTTCAAAAATTCTACTATTTAATGTAATGTTTATTTTTTGAAGAATAATTAACTGTCTTCTTTGTTTTATCTACGTTTTCAAGAACACTTCAAGTGCTAATTCTAAAGTTTTGTGTAGCCTATTGATAAACACGCAAATCAAATACCTAGTTTTCACTGTTAGGTACTAGCACTACATTCTCTGCAATTGCCAGTGGGGTCAAAATATATCATCCCCACAATTTGCCAATTTTACAAAAAGGTCGTACTACGGTTGAGTGAACATGGTGACGTCATCTAAACGCAACATGCATACCACACAACGTTTGTTCCTCCAAAAGTTTCTCGCAAACTCGGCCCCTGCCGTAGCATCACGGATGAGCAGTTTGCATCCAGAATTTCACCAGGCGGTGAAATCAAACAAGACCGTTGCCACTGCGCATGCGCAAAACGAGCAGCGAAATCATTGTGACGTCACCACAGACAAAAGTCACACTTCAAAATTCATTTATACGATAGAGATGTGGTAACTAGTGCGCTGTGTGTGAAAAACCCTCTCATATTCAACGCAGGGGTCAATTGACCCCGTTGGTAATTCTTGAAAAAAAATCTCGGTAGCCCTAGTGTTAATATTTAATTGAAAAAAAACGATTTGTCATTTAAATCGATATAATTTATCAAAAAAAGGAGACGTTCAATAAATAATGGGCTAAAATATTTCACAGTTACATTAAACGTTTTCAAACATTCGGAAGAAATCCTAGGAGTCTAAAAACAATAATTAATGTAGATAGAGTTCTTTGTTTTCCATTAATTTTCTTCTCATGGCTGTTAATTTATGTTCTGGCCTGTCGCAATGAAACAAAATCAGCAAACCACAACCGTATGTTTATTTCTGTGCTTTCAAACTGAAGTTTGAAGTGTTCTCCACACGATGCATATGTTTTAGAATAATGAGGTATGAGGGAAATCGAAAACGAAAGCAAGAAACTTACAACTTCACTGTACAATAAGTAAAACTTTTTAACATTTATTTTTTAAAGGAGAACTATCCAGCCTTGCGGACTAACGAAGTTGGGTAAGAACAGACAAATCTAGAACCAAACAAATTTATTTGCACTGGCACATGACGTAATTGTTGCGCAGTGTTCGAAACAAGCCTTGTCTTTTCCCATCAAGCAATGACAACAAAGGGCACAATTTCTGAGTCCATTAGTAGCGAATTAACGTGATGTTTCTACTCATTCAATTTCACCTTTTTTTTAAGAAAACAAACTTTCAACCTTTTCCAATTTTGCTAGTCTTTGTGTAAATTCTAGTTCTCACAAGGCAATCACCTTTCTCACTTTTCTATGGGTTGTTCCTTAAATATTAAACATGATGACATGAACACATCAAGCGCAACTGCCTGCATCTGAAGATAAGTTTGCACTGCTGTTACAAATATTTTAACCCGTCTGTTTTATCACACTTTGCTTTGAATTACAAGGACATATGCTTATACTTACAATTTCTACCTTAACTTATCTTATTTTTCATAGAAAAATGCACAGTTTTCAGTAAAACGTCCTCCTTCTCTCTAAAAGGAAGCTGCTCTCTAAAACGAACGGTCTGAAACCCAGAACAAACTGACGCCAGTCCCTGGCGTAAACGAAAAACATCGTTCATGTACAAAGTCTACAAAGTTATTAATCGATTCATCGGCAATTCTCTACAACATTCGTCGTTGAGCACTCCTCAAGCAACAACGATTGCCTGACCATAAACGCTACTGCAATCAAACCAAGCCATCACAGTCGCTGTAGTACACTCTGGTCAGGTCAGCGACGATACCATGCGCCTTGTGCTTCCCGAAGATACAACAAGGTAAAAATATCTGACAAACGCAGCTGTCCGGCTCATCAGGAATTGCCCTAAGCTTCGAGTTACGATATGGCAGCGCAGGTTGGCGATGAGCGTGCAGGCGCATGCCGAGTAAATATAGCCGTTGGGAAGCAGAGAACAGAGATCTGCGTCGGTGGCACAAGGAGAGTGGCTCAGTGTTCAGAATAGCGAATTGCATTTCAGCTGGATTGGGGTAGAATTTTATGAGTTTAAAAATCAGGACTGCTGGCAAAGTGCCGCTGCATTCCTTTCGTGCTGCAGTTGAAAAAGATATGCTCCGTGAGAAACGGGTACAGCTGTTCCAATGTTCCTCCAAAAAAGAATACAACGGTGACAAGAAAGTTAGTGCAATTGTAGCAGTCTTCTTGTAAAACTGTTTCTTCTGTTTTTTCTTGGATACAAGCTTTAAACAAAAATCTGAAATGTTCAAACGGGATCTACAAAGAAACTGTATAAGAAATAGCACCATAACGAAGACAAGGGTAATCATTTCCTGACGGTTATGAGGCAGATGAAACATAACTTGTCAACTATCATAGTCAGGACAAAAAACATCTATGGTACTTAATTTAGAATGAAGCTTCCTGAATAGCTTTCATACTGCAGCCTAACTACCTTGAAGAGCACACAGGATGTGTCAGACGCGACTGTTATCAAGGCTGACATTTTGCAACGAAAACGTGGTCTCGCGTATAATCAGCAAACCTACAATACTTACTGCACTGATATATTATTTGCTTCACGGCAACCTTTAAAATACGATCTGCATTTTTGGGCTGAAACAAGGAACACACAAAATTGGTGAAGATCTTCGTTAACACAAGTAACAGACAGCCAATTCTAATAAAAAATTATTGGATCAGTGAGATAGCGACAAATTCAAAGGAAACCGAATACTTGTTCCGGCTCGGCAGGCCATGACTAGCTGTTTCAAACGAATCTAACTTTGGGCAGCGGCGTCGTGCCAAAAAAGTTTAAGGGAAAGCATTGTCATAACGATGACCTTCATAACTGCCTCCATACAATTGCCTAAAATGCAATTGTACGATTTTCGATGATTCTTTCAATGTTAGGTGGCCACTTGAAGTAAAAAAGTAATTCCGTGAATGTGAGTGACTAATCACTCTGTTTCTCTCAAACATTTGCGTCAAAGAATCCAGGCGGACAACAAATCGAAAAAAAAACAGATTAGCAGGATTCGTTTCATATATGCTGTAGAAAGTTTTGGCTGCGCCAAAAGCTTTCCTGACAATTGCAACAGTTTTCAGAATATACCATCATGAATTGCACATTGTTCTCTTCGTCCAACGCTACAAACTTTTAGTTTGCAATGTATCTTTTTGTTCAAAGTTGCTAAATTTCTAATTCCTTTCATTTTCTTCTTCTTATTTTTTTTTCTTCCGTAACGAGGTGAAAACAAAGTGTAATAGGAGCTGTACAGCAACGTTGAACAAAAAGATACATTGCAAATATATTCAAGTTTGTTTGTTCTTTCTTCATATTTATCTGTTTATTTTGCTTCAGAGTCGTTCTTTGCGAATCGTATAAAATTACTGGCTGCTTGAAAAACAACATAATCCAGGATCAGTAAGCAGGTGGCACCTATCCTGCACCCAGCAAGTTGACACGTAACGTTTTAAGAGGTCGACAAAAATACGTAAGAGAACTCAGCTTAGAACAACAAATGGTTTGGTCGTATCTACGCTCACAACGTTGACTTCAAATTTTAAATGGTGCAATTGATGTTACTGTGCACAGAAACAACACGGAATTTCAAAATGTTATGAAATATGCTCTGCCAACCATACATAAGAGCTGTAAACAAAAGTGTTTGGCATCCCTTCATACTGCAGCATATTTAATCATGATGGGTGCTTAACGGTACCAACAAGCCGATAGGGGACTTTTATAATCAAGCACATAAATATTTCAGATACTTTGTGTTGAAATCATAGTAAAGAAATAACTCAGTACCTACGCTTAGATTTTTTGGTACTAAACCAGTGCAAAACTCAAAACTTTAGAAACCACCATACTTAACATGAAAGTAGGAAATGTTTGTCAAGTACACATGCTTCAACATTCTTTAAGAGTTGACATCATCCATCAAACGTCTTCCATGTTAATTCAAGAAGGAAATAGCTCCATGATTTTAAAAAGTTATAATAGTTTTCTTAGAAAGAAGTTTAGAACGTTACATAGATGTGTCAGTAGATTGCAAGGGCAAGAGCTGTTTGAAGATGCAAGCAAAACGTTATTAATATGCACTGAGTCTGCAGGTGCATTTTTGCATTTAAAAAGTTTGATGAGCAAATCAGCTATAAGCGCTCTTGACCTGTTCCTTGTGAATTACTCTCCCACGTGTATCAAACCTTTCGAATGATGGTGAATTTGTAGCAAGAAGGATTTCAAGCACTAGTTAAAAAATCTCGTATAAAAAAGAAGCGATATTTGAAACAAAAGTTTCTGTGTTCGCTGTTCGGTCAATCATGCGCGGAGAGCTGCTTTGATTGAAACTTGCGAAACAAGAATCCGAGCAATACAATGAAAAAACGGGATCAGTCGTCTTGATTCCATGTCGCTTGAAATTCCTCTGGGCTCCTCTTACTTCCCGGGAATCATCCTAACTTTCAGTGACAATGCATTTGTTCTAATGGGAACCGTTTCGCATTTTCTATCAGCAGCCTCCTGCCACAGTTACTTGAAAACTCAGCGCGTTGCTGCTACTTAAACTAACCTTTTCTGAAGTCTTTGAAACCAAGTTTGATTTCGATGCACCTCATCCATTTTTAACCAGCATTTCCTCTAGCAAAGTTGGCGGGACTACAGCCCTAGGCCTAGGAACGCATTCAACCGCAAGGCATGAACTGCTTTTTAGCACTCTTAGTTAAGTTCAAATGTGTCTAACTGTTGCTGCCGACAATGAAGGTAAATGAATGACGGAAGCGCGTAGCAGAGGGTGAGTTAAAAATGTCTTATAATTTTACGTCGCTGCCTTTGGAAGAAGAGAAGCTTGGAAACGAAGAAGATGCAGCAAAGCTATTCTTGCCTGGGATGTCCTGTACAGGGTGGCTTGGGCCACAGAACGTAACCTTTCATGCAAGTATGCTGCTATTTGCTGCCGCCTTCTTCGTGCCGGTTACCTTCAAGTAAGTTGCTGGTATTGCATAGAAACTTTGATGCAAAACGCAACTGTACATTAGGTTTTGTCCAAGGGCTGCTTGTTTCGTGAAATGTTTGCACTGAAAGAAAGAGTCAAAGTAATAATTTTTGCGGAAAACAGAACGTTCCTTGCAGAAAAAAACTTAGGGCAACTATAACCTCTTCAGGTATAAGAGATGGGTGTCTGGGAGGGTTACAACCCTTGTATAGCTACTGTCAAAATCAGGTAGATCAGGGAAATTTGGGGAACTTTCAGAGTAAGAAAACGTGTTTTTCAGGACAAAGTAGCCTTGAGAAATAAAAGCAAAACGAAAGGCTATAGCGTTACAGTATTCCGGTTTGGAGAATGTAGATAACGTTTGTGCCCTTTTGGAAAAATGGATGGAAATTTAGTCAAATTTCCGGTGGGAAAACTCCATTTCGCACATATAACATACAATCCCAGCCTGTGTCAGAAATCGGGACAGTGGCCGAATTTTTCAGGACAAACAGCTTCAAACATCCATGAAAAAAGCCTCCCTGTATGTCTATGTTTGCAGAAGCCCATTAGGAACAGGAAAGCAAACGTATGGCTTGAAATGAGTTTGCTGCTTTTCAGCTGTGTATCTAAACTCGACGTTTTGGCAGAAGAGTTAATAGGTAAGAGATACTCCCATTGTGACGCACTGGCGTACCCAGACCAAAAGATTTTGGGGGGGCAAAAAATTTGGGGTGTCCAAAATGTTTGACTTTAAACGAGTAATAGTATTTTTTTGGGGGACGTCGCTTCTCAAAGCACAAAATGATTAAATTTGGGGCATGGCCACCTGGGCCTCCTGGCTACGTCTATGTTGTGATGGTGCAGTACGTTGTGTGACTGTATGATCGAACATGAGAATCTATAAAATGGGATGCATTGCCTAGAAAGTGTGCCATGTCAAAAGTATGTGGTAGTGGATTGGGGAACGTTCGCCCCTCTGCAGAGGCGCGCAGAGGAGGGTGCAAGCGGGGCGACACCCCTGGGCATCCAAGATGTGGGGTCATTTAAAGAGTGAAGTTACAAATATTAATTTTCTTAAAATGCTGTAACTAGATGGTTCTTTTTATTGAAAGGCTACTAATACATACTGCATGGATCTGATGGGAACTAGCTTGAGGAAAGCATGCAAATATATGTTACGTGACCAGAGAGAGAGATGAAGGAATACCATCGATATTTAAGGCCTTACTATCTCTCTTCATCGTTTTGCAGGCTGGCCAATTCCTGCTAGCCATTGTTAGTCTGCCACTTGTAGTCTTCAAAATATCTCTCGATTCTCTTTAAAGCAGGGTTTCCCATCCTGGGGTGCATGTACCCATAGGGGTACATTTGCCTATCTGTGGGGATTCATTTAAGGTTAGCAACAGAAGGGAAAAATAGAGTTACTTTATACTTCATACAACCGCAAAGAATTAACTTTGAGACATACAAACGGAGTCTACCTTTATAGTTCTACAACTCTGAACATTCTATTAAAATTTCAGTGGATTTCTGTTATTTTACTCAACGTTTTCGGTACAAAAAATTTTAGGGGAACATGCTTATCTGTCGAAATGCGGAAGAGGTACATGGTCATAGAAAGGTTTGGAACCCTTGCTCCAGAACCTGGGTTCTTCACCTGGGGGGAAAGGTTCGCAAGGGGGGGTGCGAGTACGGCAGCGACATGTTATTGAAGGTGTTACATGCATTGATTTCATCATTCGTAATTTTACTATCATTTCACTATAAACGCCATAATCAAAACAAAGTGATCAGTACAGTGAACAGAAATGGAGACTTCTTAACATTTGCTTGTTCAAAGCTAGATTCATAAATAATGAACACTTCATTTTGCGATGGTGTCTTTTCTGCTTGGTTCATTTTTAGTGGCAATGCGGTTTGTATCACAGGGTTAATATCATGCGCAAGGTTTTCGCAATGGATTCTTCGCTTTCAAGTGTTATAAAAAAGATCAAAATAATGAAGTGAATTTGTCATGAAGAACATCGTTCGTAGCTGTTAAAACACTTTCGGCTCTGAATATGATAGGTTTAAACGCACTATGCTTTTTGAGCATAGTGCCACTGCCGCCAGCATACTTTCTCAAACGTACTTACATTTTTATTCTCGCCAAACATGCATGCAAACTCTGTGCCCTTGCACGTACGTTGTGCAACAGGGGTCTCAAACTCAAATTGCCCCGAGGGCCAAATGAGGTTAATAAAGTAACTCGAGGGCCACATTATGACGCTGACGCAACAATGGCTGCACCGGAACCTTAGTAAAAACAGCTTTTGTATCTTATTTCATGCGAATGGTATCGTGGGTTATATGCAAATCATTTCGAGCCGTCTCTACGTTCGTTTGAAACGAACTTGTTCACTCACTAGCCGATAACTTTTAAACACCAGTGAATAAACTAAATAACCTAAGTGTTAATTATTTGAAAATTTCCAAAAAGCATCGCGGGCCGCACAAAACGCCCTTGCGGGCCACAAGCGGCCCGCATGTTTTAGACCGCTGTTTTACAACGTTTAAGTGCCTTGTTCTTGTTGCGTAACGTGGTACGAGCCTCAGACAGCTTTTTTCTCCTTTGTATTCTCACTTGAAGCGAAGTTTTTGCGGCGTAGCCTAATCCTTTTGCACGTGGCAAAGGTCTGGGTAGGTAGTTTTGCTGTGCCTGTATCTCTCACATTCCTCAATACTAGAAGTTTGTTGGGGGGCATGTAATCAGTTAGTTGTCCCGGGGACCATCAGACTTCTGCACGCCCCTATCCCTGTGGAACCTTCGCTGACAATAACCAGCATGCTGCAAAATCCAAGCGTATCACTAGACAGTTGAAAACAGACAACGCTGCAGTCTGGTTTGTTTGGGGCTTTTAAGCAGGGGCGTAACGACGTTATTTGGCGCCCGGGCCAAGAAGCTAGTTTGGCGCCCCCATGTTCAAACCTGAGATCTTTCGGAAGCAAATGTGCTGTTTGGAAAAAGCACTTGTGACGTTATTGGGACTATTCGGCGCCCCGTGCAGTCATTCAGCGCTCCCCATAGTTATTCAGCTTCCCCCCGGAGTGATTTGGCGGCCCCATAGTGGTTCAGCGCCCGAGAAATTGTTCCACGTTTGCCCCCTCGTTACGCCCCTACGTATAAGTGACTGTTTATACACAGACAATGGACCTGCTTCCGCTGATCAGTTTAAACAATGACAAAAGTGCCCGTCAAACCAGTTCGTCTGTAGCCAAAAATGTTTAAATGTGCAAAGCCTACTGTAAGTCATGTGTGTCACCATAGTACATGTTTAACTCTTAACCTTGTGTAAGTTAGGGAATTAGTTTTCAAAAAATTACCTTAACAAGCCGAAGCAATAAAATCCGGATAATCGACCGCTAAGACTCAGCTTGTTTTCATCAAGCATGCCATTGTCAGTTTTGCCGCAATGCCTTCTTTAATGCCTACAAACTAAAGTCTTGACCTTTTTTGCAGACATTACGTCATCACCCTTCGTTCGGCCCTCATTGCTGCTTTGGTGATATTGATCGTTTGGGACATTCTTTACTGGTGCACGATGGATGTCATCATCTGGAGCTTCGTGTTTATTATTCAAAATGCTGCACAGCTTGTCTATGCGTTGTACAAGATGAAAAAGATAAACTTTCCCTCTGACATCGAAGACGTCTACACCGAGGTTGAAACCGGCTTGCTAAATACTCAGCTGCCATTTACATGGCAACTTGCCATCTAAATTTGAGTTCATATAGTAACTCTACAAGATGAATTTGTTGTGAGCAAGCTGTGTTACAGAAGACTTGACCGGGCTATACTGCAGTATGTTTTTTGCTGGTGTAGGCCTACATGTGGACTATGCTTCATGCATTCATATACTTTGAAAAAGGAAAAATTCACTAGATAGACTACCAGACTTAGTAATTTAAAAATTCATAGACTGCAGACTGTTTTGGACCTTGAAGCATAACTACGTTAGGGGAATTTTGGGAATTGTTTGCAAACTTCGAATCCATACCATCTAGTCAAGAAAAACATATTTGTCACCGGCAGGAATGTAGTGGGGTGGGAACGGCGTTCCCACACCTTTTTTCACGTTTTACTTTGAAATGAGTATGAAGCTGTTTTAAAATGGCCATTTTTTGGGTGCGTTCCCACAACGTTTTTGCTAGCACTACATCGCGGTCACCGGCCATGAACTTGCGTCCCAAAAATTTAGAAGGGTTTGGACACGGAATTGGAAGGAAGAAAACTGATTAGGTGATATTAATGAATGATGCAGCCTTGCTTTATGCCACATGGCTTCTCAATAATTGATAAGCCCTGGCTCTCAGAAAAAGTTTAGTTTGCCAAACTGATGGCAAACGTTGCAAGTGTTGTCAATGTCATACAGCAGAAATTGTTTTTAAAGCACTAGAAAGATTGAGAGTGAAAGATGTTGCTTTGACGTTAGGTGATAGAACAGATAGAACTTTCGTGATGACACATATTGTTTTTTGCAGGATTTTGAGCCGTTCGACGTCTCTCGAAGAGAGTTCAAAGCTTTAATCAACCAGAATTGCAAATGGGTGAACATCTTCCCTGGTGATAAGTACTCGGTTGAAGGACACACCACGGTTGAGGCTAGAGTATCACTGCTAGTTTCAGGCTGGTGAGTTCACGGTTTCAAAGTAACAAACAATCGTGGAACTCGTGTAGAGACGATCTGACCTGCGGGAGGTTGCCAGGATGGCAGTGCTTCGTAGAGATGATAAATTTACTGAAAGCACCGAAACCGCGTATTTTATATTGCCTCAGATAAGGAATTGGGCACACTAAGTATCTAAGAAAGTTTGGTCTGGTGTCATCCAAAGACAAGGCAGCCTGCACTGATCAAAACGTCGTGGAATCCATCAGTTCATCACTGTTCTCTGAATGCACTGCGTGTGTTACTCTTCCGAAAATCTCCCACACTTGAAGCCGATCACTTTCCCACCTGCTTCTAAAAGAAGCATTATTTCCAACGATTCTACATTAGTTCAGTCGAGCTGTCACCTCTTAACTGTGAAGACCACATAACCTTCAAGGCAGGGCAAACACGTTATGAATCTATAACTGCTTCCTTTTGCAGAGTAAACCCATCGCAATTCACCTGGTAAACTTCCTTTAGTTTTCTCTTGTGAACTATTTTAACTTTCAGCATGAGAGTGACTTACAGAGGAGTTTATCTTCATGACGTCAAGGACAAGCAAATGATTGATTCGTGCGAATGGGACGTAACGAAACTGCGCAGAAACGAAATGTTCCAGGTAACAAGCTGAAACTCATGTTGCATTAATGGGCGTATTTTCTGGGGGGTCAATTATGGATTTTTCCAGGGGATGTCCGAAAGGGGTAAAATTTCATTTTACCAACTCGAAATTCTGAAAAAAAATATCAAACTCGAAAAATATTTTTCTATCAAAAAGTTCATAGGAAATAATCACTATTCAAAATCCAGGGGAGGCCAAGCTCCACCAGCCTCCCCTTCTGACACCCACTGTTGCAGTGGGTATGCAGCTGAATGTCACTTCTTCGTACTTGCCGATTTTCTGTTGTTGTTTGGGTGAAACGTCGCCATAGATTTACAAATGTTAATTTGGAAACCGGATATTTTGCAGGAGATAACAAGGATATTTTGCAGGAGATAACGTTAATTTGGAAACCGGATATTTTGCAGGAGATAACAAGGATATTTTGCAGGAGATAACGTTAATTTGGAAACCGGATATTTTGCAGGAGATAACAAGGTTGCAGCCAGTTAATATCGTTCAAGGTGGAGCAAAAATTTTAAAACAGGGGTGGGGAACCTATTGACTGTCACGGGCCGCGTTAATCGTGCATTATCGCTGGCGGGCCGCAAAATCAAAAATATTATCCTAAAATTGTACCTTTATCTAACTATGAGGATGAGTGACTTCTCTCGAGTTACTTTCTAAGTACCTGCTTATCATGGAGCTTTGTTCTGACACGATGTTGCACTCTAACTTGGGTAATGACAATTCTGGTGCGGGTCATATCAAATGTTCCCGCGGGCCGCAGGTTCCCCACACCAGTTTTAAAGCTTATCACAACCTCTGCAAAAAGGGAAACGAAAGGCTTGAATTTCAGTTTTCTCAACAAATTGGAAGGGAATGTGTTTGACGCCTCCTGCCTGTGGTTCTATAGTAAATTAAGCATAAATGTTGATTTTCTTTTGAATATATATTTCTGTTTTAGTAAGTTCATCTGGCACAAACGGCCACTTGATTTTATGTTCGCGCAGGTGTTTCAAAAGAAAAACGTGTTTTACTTATGCAACTTGACATGATATAGCAGGATTTTGAAAGGGGAAAATGGACTTGGTGATTGTCAGCCTTTCCAAACAAGTGCTTACATGAGAGCACTTTTCGGTTATTAGCTAAGTTTTCCGAAAGCAAATGTTTCTCCGTCCAATCTTGCAAAAAAAGGTTTTTCAACATTTAGGTTAGCTACAAGTGCAGTTTTATTGCCATCACATTAACGCGATATTTCACGAGGTCATAGCAAAATGTGATTGTTCGCAGTTGATGGTGGAGTAATTTAAGACAATCAACTTTCGCATTACGAAAGTTCACAGTACATTTTCAAAGCATATGATTGGATTCAAACTTTTAGCAAGATAATCACCATTTTATCTCTAAACACTCTTTGCAAGAAAAAAAAAAACGTTACCAAATGGCAGCCAAGCCAAAGTAAGCAACATAACGTTTCTTTGAAATTCAAAACTTAACCTGTTCCGAAAAGGAAAACCGTGTGAGAATTAAATTGGAAAATTATGAAATGTCATTTGGAATCAAGATCAACATCAGTAGGTTTCATCTATTTTGTTATATTCAAAGAATTGCTGATAATCATGCACCAAAATATATCCTAATCTAACATTTAAAAATGCACGACTGACGTCATGGCCGGAAAATGTCGAGCTGTTTCGAGGTTCGAACAATGATATTTTCTCTTCTTCGCCCGCAAGGTAATTTTGGTACAGATCGGATTTTTGGTTCCGTAGATCCACAAATTGATGCAAGCCTTGAAATCGTGTAAACGTCTGTGTCAGACACTTCAGAAAACTTCAATTTAACCGTAAGCACGTTGACCGTAAGCACGCTGTTGCTTGAGAGTGCTCAACGTTTATTGTCCTGCATACTTTTGTTAGAAACAGGTTTTGAAATCCCGGCGCAACCACAGCGTGTGACGGGAGGCGCTTTCGGGTGCTTAATCATCCTGTTCTATTTGAGCAAACCTTGATCGGATTCCGTATTTAAATTATAATCCTCCGTAGATGTGTGCGCGGTATTGCATTCATTTCATTTTCATTTGAAATGATTTCAGTACTTTTCAAATGAGAAAATGCATTTTTAAGTGGTTAGTCCATTTCTTATATAAACCTGGAGGCGGGGACGTACCAACGGGAGCAAGGGTATAATTCCCGGGTGCTGAATCACTGCGGGCGCCGAGAAGTCTCAACAATGTCGCAAGTACTTTCTTCAATACAGCATGTTTGCTCCCAGGGGTCTACAAACTTGTGTCTTGCGCCGGGCGCCATCTAACCTCGGTACGCTTCTGCCAGGAGGTCAGCACTGCGGTTAAAATCATTTACTTTTTCGTTATCTACCTTAAGGTTTCGTATCAATGGCCAGAGCTAGACTTTTCGCTTCTCAACTGAAATGCTAATGTCAACCTCGTTCAACTATTGTTTCAACCCTTTCATTTCGTCACCGCAAACGTGTGCACCTGCACATTTGCAGATTGGCGAGAGCAACGATGGCGCTTGCTTTAATTACCATCACTCAGGGGCGTAACGAGCGGGGAAGGGAGCACAATGCCCCGGGCGTAAAATCACTGTGGGCGCTGAAAACTCTCAACAATATCGCAAGTATTTTACTCAATACAGTTCATTTGCTACCGCAAGGCCCTAGGTTCGAACAGCGGGGCGCCGAACTTGTTTTTTGCCCCGGGCGCCATCTTACCTCGGCACGCCCCTGCTATCACTTACTTGCAGGTGTAGTGGATAATTCGGCATTGAAGGCGACGCTGCACTGTCGATGTTTTTTCTTTGTTTTTTTTTCTGTCAATATGACAGATTGCTATTTGCGTATTTACGTATTCGACGCCTAAGCAAGAAAAGAAACGTTAACCAGTGAACAACTCATCAACTGCGCAGGTGACCATCGAAGCAATCGACAGATGCTTCTATTTCTGCTGGAATCGAGAAAAGTTGCAATACTACTTGCAAGCGAACCCCAAAATCAAGAAAGCCTTTGACTACCTGAGAGGCAAGGACATCATGGACAAGGTAAAGAACAGTGGTTCTTATCCGGGGGTAAAGTTACCCCTGGGGGGTAAATTTCATCTTCCAAGTGGCTGAATTTATTGAACCATACATTGCAGCCAATGTAAATTTTTATAAATCATTCTAGACTGCAACAGTTTGTTAATTTCGTATTTTTAGTAAATGAGCAACATTGAGTATATTGGGGAAAAATCTGATAATCTTGTTCGATAAAAGGGTAAGATATGTAAAAATGTTTACGAACCACTGGTTTAGAGCAAGGGTCTCAACCATACAGCCTTCTGGCCACATGTGGCCCTCAAGGGCGTTGTGTGCGGCCCGCGACGGTCTTTGGGAATTCTTGGATAGTTGACGTTTGGGTCATTTGGTTTATTTTAAAAAAGTTTTTTTTAAACGTCTGAAAAAAACGTTTTGGTATTAAATAACGTTTGACCAGCAAGTGAACAAGTTCCATTCAAACCAGTGGTTCTCAACCACTGTTTTAAGAGCTGCATTCGGCCCCAAACACTTTTTGTGCGGCCCTCAGCAGTCTCTCAACAAAACCTTTAATACACTGTGTAACGGGCTTCGTTCGGCTGTAAATCAAAACAAGCCATGACGTCCTAAAATGTTTTTAGTGCGGCCCTCTAACAAAATCGTAAGTCTGGATTGGGCCTCTTTCAGCGAAAAGGTTGAGAACCACTGGTTTAAACGAATAGAGACGGCTACAAATGATTCGTCTATAACTCACGATACTTGTCGCAGGAAATAAGATGTAAAGCTGCGTCTAGTAAGGTACAGGTGCCGCCAGTGTTTCGTCAGCGTCTTAATGCGGTCCTCGGGTTACTTTATCAAACTTTATCTCGATAAGCAGATAAATGTATGGCCGAAGCTGGTGGAGAGACAGGGGACAATTCCCTTCTGTACTAGCTAAAACGTTACAAACAATAAGGCCAGCAATGGGGAAGGTTGAACAAAATTGGAGAAATGAGAGCAGTTTAATAAAAAATTTTTCGAAAGGTTTTCGATAAAAATTGTTGTAACCAAGGGCGTAACGAAGGCGAGGCAAAGGGGCAAAAAGGCCCCGGCGCCGAAGAATCCCAGCAATCTGTAAATACGTTCTTCGATGCAGTACATTTGCTCCAGAAAAGACCTTAGGTCCGAAAATGGGGCGCCAAACTTATTTCTTGCCCTACGCGCCATCTCACCTCGTCACACACCTGGTTGTGACACGATGTCAAACTAAAGGCAAAAACGCACTACAGTTGGGCACAACGACGGTTTGTTTGCGTGGAGATTTTCACATAAGAGCAAAATATCAGAAGGGCGCAAATTGTGAAAGAACCGAGAACGAAGCTAGGGAAAAAAGCAAATAATGGGAAAAACTTTACCCTCCTATATACGTTGCCTTCCCCATGACTACGAGTTATAGCGGGACAGATAAGCCAACTAAATGTTCTGGCATACCAAACCTATGAGAACTGATCCTGTGTATAAAAAAACAAACACAAAAGTTACATGAACAAGCGCAGTCAGGCTTTACAACGGCTTGACGATTAAATGAGAAAGTAATGAGATTTTTCCAGGGACGCCGAAGGAGTGGAAGGGCAGGTGGTGCAGAAAAAGGGTTGAGGGCAATTGAAACTTATAAAAAACAAAAAATCGTTACCAAATATGCTTGTCTCTGTTCAGCAACAATGTTGACCTCAAGAAGAATAACAGAAATTATAGAAAAAGCCATTTTGAATTGCTTGGGTGCGCGAATACCTGCAATTAATTTGTTGCAGGTCAATCTTCATAAACCATGAAATTACCCATGATATTGCTGTGAAAAGGCACCTCCACCCCCGTTGCCCCTCTTTTCAAAGGTCGGCGGGGCAATGTCCCCGCTTTTCCGCCCCTTGGACAGTGGCGTAACTGGAGTGTTGTGCCAGGGGATGAAAACTTAGCTGAAGAGGGCCCACTAGCCACCATTTTGAAAAAAATTTAAAAAATGGTAGTGAATCCGGATGTCGTGGTTATCTATACTAGCTAAAAAAACGAAGACACCCTGAAAAACGCAAAAACGAACTACCTACTGAAAACCAAAATAATTCTGAATATCAAAATGTGAGCTAAAGGGGTCCCAGTTTTTATATTTAGCCTGCCAGGGGGATCGGCTCGCTCCTCTGCCCCCGTCAGTTACTCCACTGCCCTTGGATTTATGAAATGTTGATGTCGGCAGCACAAATGCAGAAAAGTTCAGGGTACGAGTTTATTACGACACATTAGCACTCTTTTCTGAGTTTTACAAGACTGTCAGTGGCCAAGGGCAAAAATTTCGGAGAACGCAAGCATAGAGACAGAAGTGCTTATGCTGCTAAATGAAAATATGTGCAACCAAAGCTTCCCAATTTCACATCGCACTTCGCATTTATCTGTCCATGGCAACATCAAACTGCAGTGGAGGGCGATCTTTTTCAAAAACGAAAGGAATATGAGGTTCAAGTTGTATGGGTCAATAGCGGCTCATTTTCTCTCCTTTATGAGCATTGAAAATGATATTGTAGAGTCACTAACCTTCGGTGATTTGATCAGCGACTTTGCTTTTAAAAAACTCGCATAAAATACACGTAAGGCAACTAAACACCACTCTAAGATGAGGCTTATTATTTCATTTAGCCTAGACATATATTATATTGTCTTCTAAATCAATGAGTTTCGTTAATACTGTGATCTCCATATTAATTTAATGGTTCGCTTATTTTTTTGCTTAATTTATTTCTATAATAAAAGTACTTCACTTCGTTCATTTAGTGCTTTTGCCCAATTAACGACAGTAATAGCCTAGAAAGGGCCCCTTTCAACGTTTGAGGAAGGGGCCTCATACAACTTTAATCCGCCCCAGCCCAAGCACGACACTTTTCAGTAACGAGGCTAGTAACGTACCAGCGTGAAACTTTTTCCCGTGGCTCTTTTACAGCAGGTGGGCATCGACTTTCGGGCAAAAGGTTTAAGGAAGCTTCTTCCACAAAATAAATAAATTTCGTTGGTTTTCAACGAATGAAACGACCGTTTTGGGCGGTAATAAGTGCGCATTTTCCTTTTCACGAGAGATGTATTTTCATAATTTTGAAGGTAAAGCAAATAAAGTTCCAAAGCTTTTCTGTCCTCCCTATTCAAAACCTCCCTGGCTTTCACTGCACGAAACACAGGGAGAAACTACCCTTACGAACATTACAAGAAGCAGATTTTTCAAAAACAAGAAGCTTGTCCGGTCGTACATTTAAGCTGATGGTTGACTAGAAAATGGGCAGCTTGCCAATGCACCATGTTTACCAAACAACTAATACTAGGCTGCTTTTATAAACGGCACAACGCAGAGTTTTGCTAATTTGGACATAATTTTTGAGTATTTGTTTACGAGCTTTCACTGCAGAGCCTCACTCAGGAGAGACTTCGCAGCCAGCGGCACATTTTGCGCTTTCAGAGGTGGTGTCCCAAACAAAATACTGTTGTTCGCTTAGTCAAAAGAGTTGGCCCCAAAATAAATTATGGCCTAAGTTTCTGCAAAGAGATGTCTGTTTGAAAATCAAATGTTCCCGGCTCCCGTCGCACTCACCAGGGTCAAAGGTCAACCAACCAGGACGCCAGACGCCAAAATCGATCGCTTGTCTAATGATTCGAATGACAGCCTTCGAACCCACGGTAAAACGCGCTCCTTTTCGGAAAGGTCGAGGCTTGCGTTTTTCCAAGGCGCTTTTGCGCGTCATCACGCTGTGGAGCGATCTGTCCATCGCTCAAACAAGTGTCACAACTGAGCGACGAACCCGAGCCGCCAAATTGCAATCGTTTTCAACAGACATTGTCTCAGACTTCGCAAAATCTTTCGCAGGTGTACAAGACAGCCATGAACGCCTACTTTCGAAGCCAGAGACTGAAGGGGGACGATTCAGAGGAGCTGCATGTGGACGCCACGGACATCAGAGAGGGCCTGTCAAAGGAAGATCCAAGCCTGATGTTCAATTAAAATAAGCGCACATTTGTGTCAGGCTGAAACCCTTCTGTTATTAGTCGCAAAGAACAATCGCCGTCAGATGCTTTTTTGTTGCGTCACAGAAAGGTAATACAACATGGAGGCTACCGTGAACTGCTTACTTTTGTGTTCAAGCGGGATTTACGTTTGACCGACACGGACCGAAAGTTTATCAATTTTTTCTTGTGACGTAATTCACGGTCAGTAGTGCTCGCAAGTTGCGTCACAATAGAAAACTGAAGGACTTAATGCTCGAGATCAGCTATGTCCATCCAAAACTTCCTGCTGCGCCAAAATCATGTCACTATCTTAACCAGGGCCGCACATAACATTGAAACTAAATTCAACTGAAGCTAATGTACTGAAAGCGTTCGAATCCTAATTGCAATGGTAGGCTAACAGCCGTGATAAAGTGGCACTGAAGACCACCTGCATTAAAAAATGTCAAAATCAAGATTATCAAAATAAAAACTGGTTGTCAGTATGTAGGATAATTCACTGCAGCTGAAACCTAAAATGGGCGGCACAAACCCTGCGACTGGGCCGCATACGGCCCGCAGGTTGGACAAAGCTGCTCCATATCTTCACCGAAGATTGCTCTTGGTTTGGTAAAATTTTTATGGCCTTCAATAAAACCCAACGATTAACGCACGAATCCGCTTCAACATCGACGCCCACGTGCGCTTGAACTTAACGGTTTTGACGCGTAGCTATTCACCGACTAACGCAATACCGTGATGAAATGTCGTCCGAGCAGACGTGCAACTTTCAAAAGTTGAGCTTGTAGTGCAAGCAGCCTCTTTCAAAAACTCGCATGAAGTGTCCAACAGTCAGAATCATTGCCCCTCAGGATGAATTTAAACCCTTTTCGGAAATCCCCGCATACGCGCAACCATCGTTTGCACGCGCACACCTTTGTTGACGCTGCTTTGGTACGGGGACATGTTTTGTGCGACTTGGGTTTATGAACTCACAACCTGACTCTTCCATGTTGCAAACGTCAGGAGACTAAAACGTGTCTGTTTTTAGACTCCCTTAGGACAGGTCCGCAAGCAGCTGATGTTTTCGGAGGCCAAGATGATAGGAGTTAAGTGGTTTTGGCGCTTTAAAAATGTTTTTGAAAACTCCGGGGGGTGGGGCAATTGCCCGGTTGCGGGCCTGTCCCCTAGTACCACATAATAATGGATAGTACCACATAATAATGGATGTTTTTTTCAAGGTGGGTGGCATGGTATCGGGTGTACAAATGCATACACCATGACGACGTTGTAAACTAGTAAGGGGGCAACACTCCATTACGCGCAGGTTTTAACACAGCCCTGTAAAAATATTCGTATGTTTTTGCATGACCACTTTACCAAGTCAGCTTCAGGTCAACACTGGCCGAGAAGCAGCTTCAGACACATGCTACTCAACTACTGAAGCTATATTCAAAAAAATCGAACATTAAAAACCGTGTCAAGTGATCTTGTTCTAAGCACCAAACAGAGTCTTCGTTTCGGATTCAAATTCAATGTATTGAAAAGAGTAACAGAAATCCAATGAACATTTTTTCGTCGAGCAGTATATTCGTGGAAGTCATGGTGCACTCGGACAAAGTCTTCAGTTTTCTGAGTTGTCTTTTTTCTGAATCTTGCGACATTGTGTGTGACGACGTGCGGCGGATTCGAACCCAAGTTTCAACGGCCGAGGATCGAGCATGCGTCACGTATAGCTCTGGTGTTGTCGCCATTGGAGAGCACGAGGAGCAAAAATTACACGCCAGTAACGCCATACTCATTCTATCATTGCTCGTTCACGCTACATACATTCACTTGACATTCTTAGTGAACTTGCCGTTCGTGGTGCATCGCGCGTTCGACGCCGCGCGGTCGGCGCGACGTCAACAATATAATGCTAATTGCAGAATGGTTACAGAAGACTTTCCTTTCAGAACTGCGATTGTCACATCACCCTCGTCTCCGATGTGCATCATTATTACATCACACTCGACTTTGACCTTGGCAAAGATGATATTCCGGTGAAGGCGAATGCGGTTCCATTCCGTACCGTCAAACACATGCGCAGCCAGGGGTGTACAGGGACATAACCGCCCAAATTTTTTTGCACATTTTGTCGTTTTGTGCTTTGAGAAGCGGTTTTCCAAACAAAATACTACTGCCCGCTTAAAGTCAAAGTATTTGGCTTCTCCAAGATTTTGGGCTGGCTGCGCTACTGTCGTGAAACAACACGCTTTTTGCGCACGGCACCAGTCTTCGCGCGCTATTTCCCGACACGTAGGGGGGTAAACGCCGCGACAGTCTACGCGTTGATCTTGTACTTTCTGATTTTGCCGTCGCGGCAAGCGGTGAACACAAAGCCCGACTTGGCCTCGCGCACGGCGTAAACCGGGTCGCAGTCGGGCCCGGTCAGATCGAGCACCCCCGAAAAAGTTCCCCCCCCTTGCAAGAAATCGACGTCGTCGCCGCGACCGTTCGCTGATTGTGACGGCGCAGGTTGCGCGCGCAGCATCGAGCATCGGCCGTTGCTGAAACTGGCCCAAAATGCCGGGCCCGACGTTGACGTTTGGGCGGGGGTGATGGAAAGCACGGGGGAGCCGCCCGTGTTCTGTTTGAACGGGAGCGCGCTGGAAAACAAAAGATATGGCGGTAGTAAACA
>Ga0210059_1004700_pt1 | contig 22069 bp, 8 predicted proteins | sample Ectturendosymbi2_FD_188042 | JGI IMG/M metagenome (GOLD analysis project Ga0210059, IMG submission 188042) | Ecteinascidia turbinata endosymbiont from Florida, USA - Sample 2 (SPAdes) (version 2) | ecosystem: Host-associated > Tunicates > Ascidians > Unclassified | place: Key West, Florida...
AGGCGTCGTAACCTGCTTCTTTTGCTGTTTCCGGTGGTAAGGGTAAAGCTGCGATTGCCAACCATCTCCATGATCATGTGGACCATGTGTCTATCAGGCAGCAATCGCAGCAGCTTGCAAGTGAGGCCGCGGTGCCATACGGTGTCGTAGGCTGCTGTGAGGTCGACGAACACAGCTCTGGCCTTCTTTTTAGCTGAAAAGCTATGCTCGATGTCTTGTGTCAACAGGATGACCTGTTCTAGGGCCGACCTCCCGCGTCGGAAGCCCGCCTGCTCCTGTGGGAGCAATGGGTCGATGATTGTTTCGACACGAGCGTAGTTAACTCTCTCGAGGATTTCAAAGGGGACACACAGTAGAGATATAGGACGATAGCTCTTTGGATCCCCCAGTGGTTTCTCTGGCTGAGGGATCCCATCTACTAGTGCTCTTCTCCAGATCTTTGGAATTTTGAGTTGGCACATGCAGGAATTGAGGAAGTCGCAGAACCAAGGTTTGAGAGCCGACCCGGCATAGAGTATAAACTCCGGGAAGATGGCATCCAATTCCGGAGACATTCCTGGCTTCAGGCGTCTGAGGGCAGCAGCAAACTCTTCCGGCCTGAAGGGTTCGGAAATACCGTAACCCTCAGGTGTTGGAATCTTCCATAGGTCGGACAGCTGTTTGTTGACGAACCTGGTGGACTTGCGGCCGCCGGTCTTGTGTACCCTGTTCTTCACGAGTTGTGAGGCGATACAATTTGCCGAGACGGGGCACAGGGAAGAGGAGCGTCCAGACCTGCCAGTAAGTTTGTTGATTGTTCTCCACGCCTTGCGGCTGGAATGCGAGAAGTCGACGGAGTTGACAGCTTCCTCCCATAGCTCGTGCTTTTTCTGTTGTAGTCGAGAGGGTAGGGACGAGGCGGCTCTGTCAGAGGCAGTCCCCACTGGGGCTCGGATAAAGGAGCGATAGAGGGTCTCGCACTTTTGTCCCGGGATGGCACATAGTTCTTGCGACGGCCACGTGGGATGCATTGTTTAGCCGCAGAAAGTAGGCTCTCGCAAAATCCCTGGTATGTCCTCTCAATATCTTGTGTGTCCGGAGGTGGCAATATCTCGACGGATTCACCTGTGAGAAGGCCAAAGCGCTTCCAATCAGCCTTGCGAAAGTTCCAACGCTTCATTGGATCGCTGTGGGCAGGAACCTTGAATCTTGGTGGCGTTATGAGGGTGGGCCGATGTTGTGACCGCGGTAGCTTTCCTAGGACATGTCTGTCCGGCAGTTGGTTGTCCTGGCCGAAACTCGCGAAGGCCAGGTCTTGGTTGGTGCCAACGTTCCAACGGTGAGAGAAGAAGCTGGCTGTTTCGTTTGGGTTGTACAACCAAGGTTAGTCCAAGGTTATTGGATGTTGCCCAGGAGTCCAGACTCTCACCGTCCGGTGATGTTGTGTTGTAACCCCAGTTGATCTGCTGGCAATTGAAGTCGCCAACGTACAGCCTGGAGTGTGGGAACGTCGGGATGGTCGTTGGAGTGAGTCGCGAGCGTGGAGGTTTGTAGACGCTGACGATCTTGTAAACTGCGACGTCTACGCACTACCACTCAGTCTCTGATTGATCTGGAGACTGATCGACCAGTGACCATTCCAACCGCTCGTGGACGACGTGGCAAGGCCGTTATTCCTGCTCAAGATTGACCCAGCTAGTGAGAATTTGGGAATCACTAGCTTGTCTGTAGTTATGTAGTGGGTCTCCTGTAGAACGATGATGAAAGCCTTGTTCTTATAGGCTAGCTGCTCAATGACGGAGATTTTGTTGTCAATGAGCTCCTCAGTCTTCAACTAAAGTATGTTGGGTCGTGGATCATCTTCGGCAGCATTTCTGCTGCCGCGCCCTGGGAAGGGCGTTGTTTGACCCATCCCACGATGAACACATCCAGCACTAGTAGCAGTGGTTGCTCTCATGGTGACAGATTTGGTGAGCATTTCAAGAAATGTCACAACAGGGAGGGCCACGTGAAGGTATCTGTCCTCCTCCCCGAATATCTCAAACAGTAAAGAACAAATTAATGCCAAAGGTGGTGTTTGTTCGAAAGTTTACGTGTTGAGGCCATTTTTATTTGATAAGCGTGTAATTAGTCAAGGTGACCTTTCCGAGTTGAGAGAGAATGGATTGTTGATAAATAGACAAAAATGTGAAGTGCAAATGTGTTTGTAAAAGCTTCGAACAGAAAATGTTCCTTAAACATATCCAAAATCTTAGTTTCTCTGACAATTTTTCTGTCTGGATTGGAAATCATGTAGCGAGATCTTCTCTATCACCACAGGGCTTTAAATACTTGAGCTCTTTTTCCGAGTATTCTACAAAATAAATACTTTTTCCAAAATAGAGACACAGTTTTAAGATTTCTTTCTTTTCAATTTAACAATGTTAATATTCATACATCGAAGTATCCACATATTTAATCCGTTTGCATCAAAGGTTTTTATCATATCGTACATTAATAGAGTAGCTTCAGCCCATCACGTCAAATACACTATAACTTCAATGAAATCCGAGTATAAGGAATTGAATCCTCCGTCTTGAAAGAAAGACCTTGGGAACGTTTGATTTATTTTGATAAAGTGAATCAGTCTAAGTATAAGAGCATTGTGCACTTTTTCAAGATATATTCCTGGTCAAAATGTATATGTGGAAGGGTGGAAGGCCTGATGTGGCGTATAACTGGTAATGACGAATTTCAAAAACAGTATTTTTTAAGCTGGTAGCTGTTCGTTTTTTGCATTGTGATCGGCTACAATTTTTTTAGGAAAGTGTTTAAAAAGAAATACACTCAGCTACGAAAAAGTGAAAAAACGTCTTGAATCTCAGCAGTGCTTATATAATGTGTTCGGCGAATAAGCGCAGATTACCGCTGGCTCCTTCATTGTCTTTGCATACGTTTTTTCAGATTTTTCTTTTATTTGCTATCGCTTGTTCGCTACTTTGTTGATGTATTCAGGTTGCTTGGAGAAGCCTTGACAGTGTGAAACCACCGTTTGCATTTGAAACGTACCTGTGACGACAGTAGCCACTTCTGATTTCATGGAGGTTTCTAAAAGATTTTCTTCGGGGAAAGTCGGTACGTTTGATGCAGCAGCCGAATTTCTTCGGGCTTGTGATTGTAAACGTTGCAGCTCACTATGTTCTCTGAAAAAACACGCAAATCGTCTTTGCAAAAAGGCTTTATGTCAAGGCAAGATATAGATCAATGTTTTGGGGATTACAGCAACTGGTCGAAAAAGTGATGGCGTTCGAAAAAAGGTGATAAATCACGCTACCTTTTTTATCCTTTGTCACGACACAGCATGTATGAGGACTAAATTGCCAAAACGGACTACATTGCCAAAAATGCTCAGGACCGCTTCACAACCTCGTTATTTTCATACAATGATGAAATGCGTAGAAACAAGCTGCTGCAGGTCAAAGCCAAACTGAAATCCACAATCGAACGATTTAGCTTGCATCAATGATAAAGCATTTCGTCAACCAAAAAAATACCACTTTAACAAAGTATAAAGTATAGCGCTGTTGCATTCAAACAGTTTGGCAACTTCTTTGACGTAATTTTGTACATTACTACGCAACGCAATTTCTCCAGGTTCGGGGTGTGCCGATTTTTCCTCATTTCGGAGAGGAGGTGAAATTCTCCTCCTCTTACGGGGAACCGGAACTACTGTACGCGAGAGCCATCCATGTGATGCAAGAAAAACATAAAAATTGCCTTCGAATTTAGGTCAATCAAAGAAAAAACATTATCCCTCTAACATCGGTGCAATGAAAACATTAAATCTGGAAATATTGCCAAAAAGTGAGCTACTTTTTATTTTTGATTCAAGTTGTATGAAATTGATGAATAATTCACCAAAATTACGATAGAAAATGATCATGCGCACTATATATGTATATTTTGCTGACGAAAACTAAATGTTAGTAAGGATAAGTAATGAAAAAGTTTTTCATTTCCTTCAAAAATAACTTCCGTGTTTCATTTACTGTACTTGCGCCTTCTAGACTACGGTCAGAACTACGCAAATGGACTTCAGTGGAATTAGTTAATTTACACAGTGTTGCCGTTACTCAGGGGTAAAGAAACAAAATTGTATTAATAAAAAGTAGCCTGAAATGATTCTTATCACCGGCGTTTCTACGGCATTGTAAGATGTAGTTTGTTACTTATACGAAGCATTAACAACGTTCGAATACAAAAATTTCATTCAATCAAATTTGAGACAATCCAGAAATTACGTGAAACGCTTTATTGTATATTGAACTCTATGTGGCACCTAAAAGTGAACAAGAAGAAAAATGTACATACTGATAGTTTACTTACTGCTGCATTGGCTGCGTATCTTGTTCTTCGGCATCTCTCAAGCATGGCCGTTTCACTTTTGGAAAGAGGACAGCAATGCTATGTATAAACTCAGGACCTTTCTGTTGAAGCAGGTACTCGCAAGTTGGATACAACTTTGCATGTTCATCCCAGGGATTGTCTTCTTGTCTCCAATTTTTCAAACCCCCGTTGCAGTAGAAGCACTTGACTCGGTCACGCACCGCTGCACACAAAACATTGTTGCGAAGGTCGCAAATAAAAAAATCATATTTGTGGTTTGACACCAGTTTTCATCGATACCAGTTTTTTTCACATAAAACATGAAACCAGCTTGCTTGAATGATGATAGAGGAAAAAAAGCTCTTTAACAGAAAAATAATTTTTTATAAACAAAAAGAGCAAGCAAGAATATATCAGTAGTGATTTTAAACATTTATGAAATCAACCACGGAACTGTTTGATGATCATCAACAACATAAATTAGATAAATTTACCTATTGAAAACAATCCTGCTTCTGCGAATATTTTCGGGATGGCCCTGGTGAAATGCCAGTTTTTGAACGATTTCAGTCTGTTTGACAACGATTGCATGCTAGGAGTTACAGGGAATTCGCATGGGAACATCAATCGAAGGTTTGCCTTTTGTTCTTCGGTGAGCACGTTTGGAACGGCTGAACAGAGCACATCAAGCTGCAAGTAAAAACATGATAAAAAATGAAAAGCGTGTCAAGTAACAGAAGCAAACATATTTTTTTTAGGCTTTTGTTCATGCAGCTGGATTTACTCATTCCCGCTCGTCATCTTCACAAAACTGTCTTGGTCACAGTCATTCGCTAAACTTAGTTGCTTGCGCACCTCTTTTGATACATTATAAGCTCTTGTGATTTTCCGGTTTCCAAATAAAATCTCCCTGGAAATCCTGCTGGCGTTTGCCCGGAGCAAAATCTTTTTAAAAACTTTTTCCTGCTCTAAACCTCTGCAAAATTTGTGTTGCACAAACTAGCTCACACTCAAATTGTGAAACACAGTTCACATCCAGCCTCTAACCCTTCGTACCACTGCTTTCATCCTTAATTCGTCCTGCCTGCAACTCTTCTTCGCTCAACCTGTTCCGGCTCAAACCATTCCATAGGAACCTTTTTCTGCACACAAGTGGCGCTGCGCGCACGCATATCGCCATGCAACTATTTGAAATGGCGGTGTCCGGTTTTCACACGTTTTGGTTTTTGCACAATGTGTATTGCAAAAAAAGAACTCGATTTTTAGACTTGTGCGTTACTGCCTTGTACGAGTAGTAAACAACAGGATGACGTCACAGCTCAATAAGAGTCGTTTAAATAAGGTTGAGCCAAGATCTGCACGTCAGACGAGCTGAGCAAAGACCCGGTGAGGTGGAAATCTATAACATAGGTATGACAAATAGATAGAGCAATGTACAGTAGTTGGGCACAGGTTGACAATGGACATAGACGTAAGATGAGGGTCTGCCAAGGCCGTTCGACCGTTAGCGCCGAAAAAGTTGGAATAATCTGAAGAATTTCGGTAAACAGGGTAGCGTCAGTTACCGAGCTGAATGATTAAAAAGGAAATGTTTTTGAATGTGACTTTCTTCACTTCAATGTAAAGAAACGGTTCAAGTGATCAAACGTGGTCGATTTCCACAGTATCAAAAATCGTCGATCATCACAGTTTACGCACAATTTTCATGAAAAATGTGATCACAACCGGAATCCCTTGTCGCGGAAATTACAAATTTACATGCAAAATGACTTCCATCAGCCTCAAAAACGCTTTTACTCTTACTCTGGTGATAACAGCCTCATAGGCTAGCGTGTGCTTGTTACTGTAGTCTGCGCACTTTCTCTGATCTTACTTTAGCCCTTTTCATCTTATCACCTGTAAGATTTTGCTTACAAATTGCTGGACTAAAGATGCGTCGCTGACGTGAAATCGATTTCCTACCAAATTAATTTCCCATCAGATGCGGCTGCAGTGGCGTAGCTAGCCCAAAATTTTGAGGTCCAAACATTTGGCGGAGGCGCAAAATTTTGATTTTAAACGAGCAACAGTTTTGTTTTGGGATACCGCTTCTCAAATCACACAATGACTAGATATTCTAAAATGTTGGGGGTCATGGCCACCTGGTCCCCCACCGGCTACCCCTATATTGGGTTGTATCACCTTTGTGGTGCCTTGTTGCTGAAATGTGTGTAACCAGTTAGCTTTTCGTGTGAACGCATACCAAGTACGGTTGGGCAGCTAGCAGATGTTGCAATTTAAATAAAAAAACTTCGATGCCAGCTGTAGTTGCAGTTAACGCTCGCCATCTAAAAAAATCAAGTTCATCACAGTGTCACAATCTTCTTAAACTGAGCATCACAAAACATGCCTTGAAATTACCTGTCTACTGTTGTCCGGGATGTTTCTGCTTTCTTGTCCCTGTGCCATCTGACAATGAGGAAAATGACTTCGGTGCTCAGTGTTCGGATTGTCCAGTCTTCTCCAGTTCCTCAACACTCCTCCGCAGCAGAAACATTGTGCTCTATCCAAGTTACCCAAGTAGAACCACCCCGAAGCTGCCATGTCTCTCCCATTAGGTGCAGAGTGGCTTGGCCAGGTAGATGTGAACGTGCGGAGCCTATCAGATTCGCGACACAAGTTGAGCGAATATATAAGCCTGGAATGTTCTGGGTTTATGATTGTTGCCAGCTGACGATAAATGGGAACATCGTTTGGTGGTTGAAGGACCTGAATAGTAGATGTAGCGTTCTGAATATTTGTCCCGTCAAGCCCGTCGCTTTCAATTGCCTCCCTAGAAAGTTAAACAAATGCAAGATCATGAAGAGTATGCGAATAAAAATATCTACCAAGATCAAGCAGTGGAGATGGACAGGTTATCAAATGATTCTGAAAGATTTCCGCAAAAACGGCAATAAAAAGTAATATAGAAAAGACCAAGCAACTGCGCGATACTGATATCGAATCCTACTTTTCTAACATTACAGTAAATTAGACTAAAGACACAGGCAATGCAAGTTTTGAATTGATTTTCATCAGTAGTCATCTGACGCTATAACGTCTTCGTGGTGGTTCATCCTGTGAGCAATATATTACGTATTTGTAAATTTAACGAATGCCGCAAGAAGATTGCATCGTTTGCTTCATTTTATTGAAGGAACCAGAGCGGCAAATAATCAAAAATAAGGAAAACTTACTCCCTTCGCTTGTCTATCTGCTATTGAGTGAGTTCTGATTGTCACTTGTTTCTGAGTTTTTTTCCGCTGTTTATAACATGATAACGCAAAGCCTTAGTTTTTGGTAAAAAGGTGTCTGTTGCTGTAAATGTGCACGCGTGCGACCTGTTACACATGTAAATCAAAAACGTAGCTTCCCGCTGGAGTTCATGACTTTCGGTACCGGCCTAAGTACCTATATAGAATGTTTTTACCGTACAGTTAAGGGGAAAGGCACAAATACAGAATTAACTTTTGTTGGATACCGGCGATAATCCCTTTCTTTTGACAGTTCGTACATTTACGTTCGTAGACTGTGAAGAGAAATAACGGATTATGTAACTGAAGCGCTTATTTGCCGAAAAATTGCCTGTTGTTTTAGGAAACTGGAATGCGGAAAACTTGCAAAAACAGCCCGGTATCCAGCTCATGTTCCTAGGCAAAACACCTGGCTAACAAACAAAATAAATTTAAAAATTTATTATAAGCGTGTTCAACGTCAACCAATTTGACTCATAAAGTTAAGAAAGATATCTGCCAATTTGACCAACATCACCAATAACAACAACAACAAATTTATTTTTTGGCCTTAACGCAAGTACATTTGTCAATGCAAATACAGTAAGGCCGGGAGGCGGCGAAAAGACACTCCGGTCATCCCGTCTGCCACCACCCAATCACTTGTTGTCAAAGACCCTAAACGAACGCGCCGTGACAAAACGTTTAAAAATCAAGTAGAAAAAGTTTCCCCGGGAAGCTAAAACAACTGTGTTTTATGCTTCACCTTGGTGCAGAAACAAGCTCCACAGGTTCATCAACGTCCGTCAAATGGCGATGGTTTCTGCCTAATCGGATTTGTCTCGTTGCATTTCTAAGTAGACTTTCTCCTGAAGAAGGTTGACCCGAGGAAATCCACCCAGTTGTTTCTGTCTATGAAACACGCAAAGTAGAACTTACAGATCGAACTGTTTTTTCGAACAAGTATACAAAGTGTCTGACAACATTTGCAGGTTTGTCATATATGTTACCAGCTTTTCCTGTCCATTTTCCTTGTGTAAAATACTTTTGTAAGCTAAATACATGTCGGGGAAATGAAATGCCACAATGTCGTTGAAAACACAGAACGTTGTTATGAGAATATCTCGACATTTCTGGTTTGAAAAGTGTTAGCTTAAATCAAAATTTTACAAATATGCAAACACACAGCTGCGTTGTATTACTTGCAACAATCTCAAGTTCGTAGGGTCAGCATTGGCTACGCCAGGAGATCCAAAACAGTTTGGAGTGCTGGAAAAATCAAGAAAATACCGGAAGGTGCTATAGCCAGGTGTTATAGGCTTTCTTAAAGCACATTGCCGAATCTGACAAATTTCGTAAGTCAACGAAACCTATTTCTTCATACTGCACTGTACGAAAAGGTTACCGTAAACCCTCAATTCAAAATTTTAAGATTGTTGTTACAACCCTTTGACAGTTAGAGCTATTCGAACTGGATTAAACACAAACTATATCTTCAAACATTCACAGTCGGAGAGAGATAAGGGCAATTACTTATTGACGACCACACTCTTACAAAAATTTTGCAAAGATTGAAAAAACAGGCAAGATTTATTTTAAAGCAAATCCTTTATTGACGCTGGGCACCATTGCGAACATTTCAATCGACACTGGGAACCAGCAGTTCTAAAGTACATGTCGATCCACGGGTGTAGTTTCGTGGCAGACAGTTAATTTGCGTTGATGAAGTACTGTGAAAGGACGATAAACAGTTTTTTGTAGTTTTGCACTCATCCTTTTTATCTTCATTTTGAGAAGGATAATTGATGAAGAAAAATAATTGATGCAAGTAAAGTATAGGAAAGTTGAAGATTGGCGAAAACTATTTGATAACCGAAAGTCGCATAAATTACCCGTAAATCCCGGTCAAAATCAAAACTGCATTTGCCGGTTGCGGGCATTGCCAGTGACAGGTACGTCATAGCTACTTATATAATGTCCATCAATAAATGCAGTTTCTTGGAATCTTAGTTGGTAAACATCGCAAGGTCTTCAAGCCTTCATAAAAGAATTTTTTGAATGTTGATTTTGCAATAAAAAAGATTCTTCTTTACAAAGCTTTCACGACTTTTGATTCCTTTTCAAAATTGTAATTCACCACCAAGCATGGGCCTTACATGCTTACAAGTTGTTGTTTTACGTGTGCGTTATCGAGTGATATTTTGATGTTTTTGATTTCTCTAGGTGACTTACGAATGTCTGACAAAATTTTTCAAAATCCATAACGAATAATTCTTGGAAAATGTGAGAACCAAGGTGACGATTTATTTACGCCTTTTGACCGTAAATGTGTGATACGAAATTGTCATCAGGATCGGTAAAGCAATCCGTACAGTTTTCAAAATGAAATTCAATGCAGGCTAAGACTCAAAAGGTTGGCATTTACTGAATGCACAAGAAATCCAGAAATCATAGTTTCAAAGGTGGTCTAAAAAAAATTGTGCGATCATTGACCTACTATCAATATGTTTGGACATGTCATAAAAAACTAGCAAAATAGAGATGACAAAGCATGTAAACTCCGTAATCCATGGATTATGACGTCTTTGAAATATGTAAATAAAATAGAAACCAATTTTGCAACAGATGCCATTGTTAAATGACTGACTAGTGAATAAAACCGCAGAAAGTTTTTTTAGACATTTCAAAACGCACTGTCTGTATTTCCAATATTTTTCCTCTTGTGGGTGGACAGTAAACGAGTCTGATTGAATCGATTTGCTCGTACCTGAAATAACGGTCCAGGTCCGTTGATGACTTGATTTGATGACAAACGCAAAAATGATCTGCAAAAGATGTTGTCCTTTATAAATTAAATATGTTGCTCAATAATGATTTTTATCATACCGGAATATTCGACGTTCACTTGACTTAATTGACAGATAGGACCAAAACTTCAACCCATGAAACAAACCATTTAAGCTTACTGAAACAAACTATTGAGGCTTACTGAAACAAACCATTTAGACTTCAACCCATGAAACAAATCATTTAGGCTTACTGTGCGGTGCCGTAAGACCGCGTATTACAAACAGAGGACTATTACAGAGTAAAGAAAACTAATAGTTGAAATGAGTAAAAGATCATAGCCCGTGAATTTTACTTAGTAAAAAATGTGAGTTGCTTTCCCACACAAATTAAAAACCGTCTTCGGTGTGTGAGGCTTTGTTAGTAATAACGGGAACAATTTTGGAGACCGCAAATGTTTTCAGCCAAATTGGAAACTTAAAGGAACTCGACCACAGCGAAATATTTCTTACTGCAATTCTCTTTCCCTCGACATAAAACTCATATCAAAAGCCTCCAAAGCACAGAAAAGATGCTGTTGCTTTCCAAATAAAATGAGGATTTCATAAACAAAAAGCAAAACAACTTTATTTCAAATCTCGGAAAACCTGAAGCATAACAAATCACAATTGAAATAAAAATGGATTGTTTTGTCGTTTTTGACGGTACGTAAATGACTGATTTTCCGTAAGGAAAAGCTAAATATGTGCATCTAAACTTTCTATAGTTGTGTAACGCAAATTTTTTGTTAAGAAAACGTTCAAATATTTTTAATATAGCATAACAGCAATGCAGAAAATCTCGAAAGTAGTAAACTATTAAACTGCGCTACTGCAAAATGTTTACAACTTGTCCTAACACTTTTAATGTCTATGAAAGGAATATATGCTCATTTCAGCTGACCAGGCTTTTTCTGCTAGCCGTCAAAGTTTTTTAAAATATCTGCCTATCTGCCTATGCTTCCAAACATCAGCTGCTGCAATTCGCTAATTTCAAGATAAATGTATACAATCAAAACTAGCCAATGTTTCAGTTTTACTGGATGAAACTTTGAACCGCAAGTTGTATCTACAAACTCTAAATAAAACCGTTGCATACTTATAGAGATATAATCTATTTCCTAGCTTTCGCAAAACCCACTGCAAGATGAAATCATCTTACTGAGATATTGCTTTCTGCACATATAGCGCTAGGGCTAGGCCGATTTTAACAATGACCTACTGTATATTCGTGAAGAAAGGTGGGCAGTGTGCACAAAAAATTGTGCGATCATTGACACACTATTTTTTAAGAAAGGTGGGCAGAGACCGAACCGGCCTCTCAAAATTTTCCAACTGTCTCTCAAATACAGTATAAACTCGCTTTACTACCGCCATCAATACACTAAATCCCTGCTTTATGACCATCTCGGTATTCAGATGAAGTAATTGCAGTCTCTCAAAATGTCTTTGCGAAAAAACCTTGGGGGTGAGAGTCACAAACCCTCTGAGCGTTATCTCTCGTATCTGCCGGAACTGAAGTCCTCGTCACATTTCCGCTTAGGCGTAGAAGGAAATATTGTAAATTGCTGTGTTTTTTTGCGATTGTTTTTAAGCCAACCAAACTCAGTCACTGTCAATCAAACAACACACACATGCCAAGCCAGTACAACCATGCAATACGAGTTATTATCAAGTGACGTGCTCATGCTCCATATTCTGATATGGGAAAGAGTGTTGTTTTAGATTTTATGCCAAATAGAAGGTTTTCAGCTTCTTTTGTACAACTTCGAAAAGGTATTCCTCTGCTAAACTTCCAAGTGAAGAGTTTAAAATTGCAAAGAATTGGTATTTGTGTAAGTTTCGTTGTTGTGTCACGCACTCCATCCAAAGCAATATGCATTTTTCTGTCATATTTTGTTTCAAGATAATAATCTTTTTTATGAATGGTTAAGCAACTACACAGGTCTAAACCTACACGTGGAATACATCGCAATTTTTGTACGTTAGTCATATCCAGAGAGTTTGCAATTGTTAATTTATTCTTTTATGTACGGGAAGGTTGGGCACAATGGGAACAGGCGCACATGGTCGCAGTCAATTTATTTAAAAAATTGGAAAACTTGAAACTCCATGCTTCAATGGTCATTTAGTCTCTTATTACCCGCGTTATTAACCTTAACTTTGCTTTGTTTGGAAGACAAGTTTGTGAGTGACCTGCAAGGTGCGTTTTGCACATAAAAGTTTTTTTGAAACCCGCGTTTAGATTTGAGTTTTGATTCGATTAAGTAGCAAGAATTGCTTTGAGTTTTTTTCACGTTAAAGTCTGAACATTAGAGCATTGTTTCATAACGTTACATATCAGATTTTCGTTAAGTTTAGCTGGCATTTCCTAATTGTATTCTTTAGATACGCTCGAGGCACAATAGTGCAAATTTTGGGGGGCACAATAAACCTTGTCCAATTTTGTCTCTAGCCATTATTATGGGGCATTCTTTGACAATTTTAAAGTTTTGTGGTATTACTGTTTGTTGGAAAGCACCGTAAGGAGCGCATGTATGATCTATGGCCCTCCAGATTTGTGCTGTATTTTAAAGGCATTTCTTTAAGGGTGATTTTACCCTAAGTTTCTCTTTAATGTTGATCTGTTTTTTAACACCCTGTCGACGGGTCTACTAGAAATGTATTACTTTGTTCGGAAACTACAGACATACACAACTTGCAGTAGATATGTCTGCGCGTGGAACTATCGGCGCCTTTCATACCCATCATGCTGCGCAGAGACGTAACAAGGGAGGGCAAGGGGGGCGTAGTTTCCCTGGCGCCAAATCATTTTGAGGGCGCCGAATCGCTACGGCTGGCGCCGAAAAGTCCCAACAATGTCACAAATAGTTCCTTCAAGAGCAAATTTACTTCCGAAAGACCTCACGCCCGAACATGGGGGGCGTCAAACTTGTTTCTTGTCCCGGGCGCCGTCTGTCCTCGTTACGCCCCTGACGCTGCGGTTGGCTGATTAGCGAAAAAAACTCCATTTGCAGGTAGTAGACCTAGGGCAAAAGGCGAGTGGCGAGTCCGCGCAACTACCTTTGGATGAAAACGTAAGGCAAAGGGGAGTGTGAGTCCACGCAACCCCTCACAACTCTCCTTTGCGCGTGGGAGGTCTGGGAAAAGGGTAAAAATTTCCAGGGCCTTCGTTAACACAGGGGTAAAATATATTGTGGACACAACTAAGCCCCCTAGGACCCCTCACCATGGTTGCAAGTCCGCCAGAAGTGTAGAAGAAGTTAGAAAAGTGTTAAAGTTGTGTGCATCCCATGCTAACACTCTAAAACAAAAGTAGCCTAATTAATAACAGACTGGTCCTTGTGCCCCAAAGATGAAGCACAATGGAACGAAAAAGCGCCCTTTTCAAAATGGTTATGTTTTGTTCTCTGAAGTAAACTGCTGTCGTATTTTAGGTTCTTGTAAATAAAGGGTTGCTTTGTTGTGTATGCAAGTTCGGATCTGATTGGACTTAAATTAAACTAATGGTCAAAAAAAATAGAATGTCTGCCGTTGTGCCTCACCCTCCCCTACACATGCGAGCAAACGCAATCGGTGCCTTTACTCGCAAGTCAAACAAAACAGGCCTCGCAACACCGGCGTATTATTATTCTTGTGCTATCGCGTTGGCACGAGATGCGCGTTGTGTAAAGGTGTTGCGTGAAATGAACATAGTCTGGAACCTGAAGCACTTCTTACAGAAAACAACCTGTCGATCAAATGACCAACCGAAACCATGGAGAGTACCTGATTGACAGCAAAACAACTATATAAGGTCACAAATCGACTTGACCCATAAACGCCTACAAAGTTATGATCGGCCATATCTCCTGAACGGATTGGACTAGAGAACCAATAAAAATATCCATGGATGCGGAAGACAGCAGGGAATCCACTGAAATTGACACAAATATAACTTTAAATTTGAACTTTTTGAGAACAATCCAAATTTGTGCATTTGCCAAACTGATTTTTTGGCAATTTTCAGAGAAAAAAAATCGTTTCGCGCATTCCGTTTGGTCTTTTCGATATGATATTTGCGCTTCGACGACGTCTGAAAAAAACAATAACACAATATTCCAAGAAAAAGTGAATCCGGGTTGTTTTGGGGGGAATTTGGGGTGAAGAAAGGTGGGTTGGATCGATTGACTTCCAGATGACGTTCTGGGATCCTGAGAAAAAGCTACAGGGGGTAATTACTTGGTTTGTCTTTTAAAATAATCTAGGAGCAAAGCTTCAGAGACTTTGATTAGCCTGTTAGCCAAAGGGGTTGGGGAGTTATGGCCTAAAAAGGACCAAAGAATTGGCTAGGCCATCTTGTGAATTTTTAATTTTCTTCTAGAAAAATATTTTCCTGTCAAGATTTTGGTTTGAAATTTAGTGAGATGTTGTACGACACCCAAGAACACCAGTTTTGTAACTTTGAGACAGCTCGGGACAGGCAGTGTGAAACAGCAGGACCAAACGACAAATAGCGGTTAAAACAAGTCACTTTCACGGATGAGAAGTCACATTTATTGCCTGAATGGTGTGACACTTGAGGAAATCATTACAGGTATTTGCATTTTAGGGGCCGATCACATAAAAGCAGAGTCAGACTTAGAAGTCCATTACCAACTTACAAAAACAAGAACAAAGCAGTTGCAAACCTATCACTTTTTAGATGTGACGTTCATACCACTACGGCTTATTCCCTTTTAACATTGCATGAAAAAGAAAGTAACTGTCTTCGATTGGTTTCAAGGAAACATTTTTGAGAACATGTTAATACATCAAATATTACTGCACGGAGAGAGAAGCATTGAGCAATTCCACCATATTTCAAGCATATGTTGGAAATCGAAAATGAGCAGTAAATGTATATTTTATCAACATTAAGCTCCACTCTTATACGTTAAGTAGGTGTACACTGATCAAAACATTATTGCAAAAATGGACTTGCGTTGTGGCCAAGTAAACGTTTGTCAACGTACTTGTAGACCTAGACCGCAACTGCTGTATGGCTGACTCCTGTACTAACAGCCTGAAGCTTTTGGCACGGACCTCAGCTGGAAAAATTTACAAGGTACAAACAATTTTTAAATATCAACGTCAAGAAATGGGTCTGCCTTGTAAAAAATATTAAGTCAATTGCACGGATCCTCTGATATAAACTTCATTAGAGAATGTATCCCAGAGGCCCTTCACTCTAGCTGGTGAACTGCTTGTTTGCTGTGTCGACTCGAAGTTTGAATAGCTGTTTGAATGCCGCGAAGTGACGTTCTGCTCTGCGATTGGCTTTATGCATCAATGGTCAGATCCACTAAAAGTCTAGGCTTGCTGTAAGCTGTTGCGAAATCACCCGACCAGGAATCTTTTTGAGTTGATTAAAACTTACGCATATCTATATTCACGTAACCAGTCTCAACAAAGGTGAAGAGTTTGAATCAATCAGCAAATTGATAGGAAATTGATTTTGTGTGCGTCTCTAGTCCTAAGCTACAATCTGCAAGCAATATATACGGGTGGAAGGCTGAAGCAAGAGCAGAGAAATCAAATAAACTCAAGCCTAAAATGAATACCAAGTCAGAACACAAGCTTCGAAAAATAAAAAACTTAAAAATTGACTTTCCCAAATAATCCTTTTTGATAAGGAACACTTACTTTTTTCGCTGACGACACAATAATCACATTGCGAAATTTTAGTTGATGTCAGAAGAATAGATTAAGAAAATGGTCGTCTTCCAAATATGCCTGTGGAATTTTTGTTGCGAATTGTGTTGCGGTAGATGGACCAGTAGCGAGTAGAAAATCTAGAGTTGATAGTTCTAAAATTCTGCTGCAAAACACAACAAAACAGTTGGGCCTATAAGAAGAAAAAAAACGTAATGCATCAGGTTACCAGCTAACCAAACACAGGATGTGACTAACATTAGACACAGACATTGAGACGTACTTCACGACAGCAACGAGAAATGGATGGCTTTCATTACCGAATTGGGAACATTAAAAGAGACTGAAGCTGAAATTTAACATACGTTCTATATTACAATAAATTTAAATACGATTAAGCAATTAAAAAAAATTCCCGCAATGCTTTGCGGGTCGTTTTTACCACGACAACCAAATTCCAGTTGAGAATGTGTTCTGTGGGAATGGTTAGAACACCACCTCGAATCACCGGAAAGGTAACAAGGCAATTAAGGTAAAAGGCAATTTCCTGTAAAGTAATGTGACCAGAATTTTCCTGAACCGCCACTTGGTAATTTTATCCGTTTCAATCAACACAGCGTGGCTTTACCTAAGCCAAAGCGCGACGACATGGTGTCAGCGCGAACGAATAAGGTGAACAAAATCAAAGGTTGTAACATGTGCAAGCGGCAGGGTATAAATCAATTAAAAACTGCGGTCTTATTTTGGTTCACAGGTAAAACATCCCGTTCATCGTGTGTGTTTAATGCTAAATATTCTTCACGTGTTTTGGGAGAAAAAAGCCACGAAATGCATATAGTCGTGGAAGATTCAAACCTTCCATACTTGCAAAACTTATATCTGAACTCTTTACGGACGTATCAGTCGATGTGCAAACTATTTTCCACGTGTCCGTGTAGTTGGTGTGTGTGATCGACGCCGTGAAAACGTACTTTTGTTCGAGTACTAGCACATTTGTTAGAACACTTCCACATTGTAACATAGACGATTAAATTTATTTCTGATTAACTATATTGCTGCTGTAGCCAAGCTTTGCCAACTGACTTGCAGACAAAGCTGGTGGCTGCGGCCACTACGTGCCAAAAAAACGGCACTTACTCAAAGACAAAATTTGAAAGGGAAGAAAAAAACGAATTCGTCCAATCACCAGCTCAAAGGCACGGTTAGCTAAACTCCAAGGCCGCGTGCTGGATACTCAACGTTTTCTATACCAAAAATGATCCAGGACAGCCCGGTAGGTGCTAAAATCCAGGTGGTTCCCCTGGTGTTTTCCGCCGGGCTTGCTATACTTCGGCGGCTTTGTCACCGGTCCGTGTCCGTGGAAGAGAAATCGAGCGGCCGCAAACGTGACCAGTTCACCAATCTTTGATCAAATCTTCCTTCATAGGAGAACATCACATAGCTTCATTCAGGCAAAGTTGTCAGATACGGTGGTGAAGATGACCTTACATTCAGATCATCAAGATCTTTGACTGGTTCACATGCATGCATAGGTTCCAGAAATACAGTCGCACGGCTAATTGCCACCCGGACAACTTGCAGCTAATAACTGCCACCCGGACATCTGCCACCTCAGACAACTGTCACCCAGTAGCGTAACTGACGGGGGCAGGGGGGCGACCGGCCCCCCTGGCAAGAAAAATGTAAAAACTGGACTCCTTTTAGCCAACATTTAGATGCTTAGTATTCGTATTGTTTTCAGTTGGTTGTTCTTTTTTTTGCGTTTTTTTGGAATGTTTTTGGGTTGCTTTAGCTAGTGTAGTCACCGAAGATGTCTTGGGACATCTGGATTCACTGTCATTTCTAAACGTTTTTGCTGAGTGTTAGCTAGTGGCCCTGCAGTGGCCATTGGGCCCCTTTCAGCTACATTTTGCTCCCCTGGATGGCTTAAACCTTTAGTTACGCCACTGCTGCCACCTTGAGTAATCGCCTCTACAGTATTGGCCTAGCTCATAGCCGGCGTGTTGAATCCAGACTGAACCACCAAGAGGTAAGACGATTGAAAATCGACTAACGTACATGTTCTGCCAGCCAGGGCTTCAATTTGCAAGATATATTTCACTCGCCGTGAACACTCTCATGCTGATTAGTGGGCTTACTCTTCTGATGGCAAGGATTTAAATGCGCTTTCTGCTTCCTGTGCCAAGCGAAATTTTTGACCTCTGCGAAATTTCTGACCTATTATTGTTTGTCAGTTATTTTGCTTCTCAGAGTAAAGGAATAAAATTTGACGATTACTTTTTTGATGTGTGCTGTGTAAATTAAAATTTTTTGATTGGATGTCAGATAACCACAACAAGCTATAGTATAGGAATAACTATAACCACTGAAAAATAATGCACTTAGCCTTAGACTACAATTATAATTTTTTTTGTAACACTAACCCAAACCTTACAAACTTACCAAAACACTAAACCCTAAGCCAGGGGTCGGCAACCTTTCCCGAGCCGCGAGCCAAAAACAAACTCTGCAAGGTAGGGCGGGCCGTAATAATTTTCCACCAACAATTCCGTTCCCTTTGCTGTTGTTAAATCTTGGTAATTTAAGAATTTTAATCAGATTAACTCCTGATTTTTACAGTTCGTAACGAATGCCCAAAATGCTTCATAGAGCACATTTATAGCACTGTGCGGAAGGAGGGCAGGTTCATAAAATATAATACCACTAGACTAGCCAAATATAGTTACTATAATTTGGTAAAGGGACTGCGGGCCGGATCGGGCCCGCGGGCGGTAGGTTGCCGACCACCACCCGAAGCCCTAATCCAGTGTTTCTCAACCCCGAGTCCGCGGACTCATTTGAGAAAGCTCTGGATGAGTCCGCTGGAAGTTCTGGATGAGTCCGCAAGCACCGGGGGCAAACGCGTTTGCTGTAATACCCTCACACAAGAATAACTGCATCAACTTCCTATGATCGACGTTTTTGTTCGTACAGCGATTAAAATGGACCTAACCAGCGTGAAAATGTCAAACATTTGTTTTTCCACATGGCATTTATACTTTTGAGGTAGTGTGGTCAGGAGCTTAAACTTAGTTGTTATCTAAACTGCAGTTTGTTTTTGCCGTCGTAGTTTATAATTGCTAAACGAAAGCAGGCGTTTGTGCATAACGATAACTACTTGAAACTTGGATTTACTTCAGTAGTGGTAAACGGTGAAATCCAGCCATAGTTCGTGCATTTTTTAGAATCCTTGTTCACGGATCTACCAAAGAAGCTTAACAGAGTTATGTACACGTGCATCAATTGATTTGAACAGGTTTGTCTAAAGTCCTAAGAGCTCAAGATGATGGATGTCAGCCTGTGACACCCTTGCACTCTCAAAACGACGCACCAGCGAATAGCAACGCCCTGTTTGGGAGATTCTGGCCTAAATTCTTGTGAAAACATATGACTTGAGAAAGTTCATAGCAACATAATCGTTTTTGCGTGAAAATAATTATTTTGTGACAGCAACGGAAAAGATAAATCTCAAAGACTTATGAGCTTGTGTTACGAAATTTTGATTGTGGTCTTGAGTTTGTTTTTTCTCTGCTGTTTCTTCAGCCTTTCAACTTTTGACCCGCAAGCTTTGCTTGCAATTTTCAGGACTGAGGATGCGTAATTTTACGTGAAAGCGATTTCCTATTAAAAATTTGCTGATCGATTCCTTGCTTACACCCATCGTGGAAAGTACATACTTGAATAGATATATGTGCAAGTTTGAATCATCGCAAAAAGACGAAAGCAGATGGCAGTCGACCGATTCCTCGAAAGCATACAAAAACACTGGTGCTTTTAAATGTGGATTATTAGAATCAGCATAAAAACTGCCGAAGCGTTCTCTCGAATGCAGAAAATATTGCAATATCATTTTGTTTCATCGTTTGACTTTACTATGTTGGTTTGGTTAAAAAAATTTCTGCGTACGCAAATAGCAAACACTTTTTCAACAAACTCGCTTGCAGAAATCACGTGGAGGAATATAGGACCTATGAGACAAAGCGACTGATGAGATACATTTCTCGAAACGTTATGACCGATAAGTTTTCTGTTTTGAGACTACATTACATAAGTTTGCCTGGCGCGTTTTGCCCTTGCCGTGGATGTACCAAATTCATGACATCGGCTGTGCGAAAATTGTGGTTGTGTTCTGCACATCTAATGCAAACATTTCAAGGTTCTTCTTCTCTTGAGCTAGTTGTTCAAACCACTGCTTGGCCGCACTAGAGCTCGGGACGGATGTTGAGCAGCCATTCGATTGTTTCATCGTCTAGAACCGTCAGGTCATGCAGTCCATGGGGAGGTCGATGGATTGGACATTGGAGGACAACATGGTCGACGTGTTTTTATTCTGCGCCACACACACAGGCCGCAGAGGTGGCCACAACCCATTTGTACAGGCAGGAGAGCAAACGTCCTACACCGGTGAGGAGGCGGTTCAGCCGGACCCAGGCTCTTCTTGGGAGGGTCATTCCGGAGGAGTGGGTGCCGGTGTCGGGGATGAAAATGTGGAGTCTTGTGGAGGTTGTCCGTCCACTCCGCATTCCATTGGTGATCCGCCCACTGCGCCGTACGCATGTTGTTGTTGTCAGAGAAGCTGATGAGATGTTGTGCGGCGAGTACGAATGGGTGTCTCGATTTGAGGCGCCCTGCAACAGCACTCGATGGACGGGTGAGCGCTAAGTGCAGAAGGTGTCCAAGCTCCATCACACGGTGTGCTAGAGACAGTGTGACTCCATTGGACGAAGCTCAGCAGGTTGGATGCCTGCGAGAATTGGAAGGTTGTCCACTGGTGTAGGACGCAGGCATCCAGTCACAATTCGCAAGGCGTCTTTGATGGCGGGGTCAATGAGGCGGGTATGGGCACTGCGGCACCAGACAGGCGCGCAGTACCCTGCGGTTGAATGCACCAGGGCTAGCTAGGGTGGCTATTTGCAGAGTTGTTGCTCTAGCACCCCGACACACACAGAAGAGATGGGACGATAGCTCTCTGGGTCCCCCAGTGGCTTTTTTGGCTTACGGATCGCAACTATAAGTGCTTTTCTCCAGATCTTTGGAATTTTGAGTTGGCGCATGCAGGAATTGAGGAAGTCGCAAACCCAAAAATTGAGAGCCGACCCGGCGTGGAGTATGAACTCCTGGAAGATGGGATCGAGTCCCCGGGACTTTCCTGGCTTCAGGCGTCTGAAGCGGAAGCAAGCTAATTCGGCCTAAAGGGTTCAGAGATACTGTAACCCTCTGGTGTTGGAATCTTCCATTGGTCGGACAGCTCTTTGTTGACCAGCCTGGCTGATTCGCGATCACCGGTCCTGTGTGCCGTTCTTCACGAGTTGCGAGGCGATGGAGTTTGCCGAGACGGGCACAGTGGAGAGGAGCGTCCAGACCTGCCAGTAAGTTTGTTGATGGTCCCCACGTCTTGCGGTTAGAATGGAAGAAGTCGATGGATTTTACACTTTCCTCCCATAACTCCTGCGTCTTCTACCCGAGCCGAGATACCAGGGACGAGGTGGCTCTATCAGAGTCAGTCCCCACTGGGGCTCGGATGAAGGAGCGATAGAGGGCATCGCACTCTTTGTCTCAGCATGGCACATAGTTCTTCCGACGGCCACGTGGGATACATTGTTTGACCGCGGATAGCAGGCTCTCACAAAAATCCTGGTATGCCCGATCCATGTTTGATGTGTCCGGAGGTGGCAATCTTTCGACGGATTTATCTGTCAGAAGGCAAAAGCGCTTCCAATCAGCCTTGTGAAAGTTCCAACGCTTCACCGGATCGCTAGGGAACCATGAGCTTCAGTGGTGTTGTGAGGGAAGGTCGATGTTGTGACCGGGAGAATTTTCCTAGAACACGTCTGTCCGGCAGTTGGCTGTCCTGGCCGAATTTTGCGAAGGCCAGGTCTGGGTTGGTGCTGACGTTCCAGAAGTGAGAGAAGAAGCTGGCTGTTCCTTTGGGTTATA
>Ga0210059_1004701_pt1 | contig 22068 bp, 11 predicted proteins | sample Ectturendosymbi2_FD_188042 | JGI IMG/M metagenome (GOLD analysis project Ga0210059, IMG submission 188042) | Ecteinascidia turbinata endosymbiont from Florida, USA - Sample 2 (SPAdes) (version 2) | ecosystem: Host-associated > Tunicates > Ascidians > Unclassified | place: Key West, Florida...
TGGGTGTACGTATTTTCCTCCGATAGCCTAACTTGGAGCTCTAATAGTTTATATTCAGTGCATTGACACATAAAATAAGAAGAGTGGATGTATAGAAAAATGTGCATATTATGTCAACAAACTTCGCCAAAACGTTGGTTTGGAAACAGGACTATGACGTCATTTTGTGACGTCACAAACAGCGCACACCAAATACAAATGACTGCCGCTGAATGAAACCCCCCGATGAAAAGTTTCTGCGTACGCCACTGACCTTGTGTCTCGTTCATAATTTCTTATCCCCGAAATGATCGACACCAGAAAGTTGAAAGTTTAGAGACCAAACTTTCTCTCGAGACAAATAAACTTGTTGATGAAAACGTAGCTGCTGTTTTGTAATGGCGTATTGTTTAAGTGTTGAACACCCGTCGTTCGCAGGGTGCGATAACTCAAGTTTAAAAAATAAGGTAATCTGTCCTTTTTCAAAAAATACTTTCAATCCGATTGTTGTTGTTGTCAAAACTTCGGCAACCGTTGAACATCTGAATGCGTTCTGTTGTTATTTACGTTGGGGACAAAATTGATATACATAGGTCTATCATAGAATGCGTTTTGCGTTCACTGTGATTATTAGGTTCGCTTCGTTGAATGCCACTGACTGCTTACGTTAATTTTGAAGCTCCAGAGATAACGGTATTAGGAAAAACAACCGAATACAAACTGGGGCGTCATAAACTGACCCATTCTGAAACAAAGCTACCACTTTGAACTACTTCAAGGTGAAGTTTTGTTCATCTAAGTCACGGTGCCAACAGATCACTCTCCTTGGAATTTTACTTGAGTCATGTTGTTTCCTACTTTGCCTGAATTTTTGGTTTTCGTGTGATGCTCAAAAAGTACAAGCATCCTGCTCTATAAAACATTCTAATAGGAGCCTTATCACGTTTATGACGATTCGTACTTTTTCTTCTGTTTTTGGACCATTTTTCTGTTTGCGACCCGATTGCGGTTCAGCAAAAAGCTCTATTGCGTGACAATTGTTGTGGCATGCTCAAAAAGACAAAAGTTAGGTAGGTTAGAACGACGGGAGTGAAAGTCAGAAAAAGCTTTGGGCTATTTCTTGTAGACCAGTGATTGGCATGGCGGCCATAAAACTCTAATCACGGGCCACATTTTATAGCCTGTGTCATGGACGAATTGTTCGTTTTCAGTGCGTCACACTCGAATGGAACATAGCTAAAACCGAGCACCTTCTTTTCTGGCTGCAAATGACTGATGAAGGTCGTTGCAAAACATTAACTCTACATTGAAAATGTTCTCGTTACGCATAGCTGCTCGATTTCTACCATTACAGGGTTGCTCCTGGTCATCGCTTTACAGGCAACCACTTTCGCTTGTTAAAAAGGCCATAGTTTATCCATCAATGTTGCAATGATCTGGTTCAGGGATCGGGAACCTTGTTGGCCAAGGGAGCAATGAAACCTACATATTTTTAATTCTATTTCCGTGAGAGCCATATAATATTTTTCAACACTTGATGCAGCTAACTTGCTAATGTGTGCATTTTTAAGCAAAATCAGCAATTTCAAACAATGGTAAATGTTTGAATTTTCTTATTAAATGCTGATGGCTTTGTAGTCTGGTAGATGGAAAATTACAGAAAACGTTTCATTCGAAACAATCGTCTTAAGAAAATATCAAGCGAGCCAGATTCCGTCGTCAAAAGAGGCACATCTGGCTCGCGAACGATAGGTTCCCGACCCCTGGTCTGGTTTCTCTGCTTGGCTTTTAACTGTTTAACCAGGAATATACAATTAGAGTCTCCCTCTAGGACAGTGATTGGCAAACGTTCGTTATGGTGGATGGCCCAAACAGCCCTTTCAGTGGTAATTAAAGGCCCGTGCTTATTTGTGAAGGCCCAATTTGAAGTTTATGCTGTATTCAGTTACCTGCTACATAACAATGCTATGTTAATGTCATAAACCGTATAATGACATAACAATGCTTTCTTCACGTCAAACAATCAATGTTACATGGTTGCTACACTAGGTTGTGTTTTATCCACGCAACTGACGCAGCACTTCAGCTCTTACATACAACGCGGCCCACAACAAAAACTGTTGCGCAGCCCAATGAAGTGTTAAAAGGCCCACTGTTGGGCCAAGGCCCACAGTTTGCCGACCACTGCTCTAGAAAACAGAACAAGGTGTTTCGTTTTATGTTCGGTGGCGGTGTTCAGTCTTCTAAAAAAGCTGAAATATTTTCAAGCCCGAAATCCTGGAAACATTTGACGTAGTCCATGTGAGTGCGAACCACACTCTGCAGTGGAAAATTTTCTAAGTCCAAAATCGGAGAAGATTTTGACGGAGCTCATGTAGGCGCAAACCTAAGTTTACAAGTAGAAGCTTTTTTCAAGTACAAAACCACAGAAAATATCGATAGAACACAAGCGAGCGTGAACCTAAGTTCGCAATTGTTTTAAAGAGGATGGAGCGTTTCCCATTAAGTCAACAACAATGTACTCACCACACTTTCCGTTGCAGCACAACACTGAGCACCGTTGTGGCGAGCTGCACTGCTCCTGCAGTTTCGTGAAAATGTTTTCACTTTCAACAGAGCTCTGGCGTCCGGACAACCGCAACTGTATTTCGACAGAACTTGGTTTTCTGTGAGAAACTTGTTGTTCAGTTTGACAGAGCTTCGCCCTCTGTTAAAATGAGCATAACACCAGCCCTGCCAGGCATTTCTGCCAAATCATCTCAGTTGTATTCGTCAGAGTAGGTGGTCGTGTTGGAGATATCGGTTAAGCCGAACAACTCAAGTTTGATTGACTCGATTTGTGACCAGGCGTGTAACCAGCTTGGGACACCATAGGGGGGGTAGAGTTTTCTGAAGGGGGTCAAATTTTTAAACTATATCCAATAATTGCAAACTATGTCCAACACATTTTTTCAGGGGGGGCGAAAAATTTTCGATGTGAGGTTTCCACCTGCTCCCCCCTGGCCTCTTTGTGACCCTGTGTGCTTGTCTTTCTGTCAATCAGGTACCTTCCGTGGTTCCGGATGGCCAGCTGATTGACAGGTTGCTTTCTATGAAAGGTAATTCAGATTGCCGTCTGTGCTCATTGCACGCTACACTCCCACAACAAGCGCATCACCTGCCAAGGCGACAAAACAACATAATACAGTAAGCCGGTTTTGTTTTGCTTGCAACACGCGGGTATCTCAGTCAATACAGCGATTACTTTTTATCGCATGCGAGCATACAAGAACCGGAATAACAATTGCAATAAAGACACCTCAACTGTGGGTCACATGCAAGCATTCTAAATGTCACTATGAACAAACATAGCAATAATTTCCATGCAGAGATCCTCGACATCCACACCAGGGGTTTGTAACGCTTGTCACAATACCCCACGGTATAATAAGATTATATTTTGCGGGTATTGAGCATTTTATTTCAGAATAGGGGTTGTGCGTTGTACAGTGAAACCTGCTTATTACGCGATCGTCAGGGCCCAAAAACGCCATCGCCAAACAGAAATAATTTCCTTGGATAAAACCATAACTGAGATAGTTTGCCCAAACTGGGTCCAACTTTTTTAGCTGTTTCGTGAATTGTCGAAATTTTTGTTTCACCTGATTAGGAATATTTAGGAGCAAAAGCGTTAAGGGCCACTGCTTTACACTGTAGTAGCTTAAGTTCATCAGTGGGGCAAGAAATGATCAGTCAAACTGACGGTTAAGTGCAGGCGGTCGACTTCAAGGAAAATCGCAATTTTAAGTGGTGGTGATTCTGCCATTCAAATCAAAGCTTTGCGGACAGCATATATTCATAGATTCGCTATTTATTCGAGAATATGTATTATTCTGATCACATATACCTGTTCGCGACAACATGTGTTCTTAACCCTGTCAAGCTTTGCTATTAAATCATTTTCAACAACCTAAAGCTTGTTTGTAAAGCGCTTGGTGGATTTAAAATTTTAGATTAAACGCACCAAATTATTTGATGATATACCAAGTCTCACTTAGACTTTACCAGTATTATGACTTTTTAACCTTCTGAAGATGACTATTTTTCCATCCAGTTCAAAGTAAAATCGTGCACCATTAGCTGCAATACCAACACAGCAGTCAACCGTGGAATATTTATAGAGAAAATCCTGAAGTATTTAGAACTGCAGAGTCACCTCGCTCGGCTGGACTTCGTGTTGTTTGCGAGCAGTAATAAAACACAGTTACTTGCTAGTAGCAATACAGAACAAAGCGAAAATTTTAAAGCTGTGTGAACTATGGTGTGACGTTCATGAAAGGAATTGCAGATGGTTTATAGTTCACATATGGGGCGCCAAGGAAATCTCTTTCCCAACAAATTTACCTACAAGTGTCACTGTCAGCCGCTGCACTAATTTCTAACCTCTTAACTAAACGTCAACAGTGAAACACGCAAACTATCAATAGGAACCAGTCTTTCAGTTTTTGTTAAGACAATGCAAGGTTTTCGAGCTTTTCTCGCACTTCGGCTTCACGATCAGGTTGAAGCAATTTTGTGTTTCCGGCGCGAAAACAGTTCGTGTGACTCTTCACAATTTGGTTGGTGTCGTTTGCGCAGGTTGGAAATCCGCTGCCACCTTATTTCCAACCAAAAACTATACTTAACTCGGAACCTTTCCATAAAAATGCGATATTATTCCGCAACCGGAACAGGACTTTTTGGTTTGGCCCGTTCGGTCTGGCCGTTTCAGTCTTAGCCGTTTCGGTCTGATCCGTTTCGGTCTGGGCCGTTTCGGCCACGGGACATTTCGGTCCGGCCGTTTCGGTCTGGGGACATTTCGGTCACGACATTTCTGTATATAAACAACTTATTACATTCATTTATTTAAATGATTATAAGCTGGCGAAATGTCACTCTAGCTGTTGTTATACTAGCTCCCTTTTAGGAGTCATGATTGCGATTAAATCTGAATTGTAATTATGACTTTGAAGAATTTGTATTTAAGTGCAAAATGTCGATAATGATTTAATTTGCTTGCTGATGATAATGAAAATCATATGTTGATGCTAATTAACTGTTGGATCTTGGATAATGTTTGTGTTTTTTTTAACTAAAACTTCTCGTTGATTTAAGTATGTTTGCATTAAAATGTTAACATGTAAGAGTTCTGCAAGATGTCATAGTCTGACCGAAATGTCCCCAGACCGCAACGGCTCAGACCGAATCGGCCAGACCGGAACGGCCAGACCGAAAAGTCGCGTATCTTCCGGTGGAATCTTGAGGCTGTTTTTCAAGTGCAGCAGTTCTGGAGGAAGCGCTGATTTTCTCAAAGATAATAAAAACGTTTTCAGGAAAGCAACGAATTTTATAGTGGGGGCATAGTCGTAATACCTATTTCATTGTTGATTGATTGTACAACGTCATCTTGAATTCATTCAATATCTTTTTGCATGATTTCTGAAAAGATCGAAATGAGAAAACCCACCCACACTCGCTGCTATTTTATCGTATATAGAGAGTTTCACATTTTGTCAGTACCACTAGCTCAAAAAGACACATGTTTCTCTACAGGCCCGCAGCGAGGGGGGACAAACCGGGCAATTGCCCCTCGCCGAAATTTTCATGCATCATTTTGTATTTTCAAAGAAAGGCTAGGTTGATCTGTGTTTCGTCCGAAAACACACTGAATGAAGTATTGACATAAGTAACAGTAGTTGTATTGTAAGCTGAACTCCTGGTTTCTAAAAACTGCAGTTTATTCGCAACAGCAGTTTTGTGCAGAACGTAGTTTTAATTTATATAACCTGCATTCCGAGAACTGCGTATTTGGCGAAAGGACAGCAAATTGTGCAATCACCCTTTAATTGAAATTTCAGCTTTGAAATGCTTAACCGTAGATATGCTCATTATGCGGCTTGCACCAAGTGTAAGAAATACTCCTATCATTCTACTGCTTTAATTTCTTAACGAACACTTCGTTGTCCTGTTACTGTCTCCGGTGTTCAGTCAAACCTTTCCGTAATATCTTTAAAAACGTTTGGAATCAGCAAGCGAGATTCGATCAATGTTAATAAAAAATGGGGCTGCGGGGTTGGAGGCCTGAGCCCAAACAATTTTTAATGCCTGGAACCGGAGCCAAAACGTTTAGATGGTGGAGCCGAAGCCGGCGTTTGAAATTTGGGTTCCGGTTCCACAGCCCTAGTGTGCGAAACAAGCGAGTTTTACAAATAATGCAGTGTTTTTCAGTTTTCAATGAATCAACTCATTCTAGAGCCGGAGTCTGGAACTTGAGTTCCGGCTCTACAAACCTGGTAAGAAATACTACAAACCACCTAGAATTTATTTAGCAACTGAAGTGACAAAGCAGCGCCGCAACACGCGAATAGTATTTCAGAGACATGCTGCTCGAGGAACAACAGTCAATAACCGTTGTTTTTGGTCATTGTCCAGCGGATTTGAAGGCGGGTAAGACACTCAAGCCACTCGTTAATTTCACCAAACTGTTATTTGCATTTTGAAACTAACTCAAGATCACCCATGCACTTTTAACTGTGTCGTAACAAAAAATACCACGCATCGCGTGGAAGCATCAAACATTGCCCTCTCATGCTTCTCGTTGACTAGGTTAGCTTTTTATGGATGCAGTTGCAAGAGAGTGCCTTGTTAAAGTTGTTCAGGTGCGACCGTGCGGCTTAAGCGTTTCTCTGTCATAAACATTAGTGACATCACAGTCAGTTTTATTGTCGGGCAATAGAATTCAGTAACGGCAAGCACGGGCAGCAAACGGACGTGCGTACTGAACTACTGCAAAACATCAGACAGCAAGTCGTAAGATTGGAGAAGAAATTTTAAAAAGCATGAGGTTAAAAGTGATGATTATTATGAAAGGACCACCACGTTTAACCGTAGATGTTGCAAATCCAGAGAATACAACAGAGTTTTCACAATGGGACACGGGTTGATTTGTTGACATTGAAACGACTGATGACGAGAAGCATGCTCTTTCGATGAGATGTTGGTTGCTTGAGAAACAGTACATGTTTCCAGACGTAGGTCGGGGCAATATAAAAGCGTTATTTTAGAAGAAAATGCTTGGAAATGTATAATAGCTCGTGGTTAAGTTGGAGTCACCGAAGCCAGAGAGCTTTCTTTAAATATTGTGCTATAACAGAATGTTGTGTGCACTGAGTTCACTATGACATGCGAGTGCAAAAATATTTTGAAAGCGCCAATAGCTGTTTTAGTTGACAGGTAAAACAAGAATTTTACTATCATTTTGTCCCCCCCTCCGAAAAGTTTAGCTGGTTGCGGCCCTGTTTCTCTGTGAAAAAAACCTGCGATTAAAATCTCAATTTGCGTAAACAAGATTGCTGCTAATTTTCAAGTAATTCCGATGAATCATAAACAAACAAGGTTTCGAAAATATCTTCGACATACATTCGTCAGACTTTGTATCCTTGAGCGCCAACCTCTTGTGCGAGAATAATATGGTTTTGGAGCTAACTACGAAACGTTTTCAAAGTTTTACTGGGTGCACGATCATCTGGAGCTTTTTTACCGCAAACAGACGGTTCATTAATTTGTTTCAGGGATGTTTTGTATCAGGCAGCCAGTGAAAGACCGAGAAACGCGTGTACGATATTACCTCAAATCAAGGTTGAGATTAAAATAAGCTTGCTATAATATCGACAAAGTCAGGCGCTTAGTCAAATTTTGAAGATTATGTACTTTATAACGAAACACAAAAATGCAATAAATTAGTGGGGGCCCCTATATCAAGGCCCCCTTTGAAAATTAGGTTGTCCAAACGTCCCCAACCCCCCTTGTTTGCCGACCATGCGCGGCGTTTTCTAAACTGTTTATGTTCCTTTACACCAATTCGTATTTCAAATTATGGAGGAGAAATACGAGTGTTTTTTTATTCAGAACGCTGTTGACGCCCTGGAAAGGTTTTGCGCCTTCAAATAAATAATGAGCGATTTGACATTCAGTGCAACCAAAAGTTCCGTGCATTGCAGCGTGTAGGGCCTTTTAAATCGTTTCTTACGTCTCAAACTAATGTGTAAGACACCATGGCGCATAATTATACGCTTAACGAATGTTCCACTTCAGGTGTCTTTGCTGTTTCATTAAGTAATTCAACGAATCAAGCCAAACTTTCTTTACGTTTCAAAAATGACTGACTGGATGGCAACGTATCGTCAACATGTTCTTCCGCTCATGACTGAATTCACAGCGCAGTTCATGCTCACGTTTTGGGGAAGTATGTCAATTCCACCTTATGGCGATGGGAACAAAAACGAAAGGTGATTCTTGTGGATTGCGATTAAAAGCATTAGGTTTGCTACAAGCTCACGAGGATTCAGCCGACTTGGTCTACTTTCATCTTTTTTGGGATGATTCAAACTTGCATTTATCAGTGTGCAAGCAAGTGCACTCCACATGTGAGACAAGGAAGTCAAAGGAATTTGCGAAACGCTGTCATACGAGCCTTAAGAGGGTTTGACTGACTTTCTAGCGTTTCTAGTTCCAAAGTTATGCCCAAACGTCCGGAAATTAATTAGGGAAATCCCCACAAATCCCCTAGGGAATTCTTATAAAATTTGGGGTCTTTTGGCCATAACTTTGGCACCAGAAACGCTAGAAAGTTAATCAAACCCTCTAAAGACTCGTATTATAGCCTAGAATCCACACAAGCTCTGAACCACTAAATCGGCTCATTTGATCGATGACGATGTCATAAAGAAAAGTAAAAAAAGCAAAACATACCCTAATCCTGACGTCATCCACCACAATCCCCAAACCCAAATCTTAAAAGCTTAATTTCATTCTAAACTACAATTCTTCACGAGTCTTGAGAGGGTTTGTATAGCTCTCTAGCATAATCTGCTACCGAGTTATGGCTGGCCAAGTTTGCCGTTAGAAAGCAAATCATACTTTTCTTGCAACTTTTTGAATTTTGTCAAAATGGAGTTTTTGAGCCATACTTCTGGATCCATATATGCTAGAAGGTCAGCGAACGGCTCTAAAGACGCGGATTTTGGCCTAGTTTCCAAAAAAGCTTGAGCCAACGACATGGCTACTGGGGATGGCGGCCAGGGCCGAGTAAATTGTCCAAAAATGCAAAAACACGCCCTAATTATCATCCACGGAAACCCCCAAACCCAAATCAAATAACTTTTTTTAATCGAAACTAGAAGACTTGCTGAATCCGTAGATCGTTTGAACACCTTTCTAACTCTATCGCCTGGCGAGTTATGGCTGAAATAGTCTCTGTCAATATATCGTCTTTTGCGGTCCTTATCCGACAAAGCCACTCTTGGAAAGAGAAATCCAAAGTTGTTAAACAATTGAAACCACAAAAATGGTTTTCAATTCGTCTTTGAATCACACTCACATTTAACTTATCCAAGGCATTAAGAAGTTCAAATCTTTTCTGTTGTTCCGACCACTCTCCAGAAAACATTGCTTCGGTGTTGCTGGCAGACATCTATCTCAAACTGATTGCCATTTGTTTTGTTGTTGCAGTCGTCATGAAAATGGAGAAAAATGTTGTTCGAGTCCGGATGCTGATTATTCTCTCCACGGCTTCATGCCGGCCTTCCAAGCTGGAGTTGGAGTTTGGATCATTCTGGTCGTATTTGTCAGGATAAGGTCCGTTGTAGCATAATGTTCTGAAGGTTTAAAGACACCATTATGCATTTGGTTCGTGACCTCGATCAGCTATCTGAGGCATCAGGGTCGGCGCATCGATTTTTGAGGCATTCTGAAAGCTAGTTTCGGAATCTTCCGAACGGAATACTGTTATGCAGTACGGATGGAAAACCTTTGGCTCACAAAGATTCATGACAGTTTTTCACTTGTTTTGATTTCAAATTAAGAAATCACGAGTTCATATTTACAGAGACTCAGTGATAAAAAGCAATTCACAAACCATTTCACTGAAAGATGGTCTGTAATTAGTAAAAAATTCCAACCGGCAGCATCGATAGCTCAGTGGTAGAGTGTCCCCTCTCTTGGTTGGAAGGTTGTGTGATCGATCGACGGCCACAGAGTCGTCAATCGCCTTGGCGCTCGATGGTCAAACAGCGTTCGCCTACACCGCCCCGGAAATAAGCAAATTTCAGGCTTCGACGTGCCGCCAATCACGGTCACCATAATAAAAAGAAGACACACAAGGCCGGAAGAAACAAGGAGTCTAGGGAATAGTAGTTGATCACTTCATGCCATAACATAATACTAACCTAACTAAAACATTAAACGCAGTTTTGTTCCTTTACTTAAAGTTCTTTAATTTGTTGTTTCACTGGTCTTGCATATTCGCACCCCGCACTGTATGAGTTGCAAAGATATCTCCTGGTCTTGCTCCAGCTACAAATCCTGAATGTTAAAAAAACACTTGCGCTTAAAGGGATGATGCAAAATCTGCTTAAAACGGCGAAAAGCATCCGTGTCCAAATAAAACTTGAATAAACTCGAAAAAGGAAGACAAATCTGTGAAATGCACGAATTTCCATCGGACGAGAAACAAGATCTGAATTGCCAGAAGTAAATTTAGACCGGATGAGATGACAAACAACAAGAAGGTCATTAGGCCAGATTGGAATGCTAGCTAGATCATATCCAGCCCGAAGACTGGAGGTTGCTGACCCTGGTTAACGGGAGCTTTCCATCATAATACCCAGCACTGATAAGTTTACAAACGCTTCTATCATCATCTCACTTAACGTGTAGGGTTACAACCAAATGTTTGTGATACATTTTTGCAAAACATTTCTGTTGGTAATTTGTGTTTTTATGTTCGTATGTCTTGTAACCTACCTGCCCGTTTAATTACTGTGCATTTGTGCTATTATGCGGATTGCATTGAACAAGAAATTTAAGACAAAATGTTTTGAATCATGCATTTGCATATGAGCGGCCGCAGCACATGACGACCGATGGTAACATTTAACATTGAGTTAGATTTTCTTGTAACACTTTAGCAGTTGTCTTGTAGTCTTTACCACTATTTCAAAAATCAACATAAAAAACAAGAGATAAGGCGCACTATTCTACATCTTTGTAAAAAATTATATAGCTTGAGATATTGGCAAAAACAAACATTGTACAACGTTTTGTGTGGGAAAATACTTACAGAAACTTGATTTAATGACAAATGACAAATGTAGACTACAAAAGTATAAAACTTGCACACTGAAGTCACTGTTTCTTCAGCAGACCGCCCAACTACTTTTTCCCAATTTTTTATCAACGTTTCAGGTTAACTGCAAAAAAATATTGAAGCACTTGCCCCTTCATATTTCAATCTTCAAGGACCGAAAGAAAGCCTATTTCACAATACCTGAATGAAGCATGATCAATTGTTTTAGAAGATCAGGACTATTTCTTATAGATATCTATGGCTTCAATAAAATGATCAGCAACATGGTTCTCGGTTGATGAATCATTGATGTCGTGAAAATCAAATATGTGTTTTTGTAATGGATCACCAGTAAATTGAAAGAGTATTGTTGATGGCAACTATTTTCCTTACTTTTTTAATTAGATTCCTACGTACTTCCACTTTTTTGCGTTTCACTAATAAAAAAGGCGATTTGTCAAAAGAAACTTAATTTTCTGTTAATTTAGCGAGATTGAGCTGCTATACTTTTAAATTTTTTCGAATGACATTGTACTTAGTGTTTCAAAATCTTTTTCTAATAAATTTTGCGAAGGACGTTCATCTCTTTTGTAAAATAATATGGATTACAAATGAAGCACCATTAGATGTATGTTGGTTGCACACGTTTTGTTAGATAGATATCAACTGCACCAGCGTAACAGAAAAAACTTATTTGTCCTTATTTTCACCGCAAGATTTTTCCGTACTTTCGTTTATCCCTTTAAACGTGTTTTTGGAAGAAATTACAATATCGTTATATTTCCTTTTCAACAATTTACACAAAACAACTTCAACATTTTTTCTGAGACTTCGCGAAAAACGAATAACTTGCTCCAACAAATGCATCACCAGCGCGTATAAAACACTTAACAGGCCATCTGTGTGACGTCTCATCTAGTTTTAAGAGAACTGTTTGACTTTTTTACTTCCTGGCGCTCAACCATATGTCGCCTTTATATTCTGGTGCTGATCAGTCCTTTATCACTAAAGAAAGCATGTGTTTACTTTCAGCCCGGCTCATTTCAACCCAGCGGTCTCGATCGGGTTTGTGTTGGCTGGCCAGCTGAGACCTATCATGTTCATACCATACGTGGCAGCCCAGTGCTTCGGGTCTGTTGCTGCGGCTGCCGCGGCGAAGGTGAGCAATGGAGAACATTGTGCTGTGCAAGTTTCACTGTACTGCATGCCAGAAGTGAACGGGTGTCGTCATAATGAAGGAATGCTGAGACAAATCAAAAACAAGGAAAGAATTATCCATGAATCTGTTGCAGCTACTTTTGTTGACCACTTGTGATGCCGCTTCGTCTTGGAAGCATAAAGGGATACTCAACGGTATTTAATTGAAGAGACCAGGGACCGAGTTTAAGGGGAGACGGGGGACATGTACCCCCAACGTTTTGACAGGGGGACACAATATCTTTTATTCTCACCCGATGTTTTGTGATAAAATAATGTATTTGTACAAATAACGTGGTTACATTACTGTCGGAAGTTCCCAGCATACAGCCAAGGAATAAATGAGAAAAATTGACATGATCACTGGATTATATCTATAAACACAGTGTAGAGATTTGCTATGTAGACTGAATTATGATGATTGTTGATAATTGTGTTAGTTAATTTGAATTAACAAAACATGTACATAAACGTCGTTCAATGATGGGGCTGACACGTGTCATGTTCTTGTTAGCCGAATTGCTGCACTGGACTGTAGCTTGCAATGTGCAGAACACTGTTGCCACTGCTAGTATTTACCAAAAGATCTTGTGGTTTGTTTTGTATCTGATCTGTGTGGTTTAGTGGTTGTAGTGGGAACTATTGAGAATCTTGTGGTTTTCAGCATCTGCGCATTTTCTTTCGGAACTGACAAAAATTGATTATCACAATTTTTGAGCATGATTATGTTTATTTAAACCCAACTCTCCGAATTAATATGTTTTCATATTAAATGCTGTAATGCTAGATATAGCACCGTTGTAAAGTACCAGTTGCTATACCACCACCATGGGTATAGCCTAGGGGGCACTTGGGCCATGGTAACCATTTGCGTAATTTTCCCCCATTTTGGCAATTTTACAAAAGGGTCGTGCAACGGTTGAGGAAACGTGGTGACATCATCAAAAAGCAAACAAAAGTTTGTCGCCTGCAAAGTTTTCTAGCAAACTCGGTCCCTGGCTGAGACAAATCATATAACAAGGAAAAAATATCAATGAATCTGTTTGCAAATGTTTTTATTAATGACTTAAGATACCACTTCGACTTGGAAGCAAATAGGGATACTAAACGAGATTTATTTGAGTTTATACTACTGTAGAAAGGTAAAGCTTTGCGGTACGAATTACGCATCACCTGAACGTTCCTCTGTACAGTACTTTTGAACTGACGAAAGTTTGTAAAAGTTTGGATGTAATTTCAAGATCATTCTCGTCATCTCAAATCAAGATTATTTTCTTTTGTCGTAATTTTGATTCCTTGCTACACTTTAGCACACACCTGTAGCGGTACAAATGTCCAAAGCACTGTTTCTCCCAATTCCTGATGTAGGTGATGAGTTGGTCTGGCAGGCATTCTGTTTGTTTAAACGTGCGCCTCCCTTTCTGCTCAGGCGTTACTCGGAACCAACCCGGCGATCATCGCAATTCCTGATCACGTCCCAGCTGGCAGAGTATTCTTCACTGAAGTCATCATCACCGGACTGCTGCTCTTTTCTGTTTTGCCGATGGTTGTCGACGAACATTATGATCAACATACAGGACTGATGGCAGTAGGACTAACAGTCTTTAAAGGTCTTTTAGCCAGGTAAATGATTCATTCATTCATTTTCATGACCACTTTTCCTTCCTCTGGGGAGGGTCACTGGAGCAGCAGCTCTAGGAGGGCTCGAAAAAGCTCACGGTAAACAGCAAGCTCAGATAATTCTGCAGGCTCCACGCCGAGTCGGGACCAAGTAAGGTCGGAGATGTGTTCATTCCAACCTGGTTGACGGGCTCTTGGTAAAACTCTGGGCCGCTTTCCCGCGGGTTCAGCCAGCAGGACTTACCTCGCCAATCTTTCCAGTGATATTCTAGTGGTGTCATTCAGTGTTTTACAGATTGTCACAGCTGCGGCCGAAATTATGGCCATACAAGCTAGCACAATGTCTTTGAAGGTCCTTCAAAGGGCTGAATTTCGGTCATAATTTCACGACCGATTACGCTGGCTAGAGAGTCAATCAAGACCTCAAACTAAGTGGGCATTTGCTTAGTTTCTTTTCTATAGGAAAGAGGAAATTGGCACTTGAAAAGTTTTTCACAGTCTCTCAAAACGTTATTGGGACCACCTCGTGATATCACAATGGCAAATCGTCAAATTTGGAGATAATTAACTAGTTAGATTAACGCTAATAATCATATCTTTCATTACATTTCTGAGAAGTACATCTTTAGTTAGTTTATCTGCAAGGTTATAAACTGCCGGTTTATCCCGAAGCCCTTGACCTTCAACGTACCCAGGCATAAAAACTATCTGACGCCGAGATTCTCACAGCCTCACTTTAAAAATTGAACGTTCTGTTGGAATTTTAATTTGATTTTATTGCTTTTTCGCTGCAGGTCAAAACTATTATTTGTTTCAAACCACTTTGTTGATGACATCAACATAAAAGTAATTGCAAGCAAATATCAAGTTTATGCAAATATGACAAATTACAAGAGCATGACACAAAGATCTTTAACTTCATAATTCAAGAAAGCATCTTGCTTACTGACGTGTATTCTGGAGATGTCAATTACATGCCGGAATGCGATGGAGCAGAAGGAAAACGTATTCCGAATTTTCATAGACTTTTTGCAATTTGACAGCAAATGGATAGGAACTGCATGCATATCACCATCAAGAGCGTTTGGTCCAGCAGTGGTGGTGGGAGGTGTAGCTTGGAACCGACACTGGCTTCTCTGGCTCGCTGACCTTTCTGGGGGAGTTTTAGGAAGCGCTTACTACATGTAAGTTCGTTGCAAAATTTAAATGTAAGTTTGCTTCTGGTTTACTTAAATTGTCTATGATTAGTGATAGACTTAAGGTAGACTTAAGGCTCGAGGCAATGCTGAAAAGGGGCCCTATGATGACGTAATCATACTCTGTCAACCGTGATAAGACATTTTGATCAACCCTAGGAAGGGGATATGCAGGCCACCCAAGGATACATTCCTGAGACGACGTCATGACTAACATAAAAGAAACGGCAAAAGGTATACATGATGCACAACTTTAAATACACTGAAAGCTGGGAAGACAAAGCTAGCAACAAGTTAAATGATAGACAACTGGCATCTCCCTCCCTTCTCTAGTTTTACGGTTGCTGTTGGAGGCCCCTTTGGAAACAGAGCCCTTGCATATTACGGTCGCTGTTGGAGCCTCTTTAAAAGAAAGGCACTTAGACATCTCAGTTGCTGTTGGGGGCCCTTGTGAAACCGGAATACTTTCACATTACAGTTGGTATTGGGAGCGCCTTTCAAAACAGAGTACTTACACATTACAGTTGCTGTACGTGGGGGCCCTTTGGAAGCAAAGTGTTGTTGACAACCCTTTCAAATGCAGAGTAGGCTCCATACATATTGCAGTTGCTGGTGGAGCCCCTTCAAAAGCAGAGTCTCGCTTGCCTACCCTTAAACACATCGCTGTCTATGATGATCTTATCTGAAACATCAAATGCGAAAATAAATTACTGAACCATGGACCAATAGAAAGGATGAGTTTGACAGCAAAGTAGTTTCGCTCATGAAATGCCAACTTGGCAGGGCATGTGGTATTTTCACGGCAGGAATAATTGAATTGGTGGCTTGTCGTTGGCCAGGGGGTTTAGATGAAACTCGTATTAACTTGTATTAGCAAACCAAACCTGTCAAATGCAATAATTGAAAGAATAACTTTTAACGACTGTATTTTAACAAGACGAATGACGCAAACACAACAACATTTTCCAAAATTACTTCCAGGACATTTTTTGCTCCGACGAACAAATCTTGGCTGGAAAAGCTGACAACTAAACGAAAAGACAGAAAGTGCAGTGAAGCGCAAGAGATGGAATCGATGGTCAACAAAAATAAATCTGAGGAAGCCGCTCTTTAACATTTCGTCAAAATGTCATTTTATTGACTGTATCCGACAGTTCATTTTTGTTTTTTCTATCAATTTGTCATCTTTTTGAATATGACAAAAGGTTATATTGTTCGAATGATCAAGCCAACGGTGAATCGCAAAAGTACGTATTCATGGTGATTTGCCTCGTTTTACTTCGTCTCATTTCATGCCAGGGACGACGGGGGAGGACTGGGTTCTTGTCCCTGCCCTTTCAAAAAGGGGCAACGTGGGCGGAAGCGGCTTTTCAAAACAACACCACAGGTAATTTCATGGTTCACCAAATCAATTAGAAACAAATTTATTGCAGCTATTAGCGCACCCAGAAAATTCAGAATGGTTTTCTATAATTTCTGTTATTATTTTCGAGGTCAACCTTGCTTATGAACAGAAACAAACTTAGTTAGTAACGATTTTCTGTTTTTTAATAAGTTTCCGTTGCCCTCAATGTTTTTGCTGCCCTCCTGTCCTACCGCTGCTCCGTCGTCCGTGTTTCGTGCCCCACTCCTCAGACCACCCCTATCTACCAGCGGGATTAGGGGTGTGGTTCGAATTGGAAACCTCGGTTAATCCGGATTCGATTTGACCTATGATTTTTTCTGGTTTAGGCGAAGACCCGGATTAACCGAGGTTTACTGTATCCGCGAATCCAAACACAACGCAGAAGCCCGGAGTTACGCTACAGACGTCAATACACGACGCAACAACCAAAACGCTCAGTCAGCTGTGGATGGTATGCGCGAAAGCAGATGAAATGCGCACCCACTATGGTCCTTTTGCTCTGGCCTATCTCTCACATTATATTGTTGATGTTAGGCGGAGATGAAAAGTGAACTAAATGTTCATCTTACCAGCGGAGTAACGAGGTTAAATGGCACCTGGGGCAAAAAGTAGGGTTTGGCACCCCCATGTTCAAACCTCTCGGAAGCATATTTACTGTATTGAAGAAAGTACTTGTGACATTTTTGGGACTTTTCGCCACCCTCGCAGTGATTCGGCGACCGGGGAATTGCCCCCCTTGCCCCTCTCGTTAAGACCCTGCATCTTACACATTCACCACTGGTTGAGAGCGATCATATGAAGTAGTGCACCAATAACTTGCTGTGCCAATGAAATGTTCTTTGTGTCGTTGATATGGATGCTGTGCAGCTGTAAATGCTTTCTATTGGAAAACTACATGTCGGCGACCACATGCGAAGGTTTTTTACGTGATTTCTTGTAGAAAGTAGGTATTTCGGGTGCACGTGTATTGAGACCGGTTTTCAGCACCAAGCTAAAGTGTCGATAAAGTAAAATGTTTAATTGCAAGAAGACGCAGTGACCCCAAGGTGGGGATTTGGGCTTCATTGCCGATCTTCACTTCATCTATCTGACCGTTTTGTTGTGAAGATCAGGTGATTTAGTCCCTTGGGAAATTATCACAACTTCAAAATGATCTTTCCGGTTAATTTTGAAGCTGACCCACCCACAAACACTCAACAAAAAAAAACATTTGTAATCCCGCACACTGAGGTACCTTTTTCACCACTAGCACTGGATGTTTTGCTAAAACCCACTCTGGTTGGTGCACGTTCACCGGGACCTCAACATGGACAATTTTTCAGGCCACTCCTTGCCTAACAGGACACCAAACTCAAAGACCATTAAGTTTTGTGCTTGTCGTTGCCTGCCACAGCCAGGGGCATAAAAAGGTTAGATGGCGTCCAAGACAAGAAGCAAGTTTGGCGCCCCCATGCTCGAACATGAGGGCTTTTGGAAGTAAATGCACTCTATTGAAGAAAGTAATTGTGACATTGTTGGAGCTTTTTGACGCCCTCCGCAGCGATTCGGCGCCCGGGGAATTGTGCACCCGTGGCCACAGCAGAGACGTAAGTCGGGCCGGGTTGGAGTTTGTGAAATGTTTGTAAAAGTGCTTTGGGCCTGCATACACAATTTTTAATGATATTCAGAGTAACGATTTTTATCGTTAGTGACGTAGACCTGTTGCGCTCACCGCAGTGACTTCTGTGAGTGAAGTGATTGTGATTTTTATTCAGACAATTCTAGAATTGCAACCCCAGCTGCATTCTTTTGTTCTCTGCTCGGAATGGTCTCACACTCTTTTTGAGAATGTGACAGCGGTGAGGAAATTAGCACACGATGGAATTGGTCGGAAAATATCAACCACTAAGCGAATCTTGGCTTGTCTTAAGAAACGATTTCGCTAGATTCAACACCAACTAAGGATTATGATTGCCTTTCAAGTGCTAAAATGAGAGATGTTTTGATTCGGCAATTAGTGTGTTTGGACACAGGCGCGAAGCCAGGGATGATCCCGGGTAAAGTGCGAGCGAACGAAGTCGAGAGAACGCCTACTATGAACGAACTTGTTTTATTCACCATAGCAGGATGACAGACTGGGCACGGTGTATTCTGCCAAACAATTTGGAAATCCTGCCAGATTCATTGCCAAGTTGCAAATAATATATCAATTTTTTTTAAGGAAAATGTTAGATACCCGGTATGGACCTGTAGGGACCCGATTTCTCTGATTCTAGGGACCCGATGATAATTTCCTAATTCTAGGGTCCCAATTTTCAATTTTAGGGAGCCGAATCGAGTCCATAATACACCTTAAAAACCCTGAATATATTAAAAATAATTATGATAAAATACTGTCAAAATTCTGCGACATTGTTTTCATTGAACGATTTACTTTAACAACGTACCTAATAGGCTACTAATTGTGTTACTCTAAACTTATTTAGGCAAAATTCGAAATTTAAAGTGGGGGGCCAGGGCCTCCAGAAATCAAAGTGGGGATTCCGGCCACCTCTGGTAGGAGTCCTGATCCAAAAAATCCTAAATTCAGTCCATGCACACCAGAGATGACCATTGGACTGGAGTTGGATTGGACTGTATCCTGCTGCGACGAATTTTGTTGGATTTGGATTGGAACTGGACTGTAAATTGCTTCATAAATTTATGGTCAGGAGCGGATTTGGATTGACTCAACGGAAATAACTGCTTCAGTTTTGTTATTGAAACGTTGTACTTTTTTAATTTTTGGACTTTATCTGGACTTGGATAATATAATTTTCAAATTTTTTGGACTATGGTTGGACTTGGACTGAGTTCCAAAAATTCGGAATTGGATCGCAAAACATGACAATCTGCTCATCTCTCATGCACACCAGAGGTGGCCGGAGTCATTTTTTGAACTCCAACTCCGCTCCTGTTCCAAAATTTTTGAATCCGGGTCTGAGTCCAGAAATTTTCCAATTTGAGAATCCAACTCCTGTTCAGACTCCGGCTAGGCTACTATCGGGTAGATGATTAAAAGAATGCCGATTTTTCACATTTGACCTCAAGTAACCTTGCACGATGAAAACGTTGGATAAACTGCTTTAAAGTCAACTGTAACCACGAACCTTAAGCCCTAACTAACCCCCAACTATCAACCCCAACCCTAACACTAACCATAACCCCTAACAGTAACCCCTAATGCTAACCCTTAACCCTAATTCTAACCCTAACCCTAACACGTAACACAAACGTTAATCGAAGCCTAAACCTAACACCTAAGGGAAAAGTTTGGAAAGTTATAAAAATTTTTGAAAAAAGGGAAGTTGTCACAGTGATAGTCGAATCGAAAAGCAATGGCATACCACACATGAAGCATAACCACCACGGTACGAGCAGCATGCCGACTGCATGACAAACTGACTTTTATTCAAATGGCGTCATGCCACAAGACCGAATCTTCGACTGGCGGCACAATAGCTTCAGCCCATCTGTTGCTGCCAGAATGTTGACGGTAAAATAGACACTACCAACAAAAGACTAATAAACCGTTCCAAACGAATCTGATGATCACTGCAATACATGCCAGTTGCTTCACAGATAAAGGATTAAGGTGGCCATATTTCTTTTTTACCCTATAGCCCACCCTAAAGCCTAACCGTTTACCTTAACAGCAAACCCTAATCATCAACGCTAAGCACTATTAAACCCTAACCTTTGACACTAAAACTGAACCCCATCCCTAAATGCAAACCCTAATGCTAAATGCTAAACCTAACACTAGTCAAAAACCACTTGTCTGCTTTTCGAAATGTACATCGCAAGCCGTCCAAATATTTTGACTTACAATCTTGTGTAAGTAAATCAAAAGAAAAACCAAATACAACAGTGGAGTCACTCGAACTGACGATTGTCTAGCCACTTCCCACTCGACCATGTTGACAGTAGTGAGATTTCTCCAACTCAGTTTTATGTCTGGCAGAAAACTGGATGCGGGATACGGTACTTTTTGTCCTTCGAAACGGAAAACTGGATATGCTGGTTGTTGAGACGCTACCTAAACTTTTTATGTGAGCTAAATTTCATTGGCCAACAGGTTTTTAATGTATCGCCATGAAGAAACAATTGTCAAAGTCTTTATACACATAGAACTCACCAACCTAACCTGACTTACATCCAAGTTGTATTAAAATTTTAGGACTTCCTGTGAAGTAGTTTTGCACATTTGAAGGTTATGTTATAACATCCTTTGTAATGAACAATCTGCAATCATAATCATCAATAATAAATAAACTGACCTCTTATCAAAAAACTGACTCCACTCCGCTCCGGCTCTTCCTTAAAAAAATCAACTCCGGCTCCACTCCCATTTTCGAAAATCGTTAAGACTCCGGCCGGAGTCTACTCCGAGACCCGGTTCCTGTACACCTCTGATGTCTGCCCGTGGAAATATCGGCGACTCTCACATCCATTATGCTACGGTTGACTGATTCTCGACAAAAGAACTTCATTTACAGGTAGTGGACTTAGGGAAAGGGGGCAAAGTGGCACAATTTTTACTTTATTTTAATTTCACAGGTCCTCAGTCAGATTTGGGAGCCTTTATTACCGGGGGCCTCTGGTCGGGGCGCCCTTCCTCCGGCTTTGATATAACCAGTACACTGAACCTTCTTTTATTAGGCATTTCACGGAGTGGACTTTATTGCCATCTTTTATTTCCATAACCAGAAATGGTTCGCATTGCTTTGATAAGCTACTTGGTTATTATTAAGATTTATGAAAGTGACGAGTATCAGAAGTGTTCTTCCCAGCGCGATTTTGCTGTTAAACTATTGCAATCGGTTATGTAAGAACACGATTTTCCATTTGCTTCATGGGCTATTTGTAAACAGCCATAATCCACGTACAATGGTAAAGATGGCTTGTTGCATTACTTTGAAACATTCTGCTGAACACCTATTGTTTTTTAAAAGGGATGATCTGCTTACCAGTGATAAATTTATCAAAGGGATAAAACTGCAGACTTCAACTTGATTTGACAGGCGTAAGCGCTCACTAGGATAACACCTTCTAGTTGTACCCTCATTGATCATATATATACAAATCTTCCAACTGAGAAACTTACTCCAGGCATCTTGATAAATGATCTATCTGATCACCTGCCTGTGTTTGTTCTCATAAAATCTAAACCATTACAAAAATGGAAGTCAAAAAAGTATACCAAGCATGACTATTCCAGATTTGACTCAGAAACCTTTGTAACTGAAGTTCAAGAGACATTGAATCAACTCCAAATTGACCAAAATAAGCCACGTGAAGCCCTAGACTTAGGCATCTTATGTCTTAATCGGTACCTCAAAGAGCAGGCTCCTGTAAAACAACTGACAAAATCCAAGAAACAATTGGCACACAAACCATGGATAACTACAGGCCTTCTCAGATCAATAAAAACCAAAAACAATTTGTATAGAGCTCTGGTACGTTCTAGATTCAAAAACCAAAACGCCCATGAGAAATACAAGAAGTAT
>Ga0210059_1004702_pt1 | contig 22067 bp, 19 predicted proteins | sample Ectturendosymbi2_FD_188042 | JGI IMG/M metagenome (GOLD analysis project Ga0210059, IMG submission 188042) | Ecteinascidia turbinata endosymbiont from Florida, USA - Sample 2 (SPAdes) (version 2) | ecosystem: Host-associated > Tunicates > Ascidians > Unclassified | place: Key West, Florida...
TCAGAAAACTCGTCACCACCCCTGGTGTCCAAAGCTGGTTACAAGCCTGTATCCAACTCGGAGAGATGTAGTGAGGCGGTCAAGAAAGATTTGACGAATGCAGCGCAAATCAATTTCTACTGCTGCAATCGGACAGCCCGAACGGCAAGTGCGCAAAGCTTCGCACTGTGGCAGCAAGCAACAATAGAGTTCACCCGACGAGATCACTCCCTTCGACACCATTAGCACGTAAATCAACTGTTCACCAAGTTCACAAGCATTATAAGAGGTCACTCACCAAGATCACTCCATCGGGATCAATCTATTATTGCTTGTTCGCGCCATATATATATGGTGTTGTTCTTCGCGCACATTCCGTTCGTGGTGAGTCGCGCATTCAGCGCAACACCAACCGAGAGGTTGCAACACTACCTCGTCTGCAAACGTGTTTAATGCCTGAAAAGCAGCTATTTTTCCGCTTTCAATTCGATGGATCCACGGCTGTATGTTACCTTACGCGACGATGTCTTCGAAACATCTGAAATATTTTACCTTTATCGTGCCTTAGCTGGTTCAGACATATAAAAAAAGCACCTACGAATAGCTATTTGGCAATCCACTTGATGCCGTTTGATCTTTCAGCTAAGTTATGGTTCTGTTCTTTCAATAACACACCGGTGTCACTGCGTGGGCCACTCTCTCCAGCATCTTTCCTCATGAGTCAACGGATGTTCAGATGAAGCAAACCCCCCATGTTCTGCCACCATCTCGTCACAAAAAGCACCAAATTAACGCGTGCGTAGGGATGGCATTTGATGTGATTGACAGCAGATGGAATATATTTTAAAACTAATGTCAGATCTTATTAAATTTCTTTTGGTGCCAAACTTTTTCTCGGTGAAGAAGTCAGTAACTACCTAAATATTTTGTTTTCCTTATTCATAAACTCATAAAAACTTTTCGGTTCTCATCATGGCCAAAGCACCATCGGTACAAAACAGACACACAGTTGAATCCACGAAAACTGATATTCCTTAAATTAAGGAATCTACTTTCTTAAATATTTCTTTTCCAGTGGTATGTTTAGCAAGTGGGTGGCAAAAGAAAAATTGTTTCACGTAGCCGTCACTTGCACGGTATCGCACGAAAACCATGAACTGTGCATCGCTTCCTAAATCTGTGCTCTTTCCCAACTCTCGAACTCTAAAATAAGATTTCCACTTCGCGTCGCAGCAGCAATAGTTTGTATTAGAATATCCACTGAGAGTTCTTGGATGCGCCACTTGATGGTGTTGTTTGACAAAAGAACCACAGGTAACTTATTACCTACTGCATCACTGTACATTACCCAGGCTATTTTCACGGGCGCTGATTTGACCAAGCTCTCTCCTGCCGTATAAAGCGCTTTTGCTCTTGTATTTTTCTGAGCAACAGAAAAAGAAGCACGCACTGCTTTAAAATGGGAGTAAGTTATTATTCCAGCAGCAGATGGACGATAAATACGACTTCACGCTACCTGGTGCTTTTTCTCTTTAGAAAGCTCAAGGTTTTCATCAACATATTTTACATATTTTTGCTCAAGATGCCGACGTAGTTCAGCTTCTTTGGGAGATCCGTGAGCAAGGGCTTATAAGCATAACATGCACTGTGGCCGGATTTCACCGTTTACCTCGACTGAAGTAGATCTAAGTTTCAAATAGTTGTCGTTATATGCAAACGCCTGCTTACGTTTAGCCATGATAATCTAGAGAGGTAGAAGCAAACCGCAGTTTAGATAACAACTTTTCAGTTAAGTTGCTGACCACACTACCTAAAAAATATAAATGCCATGTGGAACAGTAAATTTTTGAACTTTTCACGCTGGTTTGGTACATTCAATTCCTGTACGAACAAAAACGTCGAATGTATAAAGTTGATAAAATTATTATTGTTTGAGGGCATTAAAGCAAATTTGTTTGCCCCTAGTCAGCAAGAGGGGCAGGGGGCACTGGGCCCCGGCGGCACTTTGTTGATAAAAATTAAATTTTGAAAGGAATTCAAAATTTCTAATTCTTCTTTATTAGTTTTAAATAAAGTTTTAAACGGTCTAGCTCTTTTCAGGTATTGTGTTTTGAAGCCCTGGACTGGTAGGCTAGCCTAAAAAGACACATGTGGAGTGAGCAAATTGATGAAATGTTTACTCAAAAATCTGGGTCAAATGCAATGTGCTAAAGTACCCCGGTGTTTGTCTTGAAATCAGGGTTTTTTGACACACCTACTTGGGGAGCTATGGCGCCCCAGTCCTCACACCTCGCTCTCCAGACAGAGCCGTTTCCCCCATCTCAGTCAAAAGTCCTTAGAACAACGGAAAGAGATGACATTCGACCGCAGATTGGCAAACATTATTACTGAACTGGCATCCGGTATTTCGAGGTTTAGATTGCCCCTTCTCTGAATATCTGATGAAAAATGCCCTGCATGAAATCACGGCAAATAGTCAAGGCTAGCTTAATCCTTTTTCTCCTATCGCTGGTTCCTTAGCAACGCCCCAGCAGCACATCATGACATCACCTAACACCTAGGCATTGGCGACGAACGATTCATTGGGGCGGCGATGGCTAGTCCGCCTCTCAATCGGAGGGTTGAGTGGGCGATCCACGGCCACTGAGTGAATCGCAGTAGCGCTCTTTGGGAAGAGCGTCCGCCCTGGCAAGAAGCATAGTTCAGGCGTTGGCTTACCGCTACTTGCCGTCATCAAAAATAAAAAAAGACATTTCTTGGCACATCTCATACTGTTTTTTAATGTTCAGCGAGATATTTCCAATAAGTGCCATAAGCTGTAGCCTGGCCGTTAGATGGGGTTATCAACATTAAATTTTGGCGGTTGAAGTGAAGAAATCTGCAAAAGGTAAATTGGTTAGTTTTAATGGACCTGGTATTCATCCGCATGACGTAAAGATGTCGGAAAATGACGTTCTTGAAGCGGGTAGTGCAGTTGATGTGTTTGCGCGGCTAACTTAGAGCTCATATTGTAAGCTTGAACTACAAGTAGAGTGAATCAGAGCCAACGGGTAGGCAATCGAGTGTCGTAGAAATCCCCTTTGTTCAACGGTATAGTAACATTTGAAGTCATAGAAAAAGTCATTTCAACAAGAACAGCTTAGAAAAGTTGTTGCTCTCATTTTGATGAATTTGGCATGGTTTGGTAATACAGTTTTTGAAATAGATGTCTCTTGGTCAGTGGCGTATCTATGCAAAGTGACGCCCATGGCAAAGTTTAAATGTGCGCCCTTTCTAATAATTTCAATATTAGATATAGGCCCAATTTAACGAACGATAAATCATGAAGAAAATAAATGTTTTAAAACGGAAAATATTCTTGTTTATTTTTGCTTTAAACGTTTCAGCAAAAATAATATGATTCATATCCATAAGGACCACAACATACTTTTATACTCATTTATTTTTATTATGAAGAATATTAAAACTTTGAAATAGCAACGTTATCATAGTTCATAGGTCTACGTAGTGTTACCTGATAAAATTGTATATCTTATAAAAAAATCAGAAAACATATTGCAAGTTCTGCAAACGACAATTTCCTTTAAAATGGAACACATTAAATTTGAATTGCACATTAAATTATTTAATGCAAGGCATGTATCACTTGTGTACGACAGATACAATTCTATCGAAACGTAAATAGATCCGGCCGTTTACGGTTCAATTACACAAAAATGCTAATTAAAACAACACTTTCCGTGCCTTTATCGAAGCAAAGTCTATGATTTCATCAAAGTAAGCTTTCTCTCTTTCGCCCTTTCTATTCTCATCGGAGCTAGATCACACAACCTGCTCTGACTTACTGTTAGTCATTGAGGCCCGGTGGTATGAAAGTACCAGTTTCAGTTTATTAAAAGACCGTTCGCAGCTTACAGTACATACTGCCATCATCAGCATTATTGCAAAGCAATTCGAAGAATGTCAGGAAGACTTCGGATGCGACAATTTTTAAAGTTGTACGACTTGAAACTAGCATTTTGCAATCTAGAATCTTCTCGTCTAATTGCTTGCCATCTACAATTCAACTGTGCACAGCTCCAAAATTGTAACATGTAGATTTTAGTTTTTCACAGTCAGTACCGTTCCACTAGGCGTTGGACAGCGAACAGAAAGCCAAATCGGACAAAACACGCTAGATCTAAACAAGACTAACAAATCTCTTTCATGTGTTAAGATTTTTGCGCAACTGGAACGGTAACGATACTGCTAATTTTTCGAGGACTAACTAATGTTCTCTATCTTAGTCTCTGGACTGAGGCATTATATTCAGCCTATTTATCGAACACTAGCGGCCATCGAAGAAGTTTCGTAAAGTCGGAGTGGGCCGCAACAGTTTAGGTAATTTGCAAATCTGTAGGATCTCAACAGCAGTTACTGGCGTAACAGTCAGATTCTCACAGTCACGGACACAAACTCCTATCAGCCAGATGCTGACCAATATCTTCTTGCCTGAATTGCAGCAGCACGGACTGACTTATCCTTTCTTATAGCGTGAGGACGAGGTCTCGTAGATGTGGCATGCGAGCGTTCTTGTTCTATCACAATGACTGACCATCGTGTTCTGCCACATTACCACAGTTTTGTCATAATGCTTGGTGGTGCTAGCACATGCATTAGGTAAGGGCGCTGTGTTGATGCAGCTTTGCAGTTTGTGAATGTGTGGGGCTAAAAATATAGGTTCAAGAAACTGTAAGAACAGATTTTACTTTCGACAAACGATTTTTGCTCCCTCCGTCAAAGTGACGCCCATAGCACATGCCATGCCTGCCATACCCTAGATTCACCACTGCTCTTGGTAACCAGTTCCATCGCCACAGGGAGTTTTGGTGGGCTTACCCCCACCAAACAAATTTCGAAGCTTCCCAAAATGAACTATAAAACACTATAAATCAGTGTTTTTTTAATCAGATTTTAGAAGGTTAAACGGTGTGGAATTTGCTGGTGGTGCAGCAGTTGAAGTGGTGCGGGTGCCCGATGGCGCTCCGAGAGTTTTGAAGGATTTTTGGAGAGTAGGACAGGAGTTGGTTTGGATGTTGGTGATTAGAAGTGCGAGAGGTTCTTTGCGGTTCTGTAAAGTTTTCGTCTGTGACAGTTTGAGTGTTTGCTTGTAAATACTTATTGTTCGTTTGAGTTTCCATTTGCTTATTGCTTTAGTTTTCGTGTGAGGCATGGGCGCAATTTGGTGGGGGACACGGGGGACGTGTCCCCCCCACTTTTTCAGACGGGGGGGACATAATATGTCATGTACCCCCACTTTTTTCTCTTTAGGTTTCATATTTGGAGAGGTTTCAAAACTAAAAGTGATGTTTGTCACGTTTTGTCTGAAGAGCTTTTCATTTAGATGGTCGGCCACACATAGCCAAGTTGATGTTGAAACAGAGTTAGGTGTGGTATCACAGACTCTGCTAGTTTATAAATTTTAGCTTCGATAAAATAATTTTTACTATTTTTCAAGTTTCTAGAGACCGTGAAAGATGTTTAACTGCTTCTGTCCGAGATTTTACCCTGTGTGGTATACTATTAGAAAGGTTATTTTCTGGTAACAGTGAGAGTATTACAGCTGCAAACCATTGCATTGCAAATGTGAGAGACCACAGCCATGATTTGTTCCGTGCAGAAATGTAACTTGCTTTGCTGTAACGTTGGTTGTCACGTATTCAGAAACAGACCGCGTATAATTTAATGATGCTAGTGTATATAATGTTCGAAAGTTAAGTTTTCAGGCAAATCTCTGCGAAGCTTTTGCCGAAGACAAAAAGCAGCACTATTGTGGAGACTTAGTTTTGGCATGGGGAGTTTAGCAAAAGACTGTTTTCAACCATTAGTGAACAGGATTTCAATCAAAACGTTGGAGAAGTAGCCTCCAGTATTTACTTAGCTGTATATTAACCTTAAGCTCGAAACGTAGGGACTTGACTCGGAAATAAGATAAAATATACATTTATCCTCACTTCTTGTAATGTCGCGACAGTGGTGACCAACCAATCCAAAAGATATATTTTCCTTGACTCTTACACATTGTGCTTGTGCTGAATGCATTGGTTCGTAAGTCATCTGATTTACTTGAGTTTAACCAAACCCACAATGCAGCAGTGTTTTCATCCAAGTGCGAAATGTTTGTTTTACAGATACATCACACCTACAGTAACAGCTGCGTTCTTTTAATCTCTGCTGGGATTAATCTCACACTGTTTTTGAGAAAGCGACAGCAGTGAGGAAATTAGCACGCGATAGCGTTGCTTCAAAAAGATTATCACTCAAGTGATTCTTGGCTTGTTTTAAGAAGCCTACAAAACGGGTTTTCATATCTATAGAGCTATCCTAGAAAGCTTCTTTTATTTCCATAGCGTCATCGTAGATAGTTTCGTGATAGTTTCTTTTTTCCGGAGAAACATTATATTCCGCACTCGGCAGTATTACCGTTGACTAACATGCTGCATTTGTGCCAAATTATGCCAATGTTTTCGTCAAGGTGGTTGCTATTTTCGATGCGATAAACCGTGTTGCAACTACACCTGCACACAACGTTTTTTGTTACTCCGCAGTTGCGCATATCGTAACTCCCTCGGTAAATTTGTCGTTAAGGCTTAAATCGGGCTTCAAAAATAAATGTCTGGCTCGAGCCGGGTTCGGGCTTGTGATTTCGGGTCGGGCCGGGTTCAGGCTTCAAAATGAGGTCTTTTCACAACACTATGTGGGTAAGTAGGCAGGGGCCAACAAGGGGAGATTGAAAGGACGGTACATGCTCCACCCACCAACAGTAAAAATAGATTGAAATCATTTTGTGAAGCACTGCAGGCTACGCTAATTTTAGGCCAAATGTTTTTGCTGCTGGTAAGAGGATATCAATAGAGATTTTGGTAGGGATGGGGCTGCATGCATGATGCCCTGTAGCATTAAAAAGATTTGGAGCTTTCTCAAAAAATGGAAATGCGTAAGGAAAATATTTTGTAACGTTAAGCGACTTGAACAAGACATCAAATCGCGCTGTAACCCACACTTCTTATAAAATGCATGAAAACTGAAGTGTTCTACCGTAAGAGTGACATGCACGTGTGACCAATGCGATTCAGCATTTTATGCACTTCAACTGACAGCTCTGGTAAAACCCAAATGATGTGTTCTATTATATTGCTGTGCTTATTTACATCCAAATACGATATTAATAGAAGCAGACTGAACTACAGTACCGTGTCCAGCAACAAATTTAAGTGTATAATATGTAAATTATCTGCAAGGACAAAACAAAGCGTGATGAGTGTTGCTCTCAAAACACCTCTGGAAATAAGAATCGGAATCTGTATATATAAAACGTCACTTCTGCATCGACCCGAGGGCCGGCCCTAGCAGATGCGGGGCCCAATGCAAGACGTAGGCGCGGGGCCCCTGAACAGTGATTTTATGACGTCATCGTATACAGTCAATCGTGTTACGATCGTGGTAGAGAGAAGATATGCAGTACAGCACTAACACGAGAATTGAGCACGTTTGCTAACGTTCGAGAGGAAATTTTGTAGTTCTGGCGAGAGCGTTCTTTGTTAACAATGAAATTTATACGAGGTTTCTACTGAATTCTCAAGCGCAAGGTGTATCTGGCTAAGATGAATAATCTACCCAAACACGAATTTGCAGTCCAAGTCGGATTTTCCACCCCTTCCCACATCGCTAGGGCGATAGTCAAAAGCCAGATCCTTCGTTAACAATACCCAGATTGGTCGTGACAGCAGTATATCACTCGAGCAGGATGGGACAGTTGTTGCTGAGCAAATGGACTTCTCTAGTCTACTGTTTGGCTATCCAGTAGCCTTTCTTGCCTTTCTAGCGGAGGTTATTAAACAAACGATTCTGGCAAAAGACATAAATGACACAATCGATGTGTCTCAAATAATCACAGAGGCAGCTGGTGGACGAATGGGTTTACCGGTAGATGCCGAGCAGTTAAAAATTTTTACAATTAACAATGGCATTTACAATCGTTCAATGGAATGCCCGTTCGATCTATAAGAAATGGCCTGAATTTAAAAAATATTTAACAACCTTGGACAACTTACCAGATGTGATCTGCATTCAGGAATCTCACCTAACGTCAAAATACCGTCCTTCTATTCCACACTACTGTCTAATCCGCAAAGATCGACCTCCTTCCAAAGGTAAAGGTGGAGGCTTAATCGTTTGTGTAAAATCATCACTTGATTTTTCGGAAATCGATGTGACCCTTCCCAACGGCAATAATCTTGAGATCCTAGGTGTTACCGTTCATGGTTTCTCTGTATTTAGTATCTACAATCCCCCTTCCAACTTTTAATTTCCACAACTTTCGACATCTTATCAAACTTTGCAAGAGTGATTCTTTGCGGTGATTTTAACGCTCATCACGGAATGTGGGGCAGTAAATGCACGAATAGTAACGGCAGGACTATGGTAGATGTCATGGACAAACACGATTTTGTTGAACTAAATACCACGACACCCACCCATTTTTCAGTAACTGGACAAAATATGTGGAGTTTATTAGATCTTGTCCTCATAGCCAATTCCTGTGCTTCCATTTGCGCCTGCACTGTTGCCAACGAGTTTTTGGGTAGTGACCATTCCATCATCCTCACAACTGTTAAAGCGACCACCACGTCACATGGAAATGCCATCCCAAAATGGAATTTTTCCAAAGCCTATTGGCTAAAATTCAACAATTACTGTGACCAAACACTGAGTTCAGTATCAACCTCTTTGGAGTATTCCTACTGTCTGTTTGAAACCAGTGTTCGTGAGGGCGCACAGGAAGCCATTCCTCAATCCAAAGAGTCGCATAAAATTACTGTACCATGGTGGAATAAACAGTGTGATATTGCAGTTAAAAACAAAAAACATGCTTTTAATAGAATGAAGCTTACCAGATTGGAATGTGATATTATTATTTTCAAGAGATGCAGAGCTAAGGCCAGGAGAGTCATTCTCGAAGCTAAAACTTCATCTTGGCAACAATATCGCACTTCACTTACGTCCAATTCCAATCTCTCTCACGTTTGGAAACTAATCAAAAGCTTTTCGGGAAACCGGTCTCATCACATTCCTACGTTAGTAGCAAATGGTATCTCTGGCAAACATCCTTGCAGTTTGCTCTCTCCAGTAGTTCTTCAAACTATACTGCGATTTTCGTTAACTCCACCCTACCAGCAAAAAAGCGAAATTGCAACACACATTGTCACATACTCTACCGAAAGACACACGACTTAACCAAGCCTTTTCATATGAAGAACTAATCTCTGCTATCAAAGAAACAAAAAATACTACACCCGGACTTGATACCACCTGTTAGATCTTTAGAAATCATGCTACGGTTATTCAACAAAATTTGGTTCACAGGAAAAATTCTACCAGCTTGGCTGCACTTCGTCATAGTTCCTATTCCAAAAGCGAACAAACCTTCACAAATGCCTTCCTCATACCGACCAATTTCCCTGACCAGCAATGTTTCCAAACTTTTCGAAAAAATGGTCGTGTGTCGCCTCAAATGGTTTTTAGAATATTATAATCTTTTGACTTTCACACAGTCCGGCTTTCGGCAGCGCCGAAAAACCACAGATCATATTCTCCGTCTCCATGACATTATTCAAAAATCTTTGACAAACAAACACAATGTCCTGGCCGTATTTATTGACATAGAAAAAGTTTATGATATGGTCAACAAAAATGTACTTCTTTGAAAACTGCTTAAATTTGGAATTACAGGTCGCATGTTTCAGTTAATCAGTTCTTTTCTATCCAATCGCACTTTTCAAGTTAGATTTGGATCTACTTTGTCAATGACTAAACTCCTGGAAAACGGGACCCCACAAGGAAGTGTCTTTAGCCCTGTACTTTTCTCCATGATGATCAACGATTTACCAAACAAAATCACCTCTACCTCTACGTTGTACGCAGATGACTTCTGTTTCTGGGAAAGTGGATCGGATGTAACACTCTTAAACCAGTTTTGTCAAAGATCTTTGACAAAGATCTTTGACAAAAGCATGCAAATGGTGTGATGAAAATGTTGTTAAAATATCTGGTGCAAAATCTGCTGCTGTATTATTTACGAAAAAACGTAAACCGCAACCAATTAAGTTGCTACTACAGGGCAACGCCGAGCTCCCCATGAAACTTGAGTACAAATACTTAGGAATTACATTCCAGAGAAACGGCACTTACGCAGTACACATACAAAAAGTAGCAGCTAAATGCCGGGCTCGCCTGAATGTCATTCGTCTGTTAAAAGGCACTTCTTGGTGTGCAGGTAAACGACCACTGCTCACAATATACAGGTCGTTAGTTAGATCCATGATAGAGTGCGGCATGGAAGCTAATTTTTTTCTTCTTCCAATATGTTAAAACCCTTAGTTAAAATACAAAATGATGCACTGCGTTTGTGCATTGGAGCCATGCCTAGCACTTGAGTAGTGTGTCTGCAGCACGCATGCAATGAAATGCCATTATTTATCAGACACAAGCTGCTATGCTTAAAATACAAAGCCCACCTATTGACATTCAGTGATCATCCCTGCATGTCACTAATCGAAGACTGCTGGCAAGAAAGATTCCCGGATACCTCCGATTACTGTTCCTTCAATATGTTCACTAAGACCGAGTTGACTCACCTCAATCTCACTGTAGAAACACTGCAAATCTCAAATATTCCTACGTGGTTATTGAGAATTCCTACTGTCGATCTCACGCTCCTACATTTTGTTCATCAAACTCGATCTGTCTTCATTGCACCTGTTTTTGTATCGCATTTACACGACATGTATGATCAGTTTGTCAAAATTTACACAGATGGCTCAAAAACACTTACCAAAGCAGGTTGCGGCATTTACGTAGCAGATAAACCTCAAGTATTCAATTGCAATTAACCAATTTTCAAATTCCTTCACATCAGAACTTTTTGCCTGTCTTCAAGCGTTGTACTTAATCTACTCGTTGAAAATAGTCAGAGCTGCCATTGTTACGGACAGTCTCAGCTCACTGCAATCCATCACAAATTGGAAATGGAAAAAACATAGTTTCACAAATAAAATTGTCCTTCTCTTTTCAACCCTTTCGGTCACAGGTTACGACATCAAGTTCCATTGGGTACCTGCTCATCAAAATATTTCAGGAAACGAATTGGCAGACCAGTTGGCAAAACTCTCTACAGCAGAACCTTCAGCTCAAACACTCCATGACGCTCTCTACAAACATGTAAAAACTCGGTTGAATTTGTCCGATATCCTTCCCGTCATTTTCGAACATTGTTTCAAAATGTGGGAAAATCACTATAGAACTGACACGAAGGGCAATGCCTACAAAGCCATTTTCCCACCCTATCGAAGCCTTCTCTGGTAAACAAAACTCAACACTCCACTATTTTTCGATTAAGTACAGGACACTGCCAGCTCAACCATCATCTTTTCCGTATCGGACTGCATGCTGACGGGCTGTGCGATAACTGCGCAGTCCCAGAAACTGTGGACCATTTCCTCAGAACTTGCTCCAAGTATCGTGAGGCACGACAACGGTTCAAGCAGGCCATCGATGACCCGGGAATCAACTTTGAAACAACACAAATCCTCCAAATCGCACATGCCGCGAAAAGTGTCAAAGCTTTCGTCAAAGAAGCGAGAAAACACATTTAGACAAGTATTAGAAGTGACCTGGCACTACAAGACCTTGTTGTCAGAAAGTGCCATTAACCCCCCCCCTAATAATTATAATAAAGCAGTTGAAGTGATCGTGGCGTCTTGTTTCGTGTTGCAAACGTTAAATGTTGCGGCCAGCTTGGTGGTGGCAAGTTGGTATTTGACCGACTCTTTTCGACAATATGTGTATAACAATACAATCTGTAAAACGTAGTGCGATATGATCTGTAGAATTCAGATGGTGTTAAATGTGTCAGTTGAGTGAGCGTGCTGCGTAAGTACTGACTGGGCGCGAGTGCGCAGTTGCTAGAGTGAACTTGCTGTCTGCTATCCTTTCTTTGGGAGCGAGTGCGCAGTTGCTGGAGTGAGCTTCTCAGTGATCGTTTCCTCTGGCGCGAGTGCGCAGTTGCTGGAGTGAGCTAATTGTCAGTGAACACTGATTTCGGCGCGAGTGCGCAGTAGTTCGTTGAGCATTGTTTTCTTTTGTTATGAAATTAATCGCGTTAAATCTTTTTTGCATGTTGTCTTACTTGTAACAATCACTGATAACAATGGAAAATATAATTGGGCTCAAGATACTCCCCTGAGGAATTTCTTTGCAGGGTGTATGATCATCAATAGATTGGAGCCAATGCGAACCTGAAAACTGCCATTTGTGGAAAATGGCCGGATGAAAGTAAACAATTTACCATTTATGCCCAGTTCTAACAAGTTGAGTACATGGCGTCAGTACAGACCATATCATCGCACTTTTTCCGTATCGATGACCACTGCAAGAACATGCTTGTTTGAGTAAGATGTAAGGACTGACGATGCGTAGTGTTATGTGAAATCATATCCCCACTACGATTTTGTGATGGATTCCTTGCTTGTTTTACCTATGGAGTGAAGTTAATTGAATACAGATATGTGCAAGTTTGAATCATCGCAAAAAGATGAAAGCAGAGCCCAGTCGGATGATTCTTCTAAAGCAGCAATGTCCAAACCAAATGGCTTACTGGGCCAAAAATCATGTCGCTATCTTAACCAGGGCCGCACATTTAATGACATTAATGAGGGCCGCATATTGAATGACTTACTTATATCTTTTAGTTAAGCTAACTGCAGTGGTAACAGACATGATAAAGTGGCACTGAGGACCACCTGCATCAAAAATGTCAAATTCAAGGTTATCAAAATAAGGACAGGTTGTCAGTATGTAGCATGCTTTTACTACAGCGAAAACCTAAACTGGGCCGCACAAAACCTTCGACTGGGTCACACACGGCCCGAGGGCCGCGGGTTGGACATAGCTGCTCTAAAGCTTACAGAAAATCTAGAGTTTTTAATAGTCATGCTTATTTGCCGAGGATTTGTTAACAATGTCGTGAAGACGTTTGATGATCTGTCGTTGGCCTGCGAAAACCTGATTCGGTTTTTATACTATTTTGCAGGCATTGCTGGTTAGTGATATAGATCTGTACGAAGATGGCATTTGACGGTGTGATTTGTTTGTGAACTGGAATTATAGTGGATTGCAGCCATGACTGCGGTAATAAGCCAGAGGCTAATGGGTTATTATACAAGAATCACGGAATGTGAATCAAATGGCCCGATAAAAGTTTAAACAGAGCCCTGAAAGCAGTATTTGTGGTATATCGATTTCTTGTCTTTAGTTCGTAAGATCAGAAAATAATTTATACGTGTAGCACGTGTTCGCGTACCATGAGTAGATTTGTGAAATTCTTGTGCTAAGTTCGGCAGATGGGCAGGTGGAAGGTCCATGTAAGTGCTTATGGATTGAATGTGGATTCCTAGCGTGTTTGCTTTGTGTCATTATTGGCCACAATGCCACTGTTCTCTAGCTGTCGCATGTGAGCATACGTGAGTGATCCAGAAAATTTCTTAATAGATTTCCAAAATGTTTAAAGCTTTGTGTTGCCACTTTTTTAATATTTAGCTTCCAGTAATCAGACTTGGACAACTAGAATTTTTTTAGCTTTTCTAAATTAGATTAGAATTAAAATTAGAGCTAACGAGCTGACTCAGCTTTCACGAATAAGATTAGAATTGAAATTAGCGGAATTTGGAAAACCATAAATTAAACTAAAATTATAATTAGAATTACATTTACACAAATCAAAGCGACTTTAATCCAAGTTGAAACGTGGATTCATTCTCCTTCGTGGATAAAGACTCGTTCTGACGGAGCCGATGTTGCTTTCATACCCAGGGGTTCTCGAGTAGCAGCCTTCAGATAAGGGAAACGATGTTCGCTCACGAATCTCCAAACATTTTTGCCTGAGGGCCACATAAGCTTTACAAGTGCTGGACATCTTACGTAATGTGATTGTTTTGGGATACGTTACATTCTACCAAATCAACAAGTTTTTCGTAAATTTTTTTTCATTATTGACAAACGTCTTCGCGGGCCGTGGTTTGGAGACCTCTGCCCCAAAACATCACAGCGGACTGACTGTCGCAAGTAACTGGTGACCAGTGTTGCCACTGGTGTCAGTCTCGTCAACATCAGATTGTTGCCTTTTTTAACATCAGGTAGCACCAGCTTTTTACATTACAGTTTAATGTAAGCTAAATGCTTCCAGGAGTGTAGTGGGGCGGGAACGCGCGGGAACAGCGTTCCCACACCTGTTTCATGTTTTACTTTAAAATGAGTTCGAAGCTGTTTTAAAATGGCTAGTTTTTTTGGGTGCGTTCCCACACCCTTTTTGTTAGCACTGCATCCCTGAATCCTTCCATTACCAATACTTCATAAAGCGCGATAACCCACGTTAAATCCGAAACAGAGTGAAGTATCGTCATTAGAAATGGTAAAGTCGGCTATATACGTGTTATTCTCAACGCTATGAAGACAGATTTTTCAGTTTGGAACGATTACCAAACACACATGAGGGTGAGAAATTGGTGAAAGAAACTTAAAAATCATGAATCTAACTCATCTTCATCCTAAAAGAATACAAAAATCAAAAGTTAGGAAACAAAAACTACAGCTCAATCAACATCAGATTTGTTGCCAAAACATCAGACAGAAGAAATTTCTCTCAAAACATGGAAGTGGCAACACTGCTGATGACTATTTTGACTATGGAGTGGATAGGCAATGTGACGTAATAATAACCGCTGATAAGATCACATAGGTTGTACTGCAACTGTTAATGGGAAAATAAATTGATCGAGTTTTTACTGTTTTTGTTTTTAGAGTGATGGAATGTGTGCGCAGCACTTGTGACCATTTTGTTGCACTTTCCTTGCACGAGGGTGCATTCTCGTTTCACCTTTAAAAATACCGTTGGACAAATTAGCATATTTTGCAAAATCGGAAATTAGATTAGAACTAAAATTAAGAGCATTGAAGTTTTCAGTAAATTAGATTAAAATTAGAATCACCGTCAATTCGTCGAATAACTAGAATTATTTAGTTGTCCAAGTCTGCGGGTAATACTTTTCTGGCTTTTGGTCTGCATCTCTTGAAAATTATTACATCCAGTGGGCATCTAATTTGTCTCACGCGATTCAAGGCATGCATTTTATTTTTCAAGGTAACTTCGCAGTGGTTGTTCCACCAGGGAACGGTAATTTTATTGAAATGATTTTCCTGAGATGTCACTGAATATGCGACCTAAGCAGGTTAGCTTCGAAATGAGAATACATTGACTGACAGACAGACAATTAATGCAAATTGAAGGCAGCTGTTGTTCACAAGGTTTGATGAATTCAGGCCAATTGGCTTTTGAAAAATTTTATTTAGGCAAGAAAGTGTTCATCTTAGGTTGTACGTGGTTAAGATGGATACTGATGATGGAGTGGTCACTCAAGTTATTCGTGACGTCCATAGAACAATTATTAGCACTGCAATATGAGACTACACTGTATGTTCGACAAACCTGAATCGAGAGGAGAAAAATGAGTGGGAGTAGATGTAGTGAGCACGACGTGATTGTCACTTTAATAGAATGTTCCCAAGGTCTTCCCGCTTGTGTACGTAGAAGAGCTTCCCCTCTTCCGTCGTGGCTGTTAAAATCTCAGCACATAACTTTTCTATGTCTATGTCGTGCCATTTGGGCTAATGCTATTGCTCAAGGTAATTATTTGGTAAATTGTACGCTTAACTCCCATAATTTCTATAGCTGTTCTGTGTGGGTTTGGTCACCTGCGAGTCAGCTTTGGAAATTTTGATACAGATAAACAACATCGTGTAATTTGAAATGTATAGCTAATATTTACAGCGAAGATGGGGCTCCTGCATATAAAGCAGGTAATAACTGAAGAATGGATAAGAACTGTAAACTCAGGAAGTTGTGAAAATTGACCTTCAGTTCCATTGCAAAATACGATCTACCATTACGTTGCGAGTGTTCAAGATCTGCGTTAACCGGAATCGCAATTTACCTCCCACTGCGTCTGTAACAACTTACCATAGCTAGTGATCGGTTTTGCCCTTTTGCAAGCATACCCAGGTTTTACATTTGCGAGATATGCTAGAAACAACATCGCATTGCCTAATGTGAAATTCTGATTTTATGTAGAAATTGAACAATCCATGTAGCAGGGTTCATGGGTAGCCTGTCTAGCTTGCTTCGCTTTCGGTACAAAATTCTGCCCGAAAATCTTTTCTCCATTTGCACACAGCAAAGAAGGAAATGCCGCTTGAGAGGTCAAATCTAGTGTCAGATGTTGTTGTACTTTTAAATTTGTAAGTTATGTTGGTATTGCGAACACTCTTTAGTCGCTGCTTTTACAATCGCGACTTTCTAACTGTGTTTACCTTTACACAGGGCCGGTCTTGAGCCGATGCAATCGATGCAGCTACATTGGGGCTCGCGCCTCTGGGGAACCGCATCATGATGGCTGGGCAGGTTGTTCACTTTTTCCAGATAGCGTATTTACTCGATTGTAAGCCGCACGAAATGGTGTCCGAAAATTAATATAAGCCACCCTTGATTGCAAACTGCACTTCACCATAGGTTACCTAAGCCTCTGAGATACTTTCGTGAATACTGTATAACATGCTTCGTGTTTGATTAGCAACCCTGGTAATGATGATTCACCACTACAACTGCTTTCTGTTCATCATAATCCCTCCTGTGACGGATGTGTACATGATGCTAAGAGAGGAAAGAAAGACAAAATGTAGCCAAGGAAAGACTGGCCGTCGTCTAGACATTAAAAAAATTAAAATGCTGTAACTAGATGGTGGGTGCAAGCAAACGGTTCGCGCGCCGTGCTGCCACTGACTCGCCTTCGCCACCAGTGCAGCATTCACTGTGAAAGCAGCCGCGTGGCTCAGACGCAAGCAAGTGGAGTTGTGCACCCCACAGACCACTCGTGACACTACGAAAGGAGCACATAAATCCATTATAAACGAAACTGAGCTGAAGTATCCAGTCTATTCAATCGCAAGCCACATGTCATTGACCAGAAATTTAGCACCGAATACCACATGAACGCTAACAAATTTCAGTTACTTGACGAAAAATCTAGGTTGTTTTACGGACTGGCAAAAGATCGATGCGGACCGGTACCGGTTGTTTTACGGACCGGAAAAAGATCTATGCGGACCGGTACCGGTCCCACACCGGTCCGCATCTTTCAGCCCCACCTGGTGGGTGCTAACACCCCAAGTTAAGAAACCCTGCTCTAGAGAATTGTAGAAAGGTTTATAACTTCATTGTTAGCAAATCATCTTGTTTGAACGAACGATGAATTTCCTCTAATTATCGAACGTTATTAAACTTGCTCAGCTGCCATGCTATGGCGTTATATCCAGAGCCGTATCAGCCGCACTCGATGCCCCCCAATTGGGGGCCCACGCTGTCACAGGGGCCCAAAATTCAGTCCCGTCACCACTTAGCTCGACCCCCGAAATTGATATACGAAGCACTAGAAATCAGTGAAATTGGAGGACCCTTTGAAAGAAATGTGCTCATATATTACAGTTACTTTGGACCCCCTTGAAAGCAAGGTATTTACACATTACAGCTAGTGTTGGGGGCCCCTTTGAAAGCAAGGTATTCTGCACATTACAGTTGCTCTTGGGGGCCCCTTTGAAGGCAGAGTACTGAATTATGATGTGGTTCAGAAAATATTATATGAGCGGATAATACATTTTTCATCAAAAATTAGGAATATTTACGCGTGAGACACCTTGAGGGGGGCCCGAGGCAAGTGCCTCGCTTGCATTCCCTTAAACACACCACTGTATATAACCCTGCGAATGATCTTATATGAGAATATGAAACCGATTGAACACGTTGCGCTTCATCAGATATGCGTACTTTCTCACCTGATGTGTGCATGTAAACACTGCAATGTAAAGTTATCTTTATATTATTGAACACATTGAAGTTGCTGATGAATTTATCACTTCAAAAAACACAGATTTAACGCGTTTTTTCATAAACCTGGACACCCACGTCGACTAAAAAAACAGACCTGGTGGAAAAAACCTTCAGTGGGAGCCCTGGTCACATGCGGCACAACGCCCACTACTGTAACTCAGGGTTGCCAGATGGTGCCAAATTTGGCAAATATTGCCAAAATCACTGTTTTCCAAAAAATTTGCTAATTTTTTTGGCAATATTTGTAACGCCATTTGCCATTTTTGAAATACCAGTTGTGACTATTAATATTAACAAAACTTATCAAATAATACCAAAACTTTAGAAAGTACAGCTCATATATTGAGGTAATATGTCTGAATATGATTTACTGCTTGAGGAATTGCTGTAGGCTAATTGTTGTAGTGCTTCATTTAATTGACAACCAATCACAACTGTGAAGTTATTTTAAAATTGTCCTGCGTTTCAGGTCTCGCTGTGCTTAGGTTTGTGTGCATTTAAAGTAATGATCCTGTAAATAACGATCAAAACTGAAATATATTGCTTCCGGTTTTCAACTAGGCCTGAAATATCACTTTAAGTTTTCAACTATGAATCATAAGGAATCATTTTGCAGCCAAAAATCAGAGTCTATAATCTAAAATTAAACCGAGGATATATTTCGCCTACTGTGTACGCATTTTGATTCCCAAGAAACAGACCTTTTCTTAATTATCAAACTTAAAAATTTAAAAGTATGGAAAAAATACGAATTGCAAAAGCTATGAAATCAAAATTGCCAAAAAATTGCCATTGAAAAATCAATATTGCCAAAAATATTGCCATTTTCAAAATTTTTTTGCCAAAAATTTGCCCCAAGTTAGACAAACACTTGCCATATTTTCTGTCAAGCATCTGGCAACCCTGCTGTAACTTGACGTGAACATTTTGAAGATTTATTGCCGTGTTATTATTACGCAATAAAACAACCCCTAGAAAGTTTCGCAACCTGCCTCTGCAGGCAAAGGATCGGACATGAGCGAACTGTGCAGTTGCGCTAAGTGTGTCGGAGGCCTCGCGGTCAAGACTGCCCTGATGGGCTTCGCGTCCATTTATGCGGCCCTGACTACAGGCCTATAGTTGTATACGTCCAGAAGTCAGACTTCCACTTGATCAACATGTTTTGTGTAGTGATTATTGTAAAAAAATTTACTATTGTCTAGTCCAGGTAGTCTTCGCTTAATTTGTACTGCAAAGCAGCAAGATACCTCTGGTGCTTACGACCAAAGTTACACATTTGCGAAGCCTGCTGTTCAGACAGCCAGATGGAGTTAATTGTGTAGTAGAAGAGTCTGTTTAGCAATCATTGCTAAGTTGTCCCAGAACAGAGTAGTGCAGTTAGTGGATGATGGATGTTAACCTTTGCGTCCACGTACACCTTAGTCTATATTTGTTAACATTTACAGGCGATTTGAAATACAAAATGTTATTAATCTAAACATGTGCCATTCACCCAGAGTTTAACAAATCCAGACATCAGCAATGTTTATGCATGCGTATTTCAGTCAGTAAAAAGCCCAGTGCGCACGCTTTGTAAGCATATTTCCCTAAGCTCACATGGCAAAGTTTATCAATTTGCACTAATGAAAGAAAACGTAGATTGCGGCGCACATGCTTTGACCGGACTCATGTTTGCTCCATCGGTAATACTGTTTTCATAACTGAACGGTAGGATTGATTCTGATTTCCTGCAAATACGTTTGCATTTCATTACGACATCTCTAAATAATCGCCGTCAATTAAATGAGAATGATTTACAACCCAATTTCTTTTGCTAAGCTCGTTCAAAAAATTTTAGGTGGAAACTACGAGCCTATTATGGGTATTTTCGAGAAAATATTTATAGTTAATTTGCACAATCTGCAAATGCTGTTCTTGTTGTGAATTAAATATAAATTTTCAGAATGTCTAGCCCCCTGCAGAAACATGAAGGCCACAGTGGAAGACTTTCTGGCGACGATTCTGCCCAGGTCCGCAGACCCGGGGGGGCCTTCGAGGGCAGTTGCCCCCAAGTCTTTTTTGCGGCTACCCATATTTTGTTGTGCTCAGAAAAAATTGTGTTAAAAGTGTTAAAAGCTATATGATAAAAGCAAAAATCTTTCCCCCCTAACAATGTATTTTGCCCCCCCCCACAAACCTTAAAACCTGACTACGGGTCTGATTCTGCCAAAATTGTGTCTGCAATTAGGATATTTTGTTTTGAAGGCCATTTGGCCTCGAGATGTACTATAACGTCAAACGTTTTTTATGAATCACCATTACGGGCCCCTGTAACCATTTTGGGGGGGCAGAGTTGGGCTGCTACGGCACTGGTTATATCTGTACTCCATCACGTCTCACTCTTTGTGGATAGAACTCGGTTGTTACTAGTGTCAGTTAAGACTGCAGAAAAACTACAATTATTGCAAACAAGGTGTATAGTGATCCAAATCACAATGAACAGGTCAAGACGAGTGTCTGTCTTAAACGTTGTTCAGTTCTTGAAAGATCCTTCTGTTTTGAAAAGCTTTTGATTGATTGCGGGCCATTTGCACTTTGACAAACCTGGTTGATTTTTTGGCCATTTTTCGGTCATACACCGAACGTTTTGTGAATTTACCGAAAAAATTAAGTCAATTCGATCATAATATCTGAAAAGGTACGCTAGAGTACACTGTTACGGCGAGTTTTAATACAACTGCGGGTCAAATGACCAAAATGTCTCAACGAAAAACAAATAGTAACAAAAGCTTGCAGTTTTGCCTTCATGGAAGATTTTAACACAAACTAGATAATTTTATTTTAACTCTACCACATCGAATCGAAACAACAAAAGATTAGAGTTGAACCGCGGAAGCCCAAAATCTCATGCAAACCAGGGCAAAATTTTGTGAATTGTTTGCGCTTAAACTTTCCTCCTTTCTTTTGTCCACAAAATCGTTCCGTGTTATTTGTCGGTCGTGCAAGTACTTTTTATCATTTGCCGCCCCGACAAATTTTCATTGCGTTTTGCCTACTTGTGGATGGAAAAAGTGGCGTAAATTCGGAGAAAATCCACTCCTTCAAAGTCCAGGTTCATAAACGTAAAGGACACCTGAAGCTGCTCTGCAGCTAACTAGGCAAGGCAAAAATGGTGAATGTCATCCAGCACACTCTCTCCTGTTTATCAATATATTGTGCGGCTATATGCTTCTATTTCATCAGTCAACATGTGCATTATATATTACATTCGATAAATGTTTGTACATCTGTGACGTGGTAGTGGTGTAATCTTTGTACATTACATTTCTACTTCATAAAGACAGTTTGCATTCCATCATGAATAACTATAAAATTGGGCTTTTGGGGAACTATTTGAATAGGAGCTTCTATTTCAATAAGAGATTCTATTTGAATAAGTAATTCTATTTGAATAAGAGCTGATGATGCCTTCGTAGGCGAAATATATATTCTGTAAGATCTTAGTGTCTGATTCTTTGCTGAGAAAGGATTTCTTTCCATAGACAGTGCTTTTGCGGAACTTTGGACGGATGTGTGGATTGCTCTCTTGTGAAGTCTGGTTCTTTTCATGTATTGCGCCATATAGCGGATAGTTGTTCCTGAGCGCAGAACGCGTCTGCGCTTGTGGTTACCGAAAGCGAGAAAGGTAATCAATTCGTGTTAGTAGTTTTCTCCAAGTCAGTTGTTCTTCGAACGAAAGTGCCGTTCAACCGAAGTGAAGTAATTCCATTGTACTTTCAAGTCGCTTGTCAGTTTCGTTCGATTCGCGTAACTTTGCACTTGGGCTCGCTGCTCTGGATCTTCATTGCAGAGCTTCCTTTACAATTTTCGGCTGAATTACGAGTGGTAACGTTACACCGTCTAATTCCAACACAGCCGCATGCTATTAATCATCAACATGGACGTAGCTGGGGACACATGAGCTGTATCCACCCCCTCCAAATAAAGAGCTGTTGTGTTATCGATGTACATACAGGTCAACTCTAATCATTTGCCGTCTTTTTTATTTTCATACGATATACATATTTTGCTAATA
>Ga0210059_1004703_pt1 | contig 22064 bp, 12 predicted proteins | sample Ectturendosymbi2_FD_188042 | JGI IMG/M metagenome (GOLD analysis project Ga0210059, IMG submission 188042) | Ecteinascidia turbinata endosymbiont from Florida, USA - Sample 2 (SPAdes) (version 2) | ecosystem: Host-associated > Tunicates > Ascidians > Unclassified | place: Key West, Florida...
ATTCGGATAAATGTCAGCATGGCAAGCACAGAGTGCCTCGATGGCACTCGAAGGAACAGTGCTAACATCTTCCTTCTTCCACTTATTTACCCAACGCTGCACTTCAGGAACAACCGCTGCTCTGGGATCAATATCTTCCTGATATATTTCCAGTAACCTTTCTAAATCTTGAGCAGTGTTTGGCGAAGCATTGCAATACTTAGGAATTAAGCCCCAAAGACTTCGGCACTTCTGCTTCTGATCAAAGAATCTATCCTCAATTTCCACTATTAAATGATCTAAATACGGTACAAATATGGCTTCCCGAAAAAAATACTCAGGGTCATCAGAATGATAATTATCTCTGAAAATTTGACTTTTGCATCTTCTGGGAATCAGTAGTGGAGCATCATATTTTTCACATTCATTCTTAGCTTGGCCAAATATTTTATGAATAACGTTTTCGCAATTTCTTCCGTTTTGTCGGAGAATATCCAGCACACTATCAATGAGCTCAATCACTGCAAATATATCCAATTCTTTCTTTTGCAGCAGTTTGGTAGCAGGCAGGATAATACCAGAAGTGTGTTGCATAACTAAAGCCGCGACTAAAAACGTGCATTGCTCTACAGAATTGAGCAAAGTCGCTGCTTTGGTCGCAACCTCCACTTGCTTGTTTCCCTGCTGCAATTCGTCAAGTGTAGAAGGCAGTGATGTAGTCGAGACTGTAACCTCCGAGACCGAGACCTGGCTCAAATTTCGAGACTAGACCGAGACCTGGAAGTTCGAGACCGAGACTCGAGACCTCACGTTTCTCTAATAGTAATTAAAGCTAACTCCTTGAATAATGCTGCGGTGTCATTGGTGCATGCACATTTTTTATTGAATTCAGTATAAATTTTAATCGGGGTAGAGGGCAAATGGTTTTCTCCATCTCGCAAACAACATAACAACAAAGAAAGCTTAGCCACTGGCCTTTTTGAACGTCTAAATTTTGAACAATCATTGTTTAAAACCGTTTTCTTGAGGAACGTCTTGCAAAACGTCATAGAAAATAACCTATGCGAAGTCTCGAGACAAAGAGCTCGAGACCGAGACGAGACCTGAGACCTAGACTTCAAAAAACGGGTCTCGAGACCGAGACCAAGTCCCGAGACTCCATCACTGGTAGAAGCAACTGCTGGCAATAGTGTCACAAAATGATGATCGAGTCGTGTCTTTCTACCCAGCGTGTGGCGCAAATTGGTTTCAGCTTCTGTCGCGAAGAAGCCGAGCCTGAAACTTCTCTTTCAACTGTTACAGGCAAGTTGCCTGTAACAACTTGTTTTTGTACAGAAAACCAGACTTGCTGAGGAGGCCTCCAAGCTGAGATGGCCGGACCAGGGACAAAACATTGCAACCAATCAGAACTGATTAATTGGCCAGCCAGCCTGCCTAAAAGCCGGCTGTCCGGGAGCACTAACCTCAAGTTAAATCAGTGGCAGCTCATGAAGTCAGCACAAGCTACGAGGAGTCACAAGACCAGTAAGCACGATGAGGAAGTAGTGACGAAGCACCAGGGGAAAACCCAAGCACTGACTAGCACCCTCACGTGCTTCACGAACCTTTTGAAACCAACCAATCACAAGGCTGGAAGTTAAGACGCCTTGACAACCAGAACATTCAGGAAGCTTTTAAATTACCCAATCACACTTGAACCAATCAGAACCCCAGGAATAAAGGCCCCTTGACAACCTGAGAGTATAAATAGAGCCATATTTGGACTGAAAGCTCAGTCTTGTCTTGACTTCTCTGCTGGCGTTCACGTAGGATCTGGTTAAGCTGTGGAATCCGGCCAAAGTGCTGCGCACAGTCAAGAGAAAAGTTGCTTGTCCGAACAAAACTCTGTCAAATCATTCCGTAAATTTTAGCTTGTCCGAGCGAATCTCTGTCAGTCAAAACTACAGATAATGGCTTGTCCGAATAAAACTCTGTCAGATTAATTTATGAAAGTCAGACGGAGAAATGAAGTTTTACCAGACTATTTTTGTGAAAACCAAGTTATGAAAGTATTATGCAGTAAGATTAAATGTTGTTTTATACCAGTATTTCACTGCAAGGCAATTGGTTCATGATTGAAATGTGTTTATGACATTATTCCGATTCTTATTCAGTTGTTGTTCAAGTCTAGAACGTTTGGTCAATTTGTTTACTCTCTTCGCCGCTGAAGATTCTATCTTCTTCTGCTTGTCACCTTGGGATGCCGTGCGAAGGGTGAGCAATGCTCCCCTTTGTGCCGCCGTGATTGAATCACACTTGGGTGACGCCCCCTTTTCGGCACGCGTGTACACTTTGATGTACGCCCGTTTCTGTTCGGCATGTCGGTTGCATCTCTTTGTAACCCGCTTCGGTCAAACTCAGCTTGGCAGCATAAACTACTTTGATTCTCCTCTGAATCAGCCTCACCTTGACTGAATTGCTTTCGACTAAAAATAATGACATTCGAAATTTTTATCAATGCTAGACTTCCGCCCGAACCAATATCCTTGTCACGCAGAATGAAACATGACTTACTAGCAGTGAAACGTGAGCGTGACGATATCACTTCAGTGTCAGCAGAATGAATACGTACTTACTTAATGAGTATATTTATAAAGCGAAACTCATTTAGATATAGAAATTCGAGCCTCATTTGTATGAGTAATTTGCTTGAATAGGGGAACCGATCTAAATGATTGTTGATCTCCTTATCGCAATTATAAACAATACAGAATTAATATGCGAGAATTATGTGAGCATTGTGACATGCCAAGAAGTACTTGAAACGTCATATCTTGGTGAGTACTGTTTGATGTATTTGAACGTATTTGCTGTGACAAATAAAAGTCATAAAATCAAGAACTATATGCTTCATTGGTGTATGTATTTTTAAGTATGAACCATCACAAGAATAGCCAGCATTAAGTAACTAACAATGAGGGCTGTTACCCAGACTAGTTTCTGCAAAAACAGTCCTTGACTAAGTGATGAGAATCCACGCATTTAAGCTAGCCATTATCTAAAATATTCACTGAGCCTAAAGCGTGGCGATACCACACCTAGGGCCGTGTCCCATCGTTACACAACATTGTCTTGAAATATCGATACGCGCTGTGCAGAACGCGACAGAAAAACGCGTATGTCCGATAAAGTTACCATCGCATTTCTGATAACGGGCAACTGCGATGAAGTACTAATGACCAAGTTAAGAACATGTTTGCAGCAATGAGTGTACATGGCCAAAGGGTACAATTCTTTTACTCTAGCCTGGACACCACGATATATTCCGCCCATATTACTTGCGCCATCATAACCTTGGCTACGGATATGCTCCAGATTAAGCCCAAGTTGAGATAGTTGGGTAACAATCGTAAATGCAAGATCGTTGCCTGTTGTTGAAGAAACTGGAACAGAGCACAAATATTCTTCGTGCACTTTGGTATCTTTGATAAACCGAACGGATAAACTAAGTTGTTCTGCTTGACTTACACCAGTCGTTTCATCCGCTAGTATCGAAAAGTATTTGCATTGGGAAATATCGGAAACTATTTGCTTTTGTATGGCATTACCCATCAAAGATATAATTTGATTTTGCACTCTCCAGCTTAAATATGAAGCGTTGCGGGGAGCCTTTAAAAATAGGTCAGATGTTTGCTTGTCAGCAGCCTCCACTCGCAGTCTTAAGGCAGCTTTAAAAACTCCGTCATTGCATTCAGTTTCGTTCAGTGAAAATCCACCAGCGTTTCTGTGACCCCTCAATGGTATTTCTTGGCGACCGCAAAATTCAATAGTTCTGATGATATGGGAAAGACGATTTCGATTTTCCTCGACAGCCTTCTGTCGACTGCTGTTTAAAGCATTTCGTACATCGCTGGATTTGTCAGCAGCAATAGAGATCCATCGCCCTACTAGGTTGCACTAGTATTATATAGGGAGTATGAATTACAATAGACTATCACAATGACTTGTTACTCATGGGCACCATCTCGTGGTGACCATTTATTTACATGTGGCGCCATCTACCCGCCGCCACACTCCACAGAACGTAGTGTGAAGTCTTTGCAATTTTCTTTTTTGCGAATTTTGTTGGGGAGGAATTGACAGTGTTTGCGTTTGTGTGGGGGAATACGAAAAACATAATCAGAACGATTAGGTTAGACTGCTAACATAGGGATGCCGATTCAAAACATCAACAAATAGCAGTAAGCAACACAGACTGTTATTAGAAGTCGATTCTGACGCCTGCTTTATACCAGTGGTCCCCGACCTTTTTGCAACGGACAGGACAAAACATAACAATTTAACCCCGGCCCGGTGGTATCCTGCCTTACGATGGTTGTTATTTTTCAACAGCTGAAATTAAGTTACCAGTTGAAACCATCACATAAGGCTGATGCATTTTGTACGTAAGTCTGCCCAGAAAGTAATTTTGCGGCCCTGTACAATTGTCCCGCGGTCCGGGGTTTGCAGGCCGCTGCTTCAGACGTGAGAATGTATTGCACTCAACGGCCAGTGCAGCCTTATTTTGCAACGGCCAATGCAGCCTTATATTGTCAAAAAAAAGAAGTTTGGAAGTGCAACAAATAAAAATTTTATGGTGCATCTCGAACCCGTTGTAAGATAAGATCCGTTTTTGGTCAAACATATTGCAAAACAAGCTAACCCGGAAAATATGTCGCATATAGATCAGCCGACTATTGTTGTTGGATATTTTGCTGATCAAGGGTCTATGGAACGTTTTCTATCATTTTTCGAAGCAGAAGCAGAGAACATGCCGACGCTGCATTTGCAAAGCGACTGCTAGACTGCTTAGTCAGTATAGGCATTAAAGTTTCAAAACGAAGATGTCAAACTTTCGACAACGCTGCAAACATGCCGGGTTCATTCAACAAAGATTTTTTTTTATTTTGAGAAGCCGTCAAACCATGGTGGCCTACATCGAACACCATGAGTTGACGCAACACGCCCGCTTTTCAGAAGGTCTCCCGAATTGAAATAGTCTAGGGCCCTGGAAAGCAAATTCCGAGTGTGTTTCATGTATATCACTTCATAAAAGCTTTTTTTATCGTCTTTAGTGGTACAGGCAGGGATTGTTTGATGTTTCCAAAAGTGCTGGGCGCAAGTCTCACTCTCCATCGCACCGCGGCACTCTATACCGGAAACCAGCATCATCTTTTTTGGAAGGTGTTCAACAAACTTTTCAACTACCTAAGTTTTGCAACAACTATCTGCCAACGACGCATGTGAAACTACAGCAAATTTTGTTAAATGCCTGGCAGTCTGAGAGTTGGAAATCTTTCAATAAAACTGTTATTTTCGTTTTATTTATTGACACAGGGCAAATCAAACATATTTGAGCAGTGCAAACGCAGGGAAACAGAGACTGTGATGTAAGGCAATAAATCGGCGTTCATTGCTTGTTTGAAACAAATTTTGCGCTGGAAAGATTGCGGTAGCTTACGTTTTTCCACGGTGTGCCGGTAATTCGCCCCTTTGACACCCTTATTTGACTTCACCCAGTTAATAAGCTGCACAACATTAAATTGATTTGATACAGTTTACACTTCTACAGGATACAGCTCAAGCCAGAAGACATTAAAAAATCACCAGCCTTCATGATTGCGCGCTGGAGGTGACTGCCCCAATTTTTTAACAATGGGCCTGCCAGATCAAAGCTTCCGCTAAAAGTCGAAAACACTGTTTCTAAGCCAAAACTTTCAGTGGTGCGTATCCTAAAGTCTTTGCCTTGTGGACAAAGGTAAGTACAATAGCTTAAACTTTGAAGAAGTAAAGAAATCTGAACACAAATAATGCCTTCGCGCATAGCCAGTGTAGCTTGCAATGCAGCGCAGCAGCTTCAATTACTTTGAAAACAGGCTTTAGAGACAAACTGCCACGATTAATTTAAACTGAAGTATTTGGAATTTTACAATTAGTATTCTGTTACTGGCACTAAAAACCGTGTCTGGGCGCATTTTTTTCAAATCAAAACACATCAAGCACCATTATTGCCCAAAATTACCCTAACTTGCTCGAAAAAAATTTATAAAAATGACTTCCAAAAATAGAAACATCTGCACTTCGATTTTGGGCACCAATTTTTTAAAATCAATGCACATCAAGCTATTTTGCAAAGGTTTTCACACATTTTGCCCAAATTCCCACAACACGTTTGGGGGTGCGCTGGCACCCCCTTCCCCCCCGCCTCCTACACCACTGACTCGAGTTCAAGTCCGATTCCATATCTTTCGGACTCCAGTCCTAGTCTGAGTACACGTACTAGAAATTTGGCTCAAAACCTATGACATTACACTTGCTAAAAGTACATGTAATAGATGGGTAAATGTTGCAATGCGTACGCCAACACTCGTCAGCTCAAATGAAATAAATATCGACACAAGACTAAGTAAGCCATAAAAACTTGATACAACGAATAAGCACAAGCGCCTTTTAGGTTTTCTGCAAAAATATCCGATTCTCATGGCAAAAATTTCAATGCAGTCACTTCCAAAAAGACATTCAAAATGTGACATCAAATACACGAAGCGAGCAAACTGCTGCTGACGTGTAGCACGGAACACCGAATGCCCCTGGGAGTTTGTAAGAAGAGGCATGATCGCATATCAAGGCAGGGGCGTGCGGAGGTCTGGTGATGCCCGGGCCGAATACTGGATTGTGTGCCTCCCAACCAAACTCTAGTACCAAGGAATGTGAGAAATACAGGCACAGCGAAAATACCTGCCGAGATCCTTGCCAAGTGCAGGACGATTACGCCACAACAGTGTTGCACAGTCCACAAAGAGAAAATATGTTAAATTGTCTTGCAGAATATGCCAAACAGGACAAAAATATGTCACATTTTATTCGTCGCAAAAAAACGCTTAAAAACCTTAAAAGTACGCAATAAGAACCTGGGCTGTGAAGGTGAACCGTCAAAATTACTCAAAACGTTTCAGTTGCCTTATTTGTCAAGCAGAAACTAGGCTATCACAGCTCTGTTAACCGGCATTCTGCACTTGTTGGTTAAGACACTCAGACTCAGATTCACAAATCACGGTGATTAAGTCTATTTTATTCACCCGGCAGTAGAAACACGAGTTCCTATGAAAACACCGCACAGTCCCAGGGGTTGCATGAGTGCTTCCAATCACAAACGTGTTCGAAATTCCGAACACAATTTTTATTCAACATATAAAAACTATGTCAAAAATATTGGTTATTACAAAAATTGCCAAAAATGACAAATATGAAGCATATGCCAATTAATACGTATTTATGCCAAACACCTCCACAAAATGCCAAATTTTGACAATTTGCCGGTTGGCAACACTGCGCCACTAAATCGTCGCCTGTCTGTTGAGATTCGTGTGTTGCTGCCTCTCCGCCTTAAGATATATTTCGTGGAACGCTGATTGCTGCCACGTGTTGCAGTTGACTGCATCGCCCTGAACTACTCAGACAAGCACAAAAGAAAGATGGTAATTACTAATTCCGGCATTAACTAGCGGGAAAGCTACAAGTAGCAATAGAGTTCCCTCAACGAGTTCACTCTTTGCTTCTACTAGTCACCACATTCAACCATCAATCGCAACAACCTCTAACCTTTTGTCATTTGTTTCAATGTTGTACAGTTAATTCGATTTTGACAAAATATTTTAATATCTATGTTAAAATTTGTGATGAAGCAAAACTGCAGGCCTGCAGATGACTCGCAACCAACCAAGAGCTTTCCGAAACGGAAGGATCTTTCAAGAATTAAACAACGTTGCGTTGGCTGAACTGCCACCAATTTTGATACGACAGATACTCGTCTTGACCTGTTTGTTGCTAGTTGAATCACTACACACCTCTTGCAATAGCTGTAGGTCTACTGCAGTCTTGACTGGCACCAGTAACAACCAATTTCCATCCATAAGAGTGGAACATGGTGGAGTGCAGATATAACGCCATAGCATGAGAATTGAGCACGTTAGATAAAGTTCGATAATTAGAGGAAATTGATCGTTGTTTCAAAAGAGATTAATTGTTTGCTTACAGTGAGATTTATAAGCCATTTTTTACTGAATTCGCGAGCGCAAGGAGTATCTGGAAAAAATGAATAACCTGCCCAGACACCATGGCGCGGGGCCCAATGCAACTACATCGGCTTGAGGCCGGCCCTGACTAAAAATGAAACTAAGCAGACAAGACACCACTGGTAACCTGAAGTGTTCTTTGCTCAAAAATCCAGTTTTGAACAAGGAATCTCGAGAGGTCTCAGTTTTTGTTCACTGTACTGCCACTTTGTTTTGATTGTGAGGTTTGCAGTGAAATGATAACAAATTTACGAATGATAAAAACTTAATACTTTTCAATTATATGCCGCTGCCATACTCGCACCCCTGGGAACCTTTCAAGTGCCCCATTTAAAGAACCCAGGCTCTGGAAATACTCGATATTTTGAAGACTACAAGTCGCAGATTAAACATACGTTAGCAGGAACTGCCCAGTCCACAAAGGTGGAAGAGAGATAGCGTTTGTAGATTTAAAATAACGGTGACATTGATTCAACTCTCTATAAGGTCATTTAAACATACATTTACATGCCTATCTCAGGCAAGTTCCCATTAGCTGCATGTGTTAGTAGCCTTGCAATATGGCATCTTGTTACAGCATTTAAATAAAATGTAAGTTTTGTAATTTTGCTTTTTGGATGTCCCCCGGTCATGGATGCCCGGGGCCGTCGCCCCGTTCGCCCCCCTCTGCACGGCGCTGCTGCCTCAAAGGCAAAAAAGCAAATACCGCCAAGATATGTCAGCTAAAGAAACACGAAAATGTTGTTTGGGTCTCAAAAAATATATCTCGTAGGTTTCTGTTGGTAGTGTTTGTTCATAGGTGGCGGTCCTCCGGCTGAAAGTTGCTTGGTCGGCATTTTACCTACTGGTCTAGAATTTGTTTTTAAATCGCAGGTTGATTTACTGCATGAAAATATTATTTATGTGCTAGTGAGACACGAGAAATGACTATAGTTCATCGCTTACAACCATGAAATGTGTACACGCACCAAAACGCTTTGTGGGCAACAACAAAGCATTCTTATAAAAGCAATTTTTACTTTGTTAAAAACAATAATTTCTTAAAATGACAAACGATAAAAGCAGTATTCAAGAAGTTTTGGAAGTATTGAAAAAAGTTGGTTTTGTTTCAGCGTATCACCATTTCTAGTACATCTTAATTCTTTGCATGGATCGTCTTGCGACTAAATTTGTAAATTTGGGTATGCCAGCGCATGCGAAATATCGCAGATCAATATACAGCTCGCAGTTATGAGGCTACATAATTTTGTGTGCGCTATCATGCTGCTCAACAAATTTAGATATTTGTTTAAGAGTTATTTGGACATTTTTGAAGATGAACCTTGTGTACTGTACGTTACATCCGGTTAAAATACAAGCAAGACCTTCTCAAATTCCAAAGATTTAACACGCAGGAACGAAGTAACCAAATAAACTGACGATAGCATTGCACACTTTCATTTAATTACTCTGAATAATTTGAACTGTGGAAAAAATTAGCTAAATGTTCAACTTAAACCAACCAGAAAGGAACACGAAGCGACCGGAACCACCGACAACGGATAGCATTATGCGCAAACAAAAGGCAAGGGAAACTGCAATGACAAACACAGCACATGATGATTTGTGTGAAGGCTGCTTGACGCAACATGTATACAGGCCATCACGAGTTGATACAGTAATTGCGTCACTTCCTGCTATCTGGATGGTTACAGAGTGCGTATAAAATAGAGACGTTTGAAATAGCCCAAGCGTCACACTGTAAAACATGAAAAAAAGCGAAGAAGGTTTGCTGAGAAGCACTAGATGCTGTCAGTCAATCTTAAAGTACGCAGTAAAGTTATGTGAAGAAACTAAAGAACAAACTATTAAAAACTGAAATAAAGGTACTTCGAATCTAAGTCAGAAGAAAGGTACAAGGTATGTTTTTGTATGCAGGTTTGGATCTAGGAAGTATTTCAAAATTTGATGAATTTATCCAAATGCATTTGGCATAGCGAGAAAATAGAAAAATTTCAGAAAAGGAAGTTACTAATCTTTGAACAAAGTCGTTACTCAGAAGAATGTATTCCAATGACATCGACTGGTGATTGGAAGCGCTTAGCGTTTTAAAGTTGGTTTTCGATGCCGGGTACCATCCTCTTTTGAGCCTCTGTGTGTCTCTCATGCTGCTTATTTTCTAGGGTTAAGGTTCTTTGCCGGTTGTAATCTAGGGTGGCAGTTTGGTTCCTATCAAACGCTACTGACATGCATTGATTGCTAGCTCCTTCTGGTTAAGTCATACAGCCGGAATGCTTTGCCGTTAACCTCTTCCATTGCGTTAATTAAATTTGCTGACAACGAAAACGTTCATTTTCAAAGCGTCCAGCGTGATTTCATTCGAACCTGTTGTTTTTTCTAACTGAAATGCGGCAGATAAGCTACGACCGGCTCGTTGCAACATTGTCACTTCTGAAGTTTTTAGATTTTGTTGGTAATGTCAGCACACGTCTCATTTTGTCGCTACCGCTTTTTTCCCCACCAGCTGAAAATCCAGTGGCCATATGTAATGTTTAATCAATCTGACTTTCACAAAAAAATGTATGTTGATGGTGTTGTAGTCACAAAATGAAACAATGGTTATCGCAAAATATACAAAACCTTAATTGATAATCAAGAGATCTAGAAATATAAAAAAGTGTAGAAATTTTGTTTATTTTAATTTCCATGAAAAAACACTAGGAAACCTTAAGCCTCTGTTTTGGAACATTTATCTTTTTTTGCATCGAATATAAGGTGAATGTGCAATAAAGTTGATTAATGACCTTGTTATCATGACAAATTAACTGTATACTATCATTGTGTCTATAAATTTTAAGCGCAGTCAATTTAATTATAGTAAACTAGAGTTGAAGGTTGTAGCTCGTGTTCTTTTCCTATTGTGTCTATTTTTCAGTATTTTTGATGATGTCGAGAATTTCGTCTCTCGAATGATAGCGTTCATTCAGTTTTGAAGACATGAGTGGGAATTTATCTCAACGGACATCAACATCAACAAGGCGTAGAACAGCCTTGAACAGGTGGAATTATTGCTGTTTATCCAGAAATGTAAACTTTGCACTTATTGTTTCCTAAACGATGAATTTTAACAGCTTCAGCACAAATGTCATTATCAATTATACACGAAAAATAGACTTGCAAAATTCAAACATCAGTCGAAAAAGATTTCTTTATTTTGGCGATGATTGTAGACGTTTTTACAGAATTTTCTTGGTTTCGTGTTGTGTTTTTTAGCTTGGTGCTTTTCCACTGTTGTAGCAACAGTCTGTCCAATCGTCAAAAGAGACACCGATAAGTTGCAAATGGAATTTTGACTGAAATGTTTATGCAGACATGTAGCAAAATATTTTTGTGGTTTTTGATTTGATCTTTGCAAAGGCTTGACACACTAGATCCGTGGTTCCCAAACTGGTGATAAATTGCCCCCTGGGGGTAATATGTGACTCTTCGGGGGGTAACGCGGAACCAAACCCACAATGTTTTTCTATATTATGAGTGATCACTGCGAAATATTGAGGGTAATAAGACATAGTCGCTACCTAGATTTAGGTAACGGCTCGAATAAGTTTGGGAACCACTGCACTAGATGAAGGGTGGGCAAACTTTTTTCGGTGAGGGCCACATTGTTCTGTCAGTACCAAGCGAAGAGCCAGTTTCTATAAATTATACTTTTTTATATAAAATATCGTATATTTTAATATTTTCAATTTTTAATATATGTATGTTTTTAATATTCAAACTGAGTTTACTTGATCAAGAGGATGGTATTTCACTATATATTTCTTGTGTTTTATATTGCCATATTATATTTAGTCAGTGATGCTCGACCAGCACAAAAGAGAATATTAAAAGTGTGCATTATACATTCGAGGGCCGCACAAGATGTTAAGCGGACCGTACTTTGCCAACCCGTGGACTAAAAATTCGTACTAACAATAGTCAAATTTGCGCTGTAGTTAAAAATGTTTTCCATAAAATGAATTGCAAATGTAGATTTTCATGGGAGAAGAACTCTTGACAGGGATGATCATCCCGGTTTTCACTACTTTAGATCTGAAAATAGAACTCCGTGCGCCAACTGTCCTCCCCGAACTAAAACTTGTCGAAGTTACTGGCAGGCTGAACGCAGGGCCTACGAGAAAGGCGTACAAGAGGAACACTGTACCCGGGCCCGAGAGGTACTGGGGCTCGGGAGGATGAAAGTACTCACGTTAAGTTTTTCTGTAATCAAGCCCAAAATTATTAATGTAAGCCAGTTTCCAGTATAACATTTAATCTATTTCTAATCTTAGCATGGCAACTGTTTTATCTATATTCTGATTACAATATAAGCAAGCTATACAAGTTTTGACGAGGGCCTCAGAAGCTTGGGGGCCCGGATCCCTCCTGCGACGGATGAGGCGGCTTGCCTGCTCACTTACGCACTAGGCTAAAGGGAGCTCCCAGTAGCTTTCGTTCTACCAAGGATGTTATGCTTAGCGCGTCGCATGTAGCCGCCACCGCGCTGCTACTCGCACGTGCACGTGATGCTGAAGAAAATCGAATGCGAAGGAAGAATTTGGTCGACAAAACGTACTAGCCAAGGAAAGACTGAGCGTCATCTATACCTTTCCATAAAGTAAAGAAATAAAAAACGTAAGCTGACCTTGATTGTAAGCCGCATGAAATGATGAAACTTTTTACGCCGCGGCTTACAATCGAATAAATACGGTACTCAACTGCACATACAGATAGCTGCGAGAAGAGAGTTTATGATATAAACAGTCCCATCGACACGGGGGAAGGTTTTGGTGGGCTTGGCCCCTCAAAACAAAGTTCCAAGCCCCTCAAATTGAAGTATGAAACACTATAAGTTAGTGGAATTTTTGTCAAATTTGAATGCCAAGCCCCCCTCTGCACAAACGTAAAGCCCCCCTACTGACGACTTTCTGGCGACGGTTCTGGGTATAAACACTGCAGTGTATTCTTACTAAGAAAAAATATTTCCACAGGCTAGAGAGTGACTCGGCAAAAAACAACATTCACTCGAACAATAAACAGAAACCAAAGATTACAAACAAAAACACCGGAAAAATAACATGTCAATACGGCCAGCCAGTCTGAGCGTGAAAGGTGCTTCAAAACTTATGTCGTGAGTTTCACCTACATTTTCAGGTGTTCTAGTTAACGCCACTGCTTTAACGTTGCTGCTTAAAAGCTTTGCTGAAAAAAAAACGTTTCAGTCGCGGCGTTTTAGCTAACATTACCAGATTCTTGCGCTTTTTCTCCTCAGAAACTTTGCCATTTTTTAACTGCTAATAGCATTACAGACTCGGCATTGCGCCAGCTAAACACTGCAATCTTGTTTCTGCTCTTTCGTTCTACAAATCGACTGATCAAAAACCTTTTCTGACGGACCACGCAATAACATGCGGTGTAAATGACTTGACTAGCTTCATGTTTATGATCTAACGCAAGAATAGTAGCCATCAGAGGAAAAGTGCGTTTCCACCACACGTTGCCTTTTATGACGAAACAACGGACGCAAGTCGGCTGCGACTACTACGACCAGACCGCAAAAGAAATTACAGAATCATTGATACTAAACAGCAACCACAGCAGAACTAGCTTTGCTGCTTAAGCACGCAAATAGTTTCGTTTTTCGCGGCATTTGTGCAGTAGGCGTGATGCACGAGTAGATAAACCCATGCTAAAGGAACGATTATTAGGAAGAGTTACAAGCAAAATTCAAATATATTTGCATTGAATAAAACCGAAAATATTTATATTCACTAGTGATTAATAAAACTGGCAAAAAGACAAACTTGCAGAGAAATCATTAATGATACTCAACGCAACATCGGAATATAGAGTTTGTATTCTTGTATCTCTTTTGAATCACAATTTTTCAAACGAATATATTTTTAAAATAAATAAATGTTATCACGGGACCCCCTTGGAGCGGAGGGCCCAGGGCACTTGCCCCCGTTGCCCCCCCATTAATCCGGCCCTGGCGATGTGAGAAAGACTTTTGCAGATATCATATTGTCCCTGTTGCAAGAGCTCCTGGAATATGCAACGGACGCAGAGGTGGAGCAGCAGCTGCAGCATCATCAGCTGCTTCGGTGTGCTCACGAAAACGAATCAATGTGGCGAATAAAGGCAAAAAAGCAACCCCTTGGCGGAACTAGGGCGTGAAATATGTTGTGCGAGCAAAGAAAAGAGCCGACACGACAGAACAAAGTTGAACCTTCATTGCATTTGCGCTCCGGTAAGGCGCGATATTCCGCCGTCCTCACAGTGAAATATTCGAAAGTGCAATCTTGGAGACTTTGGGACATTATTTTGATTACAAATACTGGCAAGCCAATAAACTATTCTGGCGAATCATCCAGCGTCTTTGCGGCAACAAATCGTAATATTGTTAGATTCATCAAAACGAAAATATTATCTTACTCAGCAATGAGGAGGGCATCCCTGGCAGATGGAGAGAGTTTTTCAAATATCATTTGAACCTAGTCACTATCGCAAAATCGGACGCACAGGAGGTGCATTTGGGTAAGAAAAATACTATCAGTGCAGCCGAAGTCATCCCAGCTGTCAAAGTGCTGAAGGCTGGAGAGGCTGTAGGTTGTGACGAAATCCAATCTGAATTGCTCAAAGCCTTGAACAGAGAAAGACGTCTTTGGCTGATTTGTGTGTGTCAGGTGGCTTAGTGTACAGGGAGGGCGCCAAAATATTGGCAAACTGGGGTGATCATCCCCGTACACAAGAAGGAACACTGGAGAGAATGCATTAACTACCGGGGCATCTTTCTATGCGACCTCGCTGTGAAAGTATATGCCAAGTACCACAGGCGTACGGGAAGGCATTTTACTGGGGGGCGGAAAAAATTTGCCCTGAAAATAACAATTTGCCCTAAAAATAGACAATTTGCCCTGAAACTAACTTTTTAGTTAATTCGAATGGGGCCTGAAACCTTATGTAAATCTCTTCTATACAGTAGAATACGTTCATAACGGCTTCCTCTGTAACGTCAATTCGCCCATAACGTTACATTTTGTTTGGTCGCGATGGCATCTTTTATATGCATTTCAATTCGCTTATAACGTTAATTCGGCAATAACATTATTTATGCAATCCCCTAGAGGTGCCGTTATAGGCAAATTCTTAACTCAAGGGATTGAAGTTCCTTGCGTGTTGCGTTCTCCCAGACAACAAATTTTACGGTAATTGCTTTTAGTGATGCAAATATGTACGCGACTTCGATGACGCAACGCAATGTGTTAAAAGCGACGATTCCGGATCGTATGGTCTGACTCCCTAAACCTGCCTGTGTTATCATTGCTGTGCGCTTGAGCAAGGCATTAAAGACGCGAACTCAAAGGAGTCAAGCAATCTGCATGTCCGTACTGACCGCTTCTAAAACTCCTGTTAATCAAAAAAATCTATCATAACACCTTGCACCTCTACCCAGTGAAAACGAGCAAACACTCGAAACGAACAAAGATAGAAATACCGAATTCTTATATCAAGCTCTTGAACTATCGACATCAGATTGTTAGATTTTTACAGAAAACGAGGGCTTGGTCCAGATCAAATTCATTATAAACATTCACGACTTTGGTCCAGATTACACACTACATTGGCCCAAATTACACGGATCACCCCCAAGTGAATACACTGTATTGAAAATTTTTCAACGTTCAGGATTTTTGAGCAACTTGCGCTTGCCCTGAAAAACAGAGTTACCCTGGAATTTTTCACTGTATTGAATATACTTTTTACATTCAGATTTTTTGAGGAACTTGCGCTTGCCCTGAAAAACAACGTTTGACCTGAATTCACAGTCCTGAATATATATTTTTTATTATTCAGGATTTTTGAGCAACTTGCGCTTGCCCTGAAAACAGAGTTTGCCCTGAAATTTTTCAAGCCGGGGGGGCGGCCGACCCCCCGGCTCGTATGCCTACGCCAAGTACCTTACAAAATGATACCACAAAATAATTGAATCAAGCTGGTGGATATCCAGTGTGGCTTTTATCTTAGCACTACATATCAATTTTTCACTCTCCAGCAAATTTTTGAAAGATCTGTTTAAATAAGCCCGTGATGTCTTCGCACGCTTTATTGATCTCGAGTAAACATAATACCAGATTGCTCGAATAAAGCTTAGAGGAGTTTTGCAGAAGTACACTGTTGACAAGGTAAAATCACAACCGTTCATCGTGGATGTTGGATTCCGACAAGACTGTGTGCTTTCACCGTTCCTCTTCATAATTTATATGATTTGAATAGACAGTCACAGTGGAGTCGACAAGGGTGTCAATGTTGGAAGCTGCAGGATCAACAGTTTGTTCAATGATTAATCGATAGGTGTAGAGCCGCGGTTCCCAATCTTTTGGTTGCTGGGGGCCACATTCGTGACGTTATCAGCACCCGCGGGCCTGACTAGAGGCAATAGCTTCCAACGCAAAAAGCATCCATGATGTAACAGTTACCTGTTTTTATGTTTGTTTGTGTGCGTTGTTCGCAAAGTATAACATTACAAACGAATGGTCTACCTAGGTCACACGTAAGTCACTTTAATTCCACACATTGCAAGTAAACTTCAAAATTCTTGCTTGACCAAAGCGGAAAGGTCTGGTTTGTTTTGGTTTCAAAAGACCACTGCGAAAAAATTCTCAATTGCAGCAAATGCTTTTTCCTTTTTGTGTAACTACATCTCAGGTTGATTCATTTACAGTTAATTATCAAAATATAAACATTCCTAGGAATGCTCTCGGGCGGGATTGGAACTTTTCGCCGACCTGGTTTGGCCCGCGGTCGGATTTTAGGGACCGCTGGCGTAGAAAATATAATGAAAAAATTTTCTACAATTCCATCGATTACGAGTATTTCTCTTTGTTATTTCATATCGGTGGCAAATCGGCAACCATTAAGAGTTTTTGTTTAATTTACCAAGGCATTTACATGACTTTATCAGAATGTCTTTGCTTTTCATTCGAAGATATTGTTACGATCAGTTGAATGAAGCTTTGGAACATTCAATAAAAGAGATATCTCCAAAGCAATCAACTCCAAAGTTTCTGAGACAGCTTGGATTTACAGAAAATGAAATTGAAACTTATAAGGATGGGAACCTACGAACGTTGATTTCGCATTGGAGAAGAAACGTTTGTGAACCCAACGGTTCGTATCTTTGAGTCATGATTTCGTTTTCGGAAACTGCGAGCATGAAGCATATAATCGTTCACAAAACAACCGCAAAGATTTTATATTACCACTAAGAATTTAATCGATGTTTCTCCTAAAATTTGAAGACCTGAAGTTCACAAAATTAATAAAAGATTAATAAAAAATATTAAACCTTCTCTAGAGAATGGTTCTAATTTTATAAAATATCTCAATGTTGTCTGAACATTGGCGTGCCTTATGGCCAAAAACGATAATTATTTAATTATTCCCCGATGGATTCATTAGGTCACTAAGGTCGTAGCTGTTCGATTTGCAAACCTTGGCGATCTTGATGAGATTTCGCAACTGGGTACCAGTGACTGGCATTCAACATTTTGTAAATCGCAATTATTAGCAACCGCTGACGTTTTTCGTAATTACATTCCGACCTCAATTTGGTGCCCCCATAATGCGCCATCCAGTGGAGATGACCCCACTTGCCCTCCTAGTTACAGTTACACCATTGTGCCTGAAGCGTGCAGAGCCATCAGCGCACAGAAAAAATGCCTTTTTTTATCCTAAAAATACATTTCTATGCCGTAAAAGTTAAAAAACAACGATCTTGATTCTCCTCATCTTCAAACCATTTGCTGCTCTTGGAACGGAATGCTCTTCCAGTCTTGCACGCTTATGCATAACGCTGACCAGAAATAGCAAAGGTATGCTACTGGTCGTACACAAGAAATCATTTGATAGTCCCTGCAACATTATTTCAAATTCAAACATGTGTTGCAGCCACAAAACTGCGTCGCCCCGAGCAAACCAAAGTGTAAGTCGAACCTTCAATCTTTGGCATAACAGCAATAGAGTTTTCCCACTCGACTAGCTTCTCTACTATTACTGCTACGCATTCGACGTTATATGCGGCGAATCACCACGCTAAACTACCGTCATTTCGCAAGTGGAGTCATTACCGGATTTTACAATGCAAAGTAGACTTTTATTGCTCTTTCCATTACGAAATGTTTCTAACACTGTGAAGGTCACCTGCAAGTATAAATGTCGTTAAAAGGGAAATCAGAGTAGCCTACAAACAGACTATTCCGCATACTTATTTAATCCATTCTCACATCAGAAACATTTCCTGATCTAGGCAATTTTGTTTCGAAAACAATATGCAGCTCAAGCACGTCTACGGTTTTGCTGCGTCCTACTTTCACTTAATGCATATCATTTTCAGCAGGTTTCAAACGACCCTCGTTTGCATCTGTTGTCGCTATTATCAAATTTCACTGCAAAGGCGATTTTAATGTAACTTGATCAACAAAGGCTCATTTCAGAAAAAATACACGATGTGTTCTGCAGGTTCTTGCTGTCGCTGCATCGAAATAATTCAGGGGGGAAGAGAAGAAATCTTATGCAATAAACGTGATTGCAAAATAGGTGATTACTTCCCAAGAGGCAGTTCTTTTTACAGACGTAAGTTGATTTCGTGTTGAGATATCATTATCCTTTGGCGCTCTTAACCTAATTTTTGATTCATGAAAACCTAAACAGTCTTTTATTTTTTAATCAATTTATATGTGCTTTGGCAAGTCCTACAATGTGTTTTGGCAAGTCCTACAGGCTGCGTGTGATGCAAGAATCCACTCAACAGAGGGACCAAAAGTCTTGGCATTGTAAAACAATATAACGAAAGGTTGTTTCGCAATTAGGCACTGTTAGAAATAGTTTCGGCAACCCTGGGTGACTTAGAAAAATTGTAACAGTGGCACTAACTTAAAGTTACCATTCAGGCTGTTTCGACTCAATGCCAGCATGTCCAACGCGCAACTGCGTTAAGGAATATTTTTTGTAAATGATGTTTCTAAGTTTCACTTAGCGTAATCTAATGCAGCCGTAACGTCAACCTTCGTTAATCTTTGAAGCATGTTGCGCATGCAGTGCTGTGTTTCCTACCCTTGTAAATCGCAGATTGCTCGGATCAAACCTTTATTGGGGTAGTGCTACCTCAATTCGTAGGACTGCCGAATGTCACAGTTACTGCTCCAGTCGTCCTGTTCTTGCTCCTTTGATTGTCAAAAAGCTTGGAAATGCCACCTGTTAAACATTTCAGTTGAAAGGATTTCTTCTGTAGATTCAAAATAAACCATTACCTAGCGAGGATTTCACTTATACTATACTTATACGTCAAGTTAGTTGAAGACCACGTAACAACTCAGATTAAAACTGACAGCTCAGCTGTAGCTTGTTTTTGTAGTATCAGCACCTCAAGTTGTAGTTTACTGTAGATTTTTTACAAATCTGAATCAAAAACTACAGCAAACTTTGTGGCTCGGCCATCCAGTACTCAACGCATAACGAGTTTCTGGATAAATTTTGTACGTGTTCGTAAAATGTCAATTGTTCTACAGCAGGCTTGCACAACATACGGCCTGCGGGCCGCATGCGGTTCGGGAAAGCTTTTCTTGCGGGCCGCGAGAGCTTTCGCAACTGTAGAAAACGTTGCAAAAGCTCGACCTCGAGTAACTAATTGTCATTGTAGAATTTCTTCAAGACTACAAGAAAATCTCTACATCGAAATGAAATAGACGTTTGCGGCTCACGGCAAATTTATGTTCATAATTTGGCCCTTCCAACTTTCTGAGTTGTGCAGACCTGTTGTACAGTGTAGTAACACAAGAAAATAGGGTTGCCAGTGTACAATTTCAAACGCTATCAAATTTTTTACTATCTGCTAGTAGGTTAATGATAAAGAAAAATGAAATTTTTGTTGCTACCGTGCACTAACAGCGGAGCGGTTACAATCATTATGAAAGCCCACAAATAACTCAAAGCAATATCTTTGCAGGAAGAAACCGTTCTTGGTTGATGTATTCCGTCATTCAAAAATTTACTGATGGTCATCATTGGGAAAAGTTTGTCAGAGTACATTTGAAAGTGTCGGAGTCACAAATACAAATCATGAAACAAGATTATGACACAAATTGTGAAGAACAAAAATATCAAACCTTGCTGTTGTGGGTGAAACGAGAAAACTTAAGTAAGCTGATGTTGTGTTGCAAGTAAAGGGAAGATCCTATTTCAAACGTCATGTTTATTCAAACAATGTAATAATTCAACAATGATAATGTCATAAATTAAATGAAAAATTAAATATCTTTTCATTTAACCTTGGGCAAAGAACAATTACTTCGAGATTTGTTTATCCAAGACAGCTAATATTCAGTTCATTTTCATTTATGTTCGATTTTTGAAGCCGTTTCGGACTGTCTCGAATAGTCTGCGGCGCCCATCTCAACATGCTTGGGCCGTGGACCGCACGGCTGCTTGTGCAGTGGATGCTGCACAGGTGGCAAGTCAACGGCAGCACCGCGCATGAACTGTTTCCTTGCATCCATCCATCTACGCCGAACACGAGACAGGACAGGTCGCAAGTACCTTTTTCAAAATGCCTTTGGTAGCGCGTGTTCAACCAACTACATCGCTTCGCCGGATCTGCTAAAACTCTCGCACCGAAAACTGAGACTGATTACAGTTTATTTTAAGCAGCACGTTTTTACAAAAAAGTCCTATCCACTGCTTAACGCGCTAGGGTGTTAGACCTTACTGTGGTACTTAAAAGCACTAGTTTTTCTGCATGCTTTCGAGGAATCAGTCGACTGCCATCTGCTTTCGTCTTTTTGCGATGATTCAAACTTGCACATATCTCTATTCAAGTATGTACTTTCCACGATGGGTGTAATGGTCAATGGTCAATGGTTTATTGTTTCATATGACTCAGCCAACAAGCAAAAGCATCATAAAAGCCATCGCATGCAGTAAGCCAACCATTGGCGAACATTAGAGCAAATGAAAACACAATGGCACAATAGTTGATCAGTGTAAACAAAGAGGGGCGCTGTGTCATATAGGATTGGCGAAAGACCGTGGCGGTCATCTAGTCAACCAACCCATGTTTATCATTTTTTGATAAGTGTTAAGAAACAACAGTTGGACATCAAATAAGCATAATGAAATAAAAAACACAAAAAAAATGAATGAACGCAGAACATGGTGAAGAAAATGTACAGGTGAAACCGCATGCCTATGTACACAGATGAGTGGATCGAATTTAAGTGAAGGATTTTGGTGAGGTTAGAATATGTTTAGCAATATGAAAAAAAAATTGAAAAAAATAGTACTTATAAAAAAGTAAAAAAGTCACAAAAACTAATTAAAGAGGTACAGAAGAAAAAACGCAAAACAGAAAAAAACAAATGGTGTACTTATATGTCGAGAGGTATAGAATGTGCACACAGAATATATGAAAAAGTAAGTGTTCACAAAAAATAAGCAGAGTTACAGAATACTAGAATACACAGTATTTTGTTCTGGACAAGGGAAATGCTGCTAAAGTTCATAATTGGGAATTTTTGTCATGTAGGAGGTGTTTCTTAAGTTTCCATTTAAAGGTAAAGGTGGTTGAAAATTTAATATCGTCTGGTATTGAAGACCATACTTTTGGGCCTATGAACTTAAGAGAACATTTTCCTGAGGAAGAGTTAACTCTAGGTAAAAACAAGTTTTTAGAGGTTGCTAGTTTTGTGGAATGATAATGGATTGAGCTGAGTGGAACAAAGTATTCATCAAAATGATTTGGAAGAAGTTTGTTATGATAAGAGTGCATGAATTTGCCTACTGAAAAGCTGTATAGTTTGGGAAGGCATAAGATGTTTAAGTGCTGGAAATGTTCTTCTAGTGATCCCGAATTAATTGGATTTATTATTTTTATAGCTTTATTTTGGAGCTTAGTGAGAGGTTGAATGGTTGCATTTG
>Ga0210059_1004704_pt1 | contig 22062 bp, 16 predicted proteins | sample Ectturendosymbi2_FD_188042 | JGI IMG/M metagenome (GOLD analysis project Ga0210059, IMG submission 188042) | Ecteinascidia turbinata endosymbiont from Florida, USA - Sample 2 (SPAdes) (version 2) | ecosystem: Host-associated > Tunicates > Ascidians > Unclassified | place: Key West, Florida...
CAAGATCTTTGCCTGTTGTTGAAGAAACTGGAACAAAGCACAAAAATTCTTCGTGCACTTTGGTATCTTTGATAAACCGAACGGATAAACTAAGTTGCTCTGTTTGACTTACATCAGTCGTTTCATCCGCTAGTATCGAAAAGTATTTGCATTGGGAAATATCGGAAAGTATTTGCTTTTGTATGGCATCACCCATCAAAGATATAATTTGATTTTGCACTCTCCAGCTTAAATATGAAGCGTTGCGGGGAGCCTTTAAAAAGAGGTCAGATGTTTGCTTGTCTCAGCAGCCTCCACTCGCAGTCTTAAGGCAGCTTTAAAAACTCTGTCATTGCAATCAGTTTCGCCCAGTGAAAATCCACCGGCGTCTCTGTGACCCCTCAATGGTATTTCTTGGCGACCGCAAAATTCAATAGTTCTGATGATATGGGAAAGACGATTTTGATTTTATTCGACAGCCTTGTGTCGATTGCTGTGTAAAGCATTTCGTACATCTCTGGATTTGTCGGCATCTGTCTGCACAAAGTTATCGAACATGGCTGCACATAATTTATGATAGTGACAGTTTTGGTGATTATTGCAGTGTTCCTTTGCCTTTTTATAATTGCAGTGTGGTCCCGAAACTAATGAGCCAGGAGGTTTTGCGCTACGACTGACAGTCTGAGGAGCAAACACTACGCACCATTTGCAAAAAGCTCCATTGTAAATATTACTGTACGCTAACCATGTAAAATCGTTTAACCATTGCTTCTGGAAACTTCGATTTTGAGCACCAACTGTTGAATATATAAACGAGAAGCCCGAAGGAGGGGACCAGCAATTAAACAATATCTTTCGTCGATCAGCATCAGTCAGGGGAACTCCAACGAAGTTACCAATATAATTTTCACTATTAATCCTTGACTGGCAGACTCTGAGCACGAGCTAGTGTCATTTCTATCTCTTTTGCAAAAGTCTCTTTCTCTTGACGAACACCTTTTCAGCTTGCGTTGTACAACGACAAACTTATCCGTTTTTCCTCGCACTCTTCTGACTATCACGGTACCCGAAATTCGAACTACAGGAGGAACAACTCCAATCGTAACGCATTGCGCAACACGTGCAGAGTTTCTACGTCATAGCATGTTTGAAGCGGTTTCTCTCAATACCATTATGACTCATGAATCGCAACGTCTTTATCGAAAAACGACATTCAGCGAGGGTTTCCTATAGTCTTAGCACGATTTGCTTGTTGCAGTTGAAGTGTAACACTCGTAACGTAACAAGGTAACAGATCACTACACCACTAGTTATAATCGAAATCTTTATATAGCTATATATGCATGTGCGGAATTGTTTTGTGTTTTACCAAATGTCAGCAACAAATTTGTGTTTAGGCGATTTCCGTTAAGGGGGGGACTCTAGCCCCCTCACCCTCCCCCTGCGTGCGCCCTTGGGGTTTGCTGCGATTTCGGACGTAATAATGTTGTTTTGCCCACTACTGGACGATTGAATAAGATAGGTGCGGTAAGTAAGGCAAGAAACGTGGTCTTACAGTACGTGGTTTGGTAAAAGCTAAATCCATTGTGCATGCATTGTTTCAACTTCATGATGTTCTCAGGCTTGAACATACTTTAGTTATTAATGTACTTATCAATATATCCCAAAGTCAAACAACCAAATGTTTTAAATTTTGAAGTATAAAACTCATGAATATGTTGCTCAGTTATCCTCAACACCTAAGGCTGAATTATTTTGCAGTTGCAAACGCAGAAAATTTATAGGTCAAAATAAATTCAAAATTTGTAAATTACAAAGTCAAAATTCAAAATTTTAGGTAAAAAAATTGGTTGCGCTAATGATCAGTGTCTTCACATTGATGAATATCTTTAATTTGTATTAATGATAACATAATTGAAGACAAATTTAGCAAATTTTTATTTCAGAAGTGTGTGTATCAAACTGGTAGCCCTTCGCATGACTTTGTACCAAGAATTAGCTCTCAGTTTCAAAAAGGTTGGTGACCCCTGCTGTAAATGAAAAGGAAGGTTTAAGTACCAGTGGTAAATAATTTGTGTTTGTGTGTTTTTCTTCATGTTTTCAAAAGACATAGCTATTGCGCTACTGGCTGCGTGTCTTAATGTATTTTTTCACCACGACTGGCATTTCCACCTGTGCACAGGCACCAAAGGAAGTTTGCTTGCCACTTGCCAGGCCAATACAAGCTTGGACAGACCAATTCGAGTTTTGTCACTTCCGAATCGTCGACGCCAGCATTCGAAGAAAGTATTCCAGTCAATGGAATCCGAAAACCTTTGGTCGGACTGTACACCGAGAGCGTGTAGCGCAGTGATGAAGCCGCTGGAGCAGTTCTACGCATGGCGAGCATATAAAACTGTTCGTAAAGAAATGTTGATCTCAGCCGTTGTCGCTTTAGGCGAACAACGCGGTGATCGTAAACAAATATATCAAGGGTGGCTAAACTGCGGCTCTTCGAACCTTTGCATGCAGGGTTGAAATCTAAACAAGTACTTTCGGCCAGGATCAGATCGTTTCTCATTTTTTTGTGTTGTCTCTTTTAAATATTTCTAAAATAAACATATAACGTTTTTCGACGCTGCGAGTTCTTATTAAAAAAGTGCGTTAAAAACTAGGGCCACGACAAAGCTTGCTGAAACGAAACATTTTGATGTTTCAGATGATGTGGAATTGTCCAGAGAATATTATTCTTGTCATAGTACTAAGGCTGCAACATTTTGGTTAATTTTGTTTCCAGTTGGTTTACCAGCAAAATCATTTAAACAACGTATTTCTCAAAGCGTTGATGTTGTCGCACAAGCTCAAGGGATGTTCGATGCAGAATCATTAAAAATAATGGAAACGAAAACATCGTTCATCCTGAAACTTGAAGAAAGCGCTGCACATAGGATCAGTGGTCAAATAGATGCCGTAAAAAATCAGTAAGATGACTGCCAATTTACAAAGTTAGGTGCTAATCACCAAGAAAGCTAACAATAAATAAATAGTTGTTATTCTAACTAATTGATATCTACGTTTTCATTTTATTGTTTTTTTCTTTCTTGTATCCCAAATTTAAAATTATTTTGCATTTTACTGCAGTGTATAGATATCAAGAGCTAAAGAAGCTGTTGATCTGTGATTACTTTAAAGTGACAGTATGGCTGGTGGAAAAATCCCTTACAAAGTCGGTAAGTTCAGAATTCGAGACACTGATTTTAAGTTTCTGTTTGCTACAATACTAAATGCTCCTTGTTTCTTGTAGTGTTTTGTCAACCGTTACTGTGTGGAATCAAGTGGAGGTATTTTCTTCAGTGAATATTTGAAACTTAGCCCCTTAATTCTGGTCCTATTGCATGCTGTAAAACTTGGGTCGGTTAACAAAATTTTTGAAACGAAGATTTCCTTCGTCGGATTAAGACGTTGGTTCAAAATTCAGCTGAACCTTCAACCATTCAATTTTACGTCACAAGTACTGTAATTATCTCGTAATACACAAGATTAACGTTGAGTTCGGAGTGTCTAACTTAAACTCGCAATTGTGACATCAATTTTAATGTTTGTGACATCATTTTTACTTATGTGGGAGGAAGCTATGAAAATCCCGAGTTGATTGTCTATATATCAAAACAAACAAATATTTTTTACTTTTGCTTCAACTCATGAGTTTTATTTGATGAAGATAAGATTACTGTCGTAACCTTCTGGGTTTACCATTGCACGGTGTCCGTTGCAGCAACTTGACCAGGCCATAGATAAACCAAATGAAAAACTGCCGATGCCAACAGAAACTATTTAAAAACTGTAATTCAAAATAATTCTGAAGCAATCATAATTATTCGATAATTTTCCTGAAATGAAAGTTACTTCCTCGTCTCGGTGTTCCAGCTAGTTGCTTTTTTGTCCCGATGAACTCAACTGACCTCAACGAACTGAAAAGAGATCAACATAACAGACGAGCCGTTAAAATTTCCGTTGCCATTGCAGGATAAAACGATGATTTTCTTTTTTTCTTTAAACTTATTCTAGAGCAAAAATTTTGTAAAACGTCAAAACAGTTTAAACAGCTTGTTCTATACCGAGACGCATTCAAGTCGCCATAATCGTTAAAAGTCGCTATCTAAATTGTGCAACGTTATGATTTGGAGAAAGGCATGGCCATGCAAAGTTTATTGGATCTACCGTTCTAACGCACAGGAAGAGAACTACCTCTGGGTACAGATACTAAGCCTGGGGAGGGCAACCCCGTGCCGAACTCGGCACGCGAGCACTTCTATCCGGCACGCGAGCGAGGCCTCGGAAACTAGATGTTCCCCTTTCAAAGTGTCCGTTTCTTCATTTTCGTTTCTTAACAATTCGTTATTTAATTTAACCCTGATGTGCTTTTGTTCCATATGGCTACAAACAGAGCCGTATCAGCCGCACTCCGTACCCCCCAATTGAGGAGGGGGGCACTCTGCCACAGGGGCCCAAACTTCAGACCCCTCACGACAAATTTTGGTTGGCACGCGGAAGAATTTTGTCGTTGATTTAGCCGATTTCGGCACGCAAACCGAAAAAGTTTGCCCGCCCCTTGGTAACTAAGCCGGTTAAAGGTAAAATGCATTAACAATTTCTTTTTCTAACCCAGATCTGTTACTGACAATTTGGAAATACCATTCTTCTTTTGGGAAACATATGTTGGTATGGTGTATGAAGGCTTGAGTGGCGCGAAATTTGTCAGTTACTGTATTAGAACACAAGCAGTAAATATTTGGTGCAGTCCAAAAATGCAAAGACCTAGGATTACTTGTGTTTTTTGTCGATGATTGCCAACTTCATTTACTTGTAGTTGTTTTTTGAGTATTAAAGCAAATAATGGCAAAACATTGCCACGTTTTTTCAAATATTTCCACCAAAAAGTATTTACCAAGATCAAACCATCTATTGAAAAACTGCAAAGGGATCAGTTTTGATAAAAACTTGAAGTCAATAGCACACTGGTTTAATACTGCTAAAAAACGCAACAAATTATTTAAGAGTTTTAGTCGGTGTTTGTAATCACAACGATTGCCTTTTCCTGGAACTGCGGCCATGGAAGCAAGAATTTGGAGCTCCAGGCAAACTCTCAGAAATGGGCCTCAAATTGGTTCAAGTCATTTGATTATAAATTGATTTTGTCTACACCAGTGGCTCCCAACCAGGGTGCCATTTACAATGCCTAGGGGTGCTGCGAGCTAATACGTTTTTCAATATATCATTGAAAAGATATTTTCAAAATGCCTACAAACCTCAAACCAAATTGCTATGGGTTCGCCACTGCAGGTGCCGCAAATTATATTTTTCGTTTTTAGGGTGCCGCAAGCCTAAAAAGGTTGGGAACCACTGGTCTACAGATTAAAAGTTGTTGAGGATCCCCCTGCGGCAAATTTGCACATAATTTTGCTTTATTTTGAAAAGCTCATGACTTGCTTCAGAGCTTGTGAAATGTGACTCTGGAGTGGTTCATATGCTTTTTAACAAAACAGCGCAAAAACTAGTTGCGAACTCTCAAAGGGGAACCCATAGCATCTCTGAAAAAGGGAGGCTCGAGGCGACCGCCTCATTTGCATCCCCAAAAATCCTGTCGGGAAGTAGTGATTACAAATTTCAGTCACTAACAACGTGTTTTCTTTCACACATTCAGTAAATCTGGCAAGACAACAAACTGTTATTTCAACGACTTGTGGGTTGCCTGAAGAGCAATGAGTTGGTTGAAGGTTATAGGGGCAAAACCACATTTCTCAGGAAGACATGTTCGCACATTGCACTGTTCGCAAACTCTTGGAGACATTATTTGTTACAACATTTGCTTCTGTAAATTCTGGTGCAGCAGTCGACAACATTTGGGTAGCTAGTGCATTTATGCAACACAATAACCAACCTGACAGCTGTGTTTTAAAATAACTAGAAACATACATGACCGCCCAACAAAGTTGCCCATATATTTTGGTTAGCTGAGTCATATTTTGACGTTGTCGGCGTGTTAGTAATATTGGTTTTATGAATAGTATTAACGATATTAGTGATATTGGGTTTTTAACTGATGCCCTTTGGAAGTTTGTAAATTTTTAAACGAAAATACAATTTTGTGACATTTCAATTCCCGTGCTTTCACGAAGCTTCTTGAGAAGCTACAGGAACATCTTAATCCCCGCCTAGGAAAAGATTAAACTAGTGTTGGAGCGGCAACTAGTGTTGGAGCGGCAACTAGTGTTGGAGCGGCATACACCGATCCTGATCCGAGCACCATGCAACTAAATAGCGGTTCCGATCGGGAGAACCGGAACGGAAGGCAACGAAGCAAATCACGAAGATTGATCAACGTGCAATTATATCTTGCAACACTGCTACATCGAGCTTTCATTGCAGGCAACACTGCTGCATCGAGCTTTCATTGCAGGCAACTTTCCTTTACAGTTACATTTTTTTGAGATCGTGAAAGATTCGCTCAACGAGACCGAAAGTTTGCATGCGTTTCAACTACCCCACGGTTCAGTTTACGTATTGCCAAAAAGAGAACTACTTGCGCGTGTTTGGAGGCTTCCTTGTGTTGGATGTTCCGCCACAACGTACTGCGTGTGTGGTATAAACCAGTGTTCTTGAATCTTTTTGTTTTTGACGAACTCATGCACCCTATTTATTTGAAAGGTAAACCGAGGTGAAAAGCGATATGAAAATCATCCTGCGAAGAGACTATTACACCACAATATTACATAAAACACACAACAAAAGCGAGGAAGCAATATTTAATGGCTTTTTCGTTGTTCTGTGTTATTAACCAACAACTTGGGTGGCCGGTTGGCTCTTTCGGTAAAGAGCTGGCCTCACAATTGTTCAGGAGTTCGATCCCCCGTCGGTTGTTCCCTTGAGCAAGGAACGTAGCACTCAGCTCATGGGCCAATGCTGCTACCGCCTGCGGTGGCCCAAAATTGCGACTGCGCTTTGCGCAATTGCGCGCTGTATCACGCTGTTGTATCGTGTTCGCATGTCAGCGCCTCACCATGCCGCGTATGCCGTGATTCATGTGTCGTGATTGTGCGCGCCTTTCCGCAATGAATAAAGCATGCAAACGCGGAGGGAAACCTCCATACGCAAGAAGAAGAACCATCAACTCAAACCGAGGAATAAACTTTTCCATTGCTCCCCTCGTCAATGGATGCGTGTAATTGAATTTCTCTTTCGAGATTTGATTTCGCACAAACAAGAAAAACAACTTTCACATAAATTCGTTGTTGGCATTTGGATAAGAATGGAAATTGCCTTTTCTACTATGCTTCTGTATTCTGGCACATTTAAGAGGTGCACCCAAAAGTCAGTGTATGGCGTCTCTTTAAATAATGCTTTCATGCCAAAGTTTGTTTGGAGTTGCACCCGAGGGTGCAACCAAAATATGTGTGAGGTGTACAAACAAAAACTTTGTTTTTTGTGAAAAGTATCTGTTTAGTGTGACACGTTTGTGATGCACTCTTGTGAACCCTTTCGTAGTGGTGCACCCCACGTATATTTTGGTGCACCCTAGGGTGCACCGTGCACACCGGTTAAAGAATGCTGGTATAAACAACACTTTCCGCAGAGTCATCCGGGGTACTTTCTAAGTTAGTTTTTTTTTACACACAGTTCTATTCGCTCATACTGGAGCAACGATGTTTTGCGACGAAGTGTAATGGCGCCGTGTGATTTCTACTTATTGCTTATTTTCATCTGTGTGTAGCTTAGGCTTAAAACCATTTCTGTAAAACTGAGCTTGTTTGCCTTAACAGCCGACTTCAGCCTCGCGGAGTTTGGTCGCAGAGAGATCGAACTGGCAGAAAATGAGATGCCTGGTCTGATGTCACTGAGACAAAAGTATGGAGAGACGAAACCTTTGAAAGGAGCTCGAATTGCTGGTTGTCTTCATATGACCATACAAACTGCCGTGTTGATTGAGACTTTGCAAACACTTGGAGCAAAGGTGTGATATTCAGAGGTTAAGCGTAAATAACCGATTTTTGACTGACAGTTAACTCAATCTGATGACATCAAATCCAGTACTCTAACCAGAATAGAGGTGATGCTGCTGTAGCCCCAAACGCGCTAAAAATATAACTGCTGGCAAATGAAACGGCGTAAGTCACCTTCGGTGAGTGATTAAACCCGTTTTGTTCCGGTTTGGCGCCATTTTTTCAACTTGGTTTTATTCAAAGAAACCAAAAGAGCCCTACTATAAATAACGATACGTTCCATGGCGCACATAGAACGTACAGGCAATTACGTGATGTGAGTGCACTACGGGGAGCTGGAAAAAGACGGGAAGTCAACATGTGTTTGACAAAATGGGTTTGACAAAAAACGATGGGAAGTCAAAATCTATGGGCACTTGGCTGTATTGCAACCTCTCCGGTGGCGTTGCGTTGATTGTGTGATTCACCACGAACGGGATGTGCTTGAAGAATAACACCATTATATATGTACCGGGAGCAAGCAATAATAAGAGAGATTGCGACGTGGTAGCTCTGCTGATATTAACGTGTGAACGATTGAACGTAACGACTAGCGTACGCAAAGAGAGATTGCGAGCATGATCTCTATTGTTGCGTGCTGCCACGGTGCGAAGCTTTGCGCACATACCGCTCGGGATTTCCGATCGCAACAAAATGATGCTTTGACCAGAATGTGGGGGTCTTGCCGAGTTCAGCCTTCACACAATGAACGTGCGATCGATGTGGTTCATTGTAAAAAGGAGGGGATGTTGTTGCAACCTCTCAGGTGGCGTTGCGTTGATTGTGTGATTCACCACGAATGGGATGTGTGTGCAGAATAACAACATTATATATGTAGCGCAAGCAAGCAATAATAAGAGAGATTGCGACGTGGTAGCTCTGCTGATATTAACGTGTGAACGATTGAACGTAACGACTAGCGTACGCAAAGAGAGATTGCGAGCATGATCTCTATTGTTGCTTGCACGGTGCGAAGCTTTGCGCACATACCGCTCGGGATTTCCGATCGCAACAGCTGCTGTATGTACACCTAGACGAGCTGAAAAAATTTTGAAAGTCTAACCTATCTTGGATGAACTTAAGGTGGATGCTTAAATTCGTTTCGGTCTAAAAGAGGTTGTTTGCTTGCGATGTTCTCCGCCATACATAAAATCCGGTGTTTCACAAGTTACCACTCAACTGGTATTAGGTTGAGCAAGTTAATAAATTAAATGTTTTTAATTGAGTGAAACACAACAATACGGATATAGTTTATTGGCCTTTCTCCACCAAATATTTAATTAAACCCATAGGCGATTTAAAGACCAATTAATGGGGAATAAATTATTTAATTGTTGTTTTTAGACCGTACCTTGACAATCACAAACGCTAAATGGCCAATCTATAAATCCAAAGATGCCGATTTTCGCCTAGTTTATTTTTTAAAAAAAGCGGGCATATTGCCACTTGAACTTTATTCTCAGGCCCTGATTACGTCATCCAAAAATACTCTAATTTCCCCCAGTTGTGATGTGACGTCACACCTAAAAAGCTCAAAAGCAACAGTGCCAGGAATTTTTCAAACGAAGCTTGGAGACTTTCTCCTTCTTCAAATGGTTTGAACAGCTCTCTAGAAATATCGGTTATGAATGGACAAAGTCAAAGCCAACATAGTGGCTTTGCGGTCCTTAAACGGTGTAATTGTACCAGATTGTCAAATGTCTCGATGGAAAGTTAAGCTGAAGCAGAAAAACACATTCTTGGAAAGGTAACACAAAATTTAGTAAGCATTGTTATTTTCGGGGTTGATGAACTGGAATTGGTTCAATTTTTTTAGGTGCAGTGGTCTTCTTCAAATACTCTTTCCACTCAAGATCATGCAGCCGCAGCTCTTGCAGCCGCCGGAACAGGCGTATATGCCTGGAAAGGAGAAACGCAAGAAGAATATTGGTGGTGTATGGAACAGACTATAATGTTTGATGACGAGCCATTAAACATGGTAAGCTCTTTTATTTATTTCAGGTTCGCTTTTTCAAATGACCTTCTCACAAACGTGGCCTCCACGTGACACTATATACATATTAAAAATGATAAGTTTTTATTACAGGCTCATGGTCCATATCACAGACGCAATTATACAACACAAGAGCACAAAAATGGTTAGCCGTACAGTAGCGCATTACAGAATCGGTGATTGTACCCGACCAACATTGAGAGGCGCAAATGCTGTTTTTTCAATAGTTTACTGTAACCAGTGGGTGCAGATAGTGACGAATCCCTATTGGATGCTTGGTCTATAATTTGACATTACGGTCAAATTGTCATGCTACATTCAGAATAATCACTATGTCAAGCTAACATGCTATGTTCTCTTTACATGATAAACAAGGTATTTTGCTCTAATAGTAAGTTGCTGTTCGTCAGTGTACCTGCAGAAACATAAAATACACCTAATATAGAATTTTTACGAATGCATCTAGTATGATATTGAAACAAAATTTTTGTTCGTGGTGTTTTAGGTTGGTGTAATTTTAAATACTTCGAGTAGAATCTGAGCAATTGAAACCTTAGAGCAAAGCAAATCAGTAAAGAGAATGTATTTCATAAGAAAGATGTCCCTCGGATCTCTCACTCAGACCCACATTGGCAAAGTGTTCATACTGTACTTGGGGTATGGACACTGTTTTGTTCAAGAGCATTCTCTTTATCTGAGGTTAATTGTTTGGGTTTCGGCAGAAATCGCCGCTATAGACGTAGACATCGTGGGGTTGATTGGACAGCGAGTCACTTTTGACCTTTAACAACTGATGCAGTTGCACTTTGCCCGAATAGGCTAAGCACCTATGCATACGATGCCGAAAGTAGTGTTGGCAAAGGTAGTGCCGCATTTAGGCCCAAACGCGTGTTCTGTTGAATTCGACACAAACAATCATAAACAGTGATATGATGTGACAAATCTGAGTCAAGTTTTCTTCTCGGTATGTGTTTATCTCATTCTCAACAATGAATTACGTAACAGGCCTCGCTTCATTTGCGAGATGGTGAGCATTAACTATAGTGGTAGGGGTCTGCAACTACGCTGCTATCTATCTTCCATCGACACAAAAATTTTTATTGCTAATTTATAAAATGAACCTGTCTTTCAAGTCTCTTATCTTTCTTATATCTCGAAAAAAATGTTTTCTTTCAATCAGCTGCTCGACGATGGAGGCGATTTTTCTCACCTGGTTCACGAGAAGTATCCGCACCTCGTGGAAGGAATTCGCGGAATCACGGAAGAAACAACAAGTGGTGTTGTCAGCCTTCGTAAAATGGTTAAAAACGGCACACTGAAAACTCCTGCTATTGGTATAAACGACTCTGTTACCAAAGTAAGTCCCGCAAAGAAGTCAGAAGCTGCAACGTAGGATGGGTGCAAGGTCTATGCAGTACACATGTTTAATCATTTGCTAAGTATGTCAAGATGTTGAACCTTTTAAGCATTGCTAATACTTAATATGTTGTTGCCATATCCTAACACCTGTTCGTTTGAAGTGGTGTTGAAAGAACAAACTTTACATAAAATAAAACCGTTCTCAGAATCTCCTTAAACGAAGGGTTTGCAGTATACGATGGCCACTAAAATGTGAATAAAAAATCATGAAGTTTGTTTGGAATCGGGTTGGAAACAAGAAACATGGATATTTTAAAGCCATTATAACATACCCATGAAAAATGTAGAGTAAATCGGCTTTTATTTTTTCATCAATAAAAAGGTCATAATTTTGATGAATGTTTCATTTTTATATGCAGCTTACCTTTTGTTGAATAAGAAAATAACCGGAGCACAAGTCTAAACAAAACTTCCACTTGCAATCCACAGATAGCTTTCGCTTGGAAAACACAAAAACAAGTTTTGAGTATATTTTTAAACGCAAAATTAGCCAAAATGTCTGTGTTAATATTTCTTTCACTATTGATGCCCTGACCAAAAAATATGTTTTTGGGGCTACGTCTTTGAAACAATCATGTCGGTTAACAATGCTGCAGTATGAGGTAGCATAATACGAAAAATCTACATTATAAACTTTTGTGGTAAGACTAAGTATGCCAGACCTTCAGCGAAACGACAAATAAACTTTTAGGTATAGTTTCTTGGACTCTGCTGCTCTGTACAGCGACTGCTCCGTAATAAAAGCCTTTGGTGGTTGGTCCTTGTCATTGGCGATAACCGCAAATGAGGCGTTGTATTGCGTCATAAGCGACAAACTACTAGTGTTTACCAGATAAAGCAAGGAGCCTATAGTATGATTGAGCTGCGCACTTTAGAAGGACCATGGGCGTCGGAAGGATTTTTTCCAGGGTGGGAGCAATAGTGGATTTTTCCAGGCGGTGGCCAAAAGCAATATTCCAGGGAGGGGCCAAAAGTGATGAAATTTTATTTTACCAACTCGATGCTACGAGAAAAATGTTTTTCTACTAAAAGGTAATACGAAAATATCACATATCTTTCCTTTCCCCCCCTTCTGACGCTCACTGAAGCGCTACTCATAAAAAATGCTTTTCTCCGAGTACATGACTAGTGTTGGGTCGTTTGTTTAAAACTTGTGCAGAATTTGAAACATTTTTGCTGCTGTCAGAAGTCAGTGCATTATGGCAATTTTGCAGACAATAAACGAGATAGTATGGTGAGTTATTTGAGCGGTTGAGATGATTTCGTGAAGGGCATTACTGTCCCGTGATGCATCCTCAGTTCCCCTCAATGTTATGCAACCGGCGCATTGAAAGCATGAGCGCACATAAAGCATATAACGTACTACATGCAGAGGTTGAGATGAGCACAGACTGCGGGACATTTGCAACTCTTAAGACTAAATTACAATCTATTTTAGTATGAACCCCTTTAAGGACGCTAGAGCCAACGTTTCAAGCTTTTGAGGCAATTTCGGCCATAACTCGAGACCGATGTCAATGAAAGCATCAGATGCGGACTTTCTTGTGCTTCCTTATAAATAAGAAGCAGGGAGCAATTGGCATTTGCAGTTTTGTCTGGCGTCACAATGACGTCACATGGAGATCCTGGTGACGTCACACTTCAAAGGCAACGTTTTGTTGAGCGGCTCAAAGAAATGCAGATAAAACTAAAGATTTAAAGAACCGTGCTGTATTTGATGACTCTGCTACCTAACCAGGGACTTAACGAGGTTAGATGGCGCCCGGGATAAGAATCAAGTTTGGGCCCCATGTTCGAAACAGGTCTTTCGGAAGCAAACGTACTGTATTGATGAAAGTACTAGTGGTATAGTTGGGACTTTCGGCGCCCCCGTAATGCTTCGGCGCCCGGGAGTTGTGCCCCCTTGCCCCCTCGTTACGACCCTGTACTTAACCCGTCCTTTTCGCACGAGCGGGAGTCGTGAGCATATTCTGAACTTGTGTAAATTACTATTTCATTGTTTTTTTGCTGTAAGTCTAAAAACTGATAAAAACGTTTGCTTGCCAGACGCACTTGTAAAATGCTGCGACCGTTCAGACTTACTCATGGTTCCGCTCATTCGAGTCATATAATAAGTCTTGCTGTTTTTTTGTGGTGATTGTTGCAAGCAAGCCATGATCTCCCCTGCATCACATTAATTATCACCAACTGGCACCAGAGTTAGCGAAGACGTAATCTGTCATGCAGCGTACCGACTGCGGTAACGCAGATGTACTGTAAGTGTGTTAAACACTTAGCTTCCACTTTTAGTAATGGAATCACTTCGTCCTGAGGCAAATCAAAAGATGATAACACTTGAGTTCAAAACTTTACAAGACTCCAAAACTTGCTTCAGTCTCCATTCAATGCAAACTTAGGCTGTGTCTTTAGCTGTGGTCTTGAATCACCCTGCCCTGCTTTGTGGGCCAAAATTGCCAGAAATACAAGCTGAGTTTACCACCTTAACCGAGTCGCAGAGCCTTTGTAGAAAGTTGGTTGGTTTAAATCAAGCTGTGACGTTCAGAGCAAATTCGACAATCTGTATGGATGCCGAGAGTCACTAGTGGATGGGATAAAACGAGCAACCAACGTCATGTTAGCAGGTAACTCATGGTAAAATTTGGGTGATTTAGTGTTAGTTCCGTAATCTCTCGCTCATTTTTGAATCTCTTCTTTCTTGCAGGCAAAACAGCAATCGTGGCCGGTTACGGCGTTGTTGGGAAAGGATCAGCCCAGGCTCTTATAGGATTCGGATGCAAAGTGATTGTCACAGAAATCGATCCGATCAATGCTCTCCAAGCTTCTATGGAAGGTAATCGAATGCAATCCTAGGTCTGAAAAATCTGTTTGCAACTGAAATGTTATAGATTGAGGCTTCAGATGCGTCCTTTGTTGCTTGGTGGCTCTGACGAACCGATTTTCATTTATAGTAGTTTCCATCAATAGGCCTACGAGTTGTGCCAGGATGAATAACGCTGTGCTAGACAACTTATTCCAACCTCCTGTATTAAAAAAGGTGTGCGACATGACGTATACTTTGTACCCGCACGAAGGCATTCACCCCTCGTCTGTAGGATGGGCAGCTGGTTATGCATTCTTGTCAATTACTTATTCTTATAACTGTTAAGCTATATACTACAATTTTTGTGGGTTTTATTTAATTTAATACGTTCATACACTTCACAGAGCTGAAGATGAATATTCTGCAGGCAAAATATATACTCTGTTAAGATCACATTGTCTAATTCTTGGCTGTGAAAAGATTCCTTTCGGAAGATAATCTTCTGATATACATGTTTCTTTAAAAGTCCGACTGAAAATAATAACGGCGACAGATTTTTTCAAAAAACTGTTAACGTTGATTACTTGCCACACAATTTTGAAAAAACTTCCAAGTTGCACTGATGATGGTAGCAGGAGTTACCGAAACGTCTGGAACATGTCGTTTATATTGTTTTCATTGGCCGTTATTTTCATTATAAAACTTCCAAGTTGCACTTTTTTTAAATCTCTTGCGCGCCTGTGCCCTTGTTATTGCACACGGTCAGCATTAAGCGTTTCAGATTACCTATAGCCCGGGGGCATACATGAACGTTCGGAACCTAACCGCATCATGCTTCAACCGGAAGATGAGCTTTTCTGTCACAGCTGCATCATTTCGGCTGACCACATTTGGACTCTAACCACGTGCAGCAATTAAACCCACTATATTCCATACACCTATCCACAAATTTATTGTTTTTGCCAATCATTTAAATCTTTCACCTTCGCGAATCGTCAGCATTTTTGCACTGATGTAGGATACAGGAGGGTGAATTTGATGCAATTGCCCCCAAACGACCACGGCGCCTATGAAGTGGCACCTTTTTTCCAAAATGCTGTGCCTAACATAAATCAATCATCGTTTTTCATTTTCCATTTTGTTTTTCCGAATTTCGCCTCCTACTAAAACTATCCCCAACAAGCAGGTGTAGGTTCGGTACTATACCTCCAAAGCAGGCACTGTTCTGCATAATGTTGTCAGGCAAAGAACAATGAATTTATTTAAATGTTTTCGCCATTCAATGCCCTGCATTGGAACGTAAAGCGCACAGTTCATTTACTGGCTCGTAATTTGTTTCGTATTTGGTGCATCCAGCTAAAATGTTTTTCCTGCAGAACTATAAGCGTGCCCTGCAGCGCTTGTCGACGTGCTGAAGTAATGACAATTAAGTTATTTGACCTTTGGGTCGATTGTAAGAGAAACAGCTTTTTGGTATCTGGTACAACAAACCCTTTTTCAGTTGGATTTGCAGAACAGTGACGTTATTATTCAGAGCGAATATTAGTTGCTGCAAACCAAGCATGTCGCCAAAATCTCTGGGGTCCGGAGGATCCGCGATACAAAAACAAATCAGTTCTTTTGAATTATGAACGATTCAGGAGATCCCATTTAGTACAGTTTAAGTACACTAGACCTTTTCTGTTACAATATATCAAAGCTTTATATTTTCTAAGCGTCATTGAAAAGTAATGAACGTTATTTCATTAGAAGACATTAAAAGTGCGTGGCGTACATTACAGGATATGAAGTCACCACCCTGGAGAAAGCTGCTCCACGGGCGAGCATTATCGTTACTACGACTGGATGCATATCAGTGGTAACTCCCGAAATCTTCCAGATGTTAAAGGAAGATACGATAATATGTAACATGGGTCACTTCGACAGTGAAATCGACGTTGCTTGGTTAAATGCCAACTGCGTTGAAAAAGTTCAAATCAAGCCACAGGTGATTTACAGACATAATCGCACAAAGCTTGTCGTATGATTTCCCAGGGGTTGGACATCCCTGGATTCGCCAAATGAAAAACCTAAAACATAATGCCACTGTTGCGAATCGCTTTGTATATGTCTAAGGACAATATGCATGAAGATGATTTTTTGGGCACTGTTTGAGGACAGTGTTTTTCATTTGAACTTGAAGCTTTGCTTATTGTAGAACGCGCAGTTTAACTGAAGTTAAACAGAGTTAAAGCAAAGGTTCTCGTGTTTTCATTTTTATTTCAAAACACAATTCAGGAAGGTCTTGCATTGAACTTGCGTTAAAAATGAGATGGACATGCTGTGTTTTCTCCAGTAAGAGTATCATCACAATTTTTTCTTGATACAAGTTATCGTTTTGGCGAAGTAGTATTGTTGAAACTTTAATTCGCGTCACCTACGCAGCTCTACTGTGTGTATCAGAAATAGTTTAATTTGTTTCTTTTCACTTCAGCTAAATATTCTATACGCATCGTATTTTACGGTCTTCTAATTTCTGTAAAATAAGCCACATAAATGGTTTGCCCCTTCACCGTGGCCAAAAATATTGCTTTATTCGGAAAGCTTTGAACCGTTTGTTGCTTTGCAAGCTGCGCAATTTTTGTATCCTGTCAACGTGTATAAATAACGTGCATTCTCTGAATTATTTGTAAAGCAATTTTGACTCAAACGATGGTAGCGGCTTTTAAAAACTTTACAAGAAATGATTCCCGTTTTTTGGCTTTTCACTCTTTAAACCAAAAAATTCGGCAAACGTTTCAACTTTATCTGTGACCCTCATTCCCAACATCATCGCAGCTTCAAACCAGGATGTCCAGCTGAGCCCAAGTATAGGCGCGGTGACTACAGTACGATGAAACATGAACTTTTTACCGATGCTGCCAGATGTTTACCGGCAAGACTGCGAGATATATATAACGTGCAACTCGTATCAAATTAAAACCAGCTGTTATTGCACTGTTTACTTGCAAGGTGGATCGTTATAAGCTCAGCAACGGAAAGCATTTGATCGTTCTCGCCGAAGGTCGTTTGGTCAATCTTGGCTGCGCTTCAGGGCATTCGAGCTTCGTGATGAGCACCACGTTCACCAACCAGACGCTTGCTCAAATCGAACTTTACGCGAACAATGACGGTTTCAAGAAGTACAAACGGGGTGAAGTGTATCGCCTTCCCAAAACGGTAAGTGGAGATGTACAAGACTCTGTGCTGTGTGTCAAACGCACAAAAACTGATAATTGCCATCGAAGTATTCATTATTATCAACCAAAGAAAAGTCAAACGATCTGTAATGCATCTTGCTGTTAAGTACCCGCTGTAGTCTACGTGCTTAGCGCTGATTTTCATTAGAGCGCCAAACTCTACCTCTTCTTTTGAAAGTGTCACAGGTTAGTTGTTGTAGACAGAAAAGGTCACCCTTTTGACATCAAACACCTTGTCTGTCATTCGCCTTATCCATTAATGTGCGGAAATTTTTTTCAGGAGGGTGGGCTGGAGTTCCCTTGATAAAAGTGTTACCCCGATGGCCGATATTCGAAACCTGTTGTAATTAAAGATTTCGGTGGCAAGATAATTTGTATCGTCTGAGATTTCGCAGAAATTCGCATTTTCTCTAAAAATAAAGTTAAAATAGATAATTAATTTTTCGAAAACGTTGCTTAAAAACTCGGGTCCTTACCGTTTTCAAAGTTTCCTACAACCTTACGTGACTTCCTACATTCACATCACCAGCTGTTGCAACTCTGGCAAACCTGGTTTTTAATTTTAGCCCTGAAAACGCATCTCGTTCTGAAAACTTACAACACTTATTCGGCTGATTTTGACAAATTGTGTAGCAGTAGGAGAACCTTCTGGATCAAGGATGGGCAATTATAGCGGCCCGTGGGCCACATGTGGCCCGCCAAAGCGGTTTCAGTGGCCTCTGGAAGCATTCAGGAAAAATCTAATCTGAATCTTTTGAAAAGTGTGTATGGTTACATTTGTCTCATTGAATTGCTGGCGTTGCAATGTGTATTTGCACAAGAACAATTAGGATATATTGAAAACTTTTTCTGTGTGCCAGTATTGTTTTTCTTTGATTTATTTATTTTACGATTAAATTAGAAGGTACGGACCACCGCTAAATGCGATTTTCTCAAAGTGGCCTCCGAGTCAAAGTAATTGCCCACTCCTGCTCTAGATATCCGTACTGTACGTGATGAACTCTTACCTTCCAATAGTGGCTCACACCATCCGCTTCGAGTTAGCTTAAATGTCAAAAAATCTTTAGTTGACTGACGAAATCCGCACCAGCAAGTACTTGGGGTGATTTCAGCTTAAACATAAATACAGTATGACGTAAACTAATCTAGATTTTCCTCGCACAACGTAATTCATTTGATTCTTGGAACATTTGCAAATGATGCAAACCTCTGGTAACTATTTTACAGTTAGAAAGAAAAAGTGTTCAACAGGCACTTCGCCAGATTTTGATGGAACAACAAAAAACGGGGGGAGCCTATCAGCAAATGACCAAAAGACACCATCACTCGTCTCCAGTAAGCGGTGAATTGACTGCACTGGGTAGGTTCCAGGTCCCCAATGGTTACAAACCTGTTGGTGCACATGTTTACGGTGATCTTTGTAAACCAGCTTGTATATTTATGCTGAATCAGTTACTTTTGTCAATATTCTGTCGCATTTTTCATTAAGGGAAAGCTTTCTTCAATACATTTAGCATGCTCTAAAACAGGGGTGAGCAACCTACGGTCCGCGTGAACATATTATACGGCCTGTATCACAACTATCGTTACCCAATTTCCGAGTACAAAATCGAGTCAAAACGAAGCTCTATGATAAGCAGGTACTTAAGGTAGCATGTCATAAGAAGCCTCTCATCCTTCGTATTAAGATAAAGGTAAAATTTTAGGATAAAATCAATTGTTATTTGAGGCCCACCAGCGATTACCCACAATTTAGGCGGCCTGGGATAGTAAATAGGTTCCCCACCCCTGCTCTAAAACATTGTTTACGTTGTAGTTGGATGAGCAAGTCGCTCGCCTGCACTTGGACAAGCTTGGAGTGGAACTGACCACACTTACACCGCAGCAAGCCGAATACCTTGGCATCTCTACTGAAGGACCTTACAAGACGGATTATTACAGATATTAGCTGATGTTGTTGCAACTGCTTTCGTAAAAAAATTGAAACTAGGCCATATGCAAACACAAATGTGGCACGTGCTTTGCGGCACGCGTTTTTATTCAAAGGACTTCAACTTCATTATTCGCTAAAGCGTAGAAAACACAAATTTATGAAACGTACGTTGCATGTAAGACATCATTTTTGTAAATATTCGTTGTCAATCGCACGAACGAGAAAGTTCGAAGTTGTGACTATAGGTCTGAGCAACCTTGCAAGTTGCACACAGGCTCAGGGGGCGTACCGAGGTTAGATGGCGCCCCCATGTTCGAAAAAGGTCTTTTGGGAGTAAATGTATTGAAAAAAATACTTGCGACACTGTTGAGTATTTTCGGCCCTCTCCTGGGCATCGTGCCCCCTTTCCCCCTCGTTACGCCCCAGCACAGGCTATAACTATTTTTTGATCTTGAAACCGTAAAGTTTAATCAAGTGGATACAATCGGCTTACCTGAAACTGAACCAAATCAAAACACTCGCTTCGGAGCCACTAGCGGATTTTTCCAAAATTTTTCTAAGGGGTCGTAGGGTGGAATTTGTTTTTTCCCACTCGAAAGTAAGAAAACAACCTTTTCTTGCTGAAATTTTCAAAATCAAGGGGGTGGCCATTGGCCAATGCCCTCTACTTCCGACGCCCACGTGTCCATGCTGGGGTTGAATCGTCCGACGCCAGTGGGAAGACGGTTAAACCTGGCCTATATGTTGATGTCTTGGGGAGGGACATTCCGGAAGGCTGGTACTGACGTCGAGTATGAGGTCACGGAGCCTGGTGCTGCTTTCCCTCCACTAGGTGGAACACAGTGAGCGGCACCGCCAGTGATGGAGTCCAGAAGTTTCTGCGCACCAGGCACAGATGGGTGTCTCAACTGTAACTCCTGCCGCATCAGATGGAATGACGGTCTGCTTTTTTGCAAGTGCTTGCTGCTTATTATTTTCCAACTGTTTGCGTTGGATTTTTAGTACGTAGGCTAACTACACAAAGCACCGCAGCCAATTAGACGCAGAACCCAGTTTACTCCGAGACCATCGCTCTTGATATTGGAAAAGTCTTGAAAAAATAGTGACATTCAGTTCTCCATCCTGCTTAGTCATATGCGCGTTCATCGTTGTGCAATTTACATGGTATGGGCGTGCATGTTTCCCATACTAATGTTTCACGATGACCTGAATAAGCCATCAATAGCAATCCGCAACAAGAAAGTGACGATAAGATAGCACATCTGCTCAAGTTATTAACGATCCGAAACATTTGAGAACCCACTATGATTTCAGGCGGAGTTCTTATAATTCGTATATAGTAAATCTACCAAAAACAAAAAAGTTTGAGCAGAACTCGAGCATTTTGGCATGAGAGTAGGAAATTGCTTTGTTTGTCAAAAATAGCTGCTCACTAGAAAGCCAAATCATTATTTTGTAGAATTGGACCATCACGATATCACTGCTGTAAGCACCCTGCAGAGCAGGGCTTACATTGAGAGCGCAAGAAGCGCATACCCGGCCAAAGCATAACATCCTCGATAGTGAAATCGTTATCGGAAGCTTCCTTTGGCTGAATGGGTTGGGGCGAAGTAAAACTGCCACCATGAAACAGACCAAGTGCGTTTTACAAATCTTCACCATTTAATCCTTCCGTATGTCGATGACCGATGCAATAGTTGCAGATGCGTTGTTACAGTGTTCGTTTCTTTTCTACAGTATTTCATGCACGAACCAACTACGATCTACTCTGTGATGTGTTGCGGTTCAGGATTGCTGTATTTTTGTGTTGTTTTACTAACCCCTATGGTATGGGCCATACCGTATGTCTGCGCCAAACATGCCAATAACATATTATGCTAGCCATAAATGACACCAATCAGAGCGTCATGTTTGTGAACAACAACAGTCCTGTAAACATTCCTTCAACGATTGATGCCAATCACGTGATCATTGGTGCTTTGAGACCGTTACAAAGTGCTGTCAGGATGAGAGTTACCAGTGGCCGGAGTAAGTTAAACTAACAAACTAAAGTTATCCTGAAAATGAAGGAAGCAGCAACGAGCAGAGGAGACAGTAGCTTGGAAACCATTAGTAGTTCTTCGCATTAACTTTAGAAATCCATTCAGAAACACAACTGGGGTAATTGGTGTTGGCACCAAGACCCGAAAATTCATGAAAACATTAAAAACCAACATCTACATCGTCTTGCAAGATTGATTTATTCGAATCGGGCAGTTTTCACACATGGGAAGGTACGAAACACCTTTGATTTGAAAGCTGAGAAATGCGCCATTTTCTTAAAGTACTTTTTAATGCGTCGATAAGGTCAAGATATAAAACGTGTGATGCGACATAAGCATATTTTATCCATCTGATGGTGGAGTAGTGAATAGATCTGGTGTTGAAAAAGAAAGACATGCTGAGGGGTCTGTTGGCGTTCGGTGGTTTTGCATCCAAATCAGTTGAGTTGGTCTGTTCCCAGTAAACGTTCATCACATTATTTTATACTTGTTTGCATCTTGTTGTTTACAAAGACTACATTTCAAGAGCAAAACATGTTGCTCTTTTCGTGTTTCAAACTAAGGTATTTCAACTTATTGCCTTCACACTTATTGTTAACAACTGCAACAAATCTAATTTGGAAAACGTAATTTTTGCACAAACGTTTGAAAATCTGCTAT